>MTLD01002860.1_pt4 | contig 20508 bp, 18 predicted proteins | sample 1982471 | NCBI WGS metagenome assembly MTLD01 (sample SAMN05712604, study PRJNA340218) | biofilm metagenome | isolation source: sample SPM anode biofilm adapted to -50 mV | place: USA | collected 2012-02-03 | reverse complement strand
CCGCAAGTACAACCCCCGCCTGGCGGGGCGGGTCCCGCCGGCGGGGTTTGGGGGTTACAGGCCGTATTTTTTGAGTTTTTCGTAGAGGGTGGAGCGGTGGAGGCCAAGGAGTTTGGCGGCGAGAACTTTGTTGCCTTTGCTGATGTGCAGCGCCTGGACGATGCGGTCGCGTTCGTCGGCCGGGACGGGGCCGCCGAGGACGGGCAGGGCGAGGGCGTCGTCGATGGCGAGGAGGTGGCGGGGGAGGATGAGCGGGTTGTCGACGGTGGCGGCAAGTTGCCGCAGGAGGTTGAGGAATTCGCGGACATTGCCGGGCCAGTCGTAGCCGCGGATGAGGGCCATGGTTTCGGGGGCGAATTTCATGGCTGGCCGGCCGGCCTCTCGGCAGATTTCCGGCAGTACGGCGGTGATGAGTTCGCCGATGTCTTCGCGCCGTTCTCTAAGCGGCGGGATGTGGATGCGGAAGACGTTGAGGCGGTAGTAGAGGTCTTCGCGGAAGGTGCGTTCCTGGACCATCCTGGCGAGGGGTTTGTTGGTGGCGGCGACGACGCGGACGTCGCAGTCGACGGCGGCGCTGCCGCCAATGCGGTCGATTTTGGAGTCTTCGAGGACGCGGAGGATTTTGGCCTGCATGGCGAGCGGCATGTCGCCGATTTCGTCGAGGAAGAGGGTGCCTTTGTCGGCGAGTTGGAATTTGCCTTTTTTGCCGCCACGCCTGGCGCCGGTGAAGGCGCCTTCTTCGTAGCCGAAGAGTTCGGATTCGAGAAGGTCGGCGGGGACGGCGGCGCAGTTGACGGTGATGAAGGGTTTGGCGCGGCGCTTGCTGGCTTCGTGGATGGCGTGGGCGAAGAGTTCTTTGCCGGTGCCGGATTCGCCGAGGAGGAGGACGTTGCCGTCGGTTAGCGCGGCCCGCAGGGCGAGGTTTTTGGTTCTGGCGATGACGCGCGAGCTGCCGATGATGTTGTCGAAGCTGTGTTCGGCAAGGTCCCGGCCGCCGCGGAGTTCGGTGAGCTCGCGCCGGTAGGTGGTGACTTGCTGTTCGAGCTGCTGCAGACGCTGGTGGAGGTAGCCGACTTCGCTGATGTCTTTGAAGAGGATTTCGCCGATGGCGCCGGCGAGCCGGCCGTCTTTGAAGACGGGGACGCGGTTGACGATGGTCTGGCGGCCTTTGACGACCTGGATTTCGCCGAGCTCGGGGACGCCGGTGCGGGCGACGATGTCGAGGCGGGTGTTTTCGATGACGTCGCCGACGGGGCGGCCGATGACTTCGTCGCGGACGATGTTGAAGCTTTCTTCGTAGGATTTGTTGACGCGGGTGATGGTGCCGCTTTGGTCGACGACGATGATGCCGTAGCGGGCGTTTTCGAAGACGGCCTGAAGGTCTTCGGCGTGGTGCTGGGCGTCGAGGAGCTGGTTGACGACGCCGCGAAGTTCGGAGGTGTCTTGAAGGATGGCGAGGGCGCCGACGATTTTGCGGCCTTCGAGGAGGGGCGAGCGATTGGAGATGATGGTGCGCCCGCCGTGGACGAGCTGGCAGTCGCGTTCGGCCCGGCCGGTTTCGAGGACGCGTCTGAGGCCGGAGTTAGGGATGACTTGTTGGATGGGGCGGCCGATGGCTTCGGCGGCCGGCAGGCCGATGAGCCCGGCGGCGGCTTCGTTGTATGCGGTGACGACGGCGGCGGTGTTGATGACGATGATGCCGTCGTGGGCGGATTCGATAAGGACGCGGTTTTCGTCTTTGGCGCGCTGCAGTTGGGCGGTGCAGGCGGCGAGGAGGTGGCAGCCGGTGATCATGCCGACGACGCTGTTGTCGGCGGCGACGACCGGCAGGCAGTTGAAGGGGATTTTTCGGGCTTCGTCGAGGGGGCAGTCTTCACGGACGCTGACGACGTTCCGGGTCATGACGGCGCCGAGCGGCTCGACGGGAGGCAGCTGGTCGCCGAAGGCGCCGGCGATGTCGGCGGTGGTGACGATGCCGCATAGTTTGCCCGCGCCGTCGAGGACAGGGATGGCGTCGATTTTGTATGTGCGGAGGAGGCGGACGGCGTCCCGGACGGTTGCGTCGGCCCCGAGGGTGGGGACGTTGGCGGCCATGCAGTCGCGCACAAGCATTTTCGTTCCTCCCGCAGGTGGGCTTTTCTTTATTAGGAACGTTTTTTGTCAGTGCGTGGATTTCCTGCCGGGCGGACGGCGGACAGGGCAAAAAAGTGTCGGCCGGCGCGGAAAAAGTGTCGGCCCCGACACTTTTTTCCGCAGGGCAAGTGCCGGCCAACCCTCGCGGGACCGGGGTTTGCCGCTTTGGCATTGTTTATGCAAAAGAAGGCGGCGAGCGGCGGGTAGGCCGATACCGGTGGATAGACGCAGCTGCTGACGGCGATTTGTTAAGGAGGATGTAGATGTATGGAAATCCGCGAGAATGATATGCTATTAGAGTTGCCGGACAAACGGCTGGCGCGGCTAATGCCGGAGGAGGAGTTCCGGCGGCTGGAGGATCGGGCCCGGGAGGCGTACGGGAGGATTGAGCAGTTGGCCGACGAGCCTACGCTTAGGGCGGTGCTGGAGCTGCTGCTGGTGCTGCGCGAGGTGGAGCTGCGGCTACTGGAGGACCGGTTCCGCGAGACGTATATGGCGGCGTACAGGCAGGGGGTCCGGATGGCGTGACGGCCTGAGGACGGAACGGAGGTATGATCTATGGATACGAAGCTGATCGATGACCGCTTGCGGGCGGTGGTTTCGGCGGAGGAGTTCGAACGGTTGCAGGCGCGGGCGGATCGGGCATATGCGCGGCTGCAGGCCGGGGCGCCGGCAGGGATGCTGGCCGACCTGGCGGCGCTGGTGGCCGTGATGCGGGAGGTCGAGACGAAGCTTCTCGATGAGCGCCAGGGAAAACGCGATACGGACTGGGCGCAGGGCACGATGGCTACGCTGGCCTGACGCCGGCGCGCGTGCCGGGCGACAAGGTTGTGGGGCGGGCTGCTTTACGGCGGCCCGCCCCTTGTTTTTTGCCGCTGCGGCGGACAGCCTGCATACTTATTTTCAGCAATTACGGAACTATCGTTCCGGAATTTCCGGAAACCGGGACCGGTCGTTCCTTAATTGGCAATAATAATCAGTCGAGGGTCGCGAGGGCGACTTTCGCTATGTCTTCCAGCGCCCGGCGGTCGCCGTTGACCCTGGCGATGACGCTCATGCCGCGGATGACGGCGACGAAGAATCTGGCGAGGGCGCGGGTGTCCCGGTCCGGGGCCAGTTCATCCCTGCCCTGCCCGCGGGCGAGGAAGGCGGCGAGGTCGTTTTCCAGACTGGCGGCGCCGGTTTTTACCAGGGCGCGGATTTGCTCGTCGAGCGTGCCGAGGGCGGTGGCGGTGTTGGTGTAGAAGCAGCCGCCCGGCAGGTCTGCGTCGAGGGCAAAGTTTATGACGTTTTTCAACAGGCCGGCCATTCCCTCTTTCATGGAGCCGGCGGCGGCCAATATGGCGGCCCGCTTGCGCTCAGTCATCTTCAGGTAGTGGCCGAGCGCCTCTAGGAAGAGGTTCTGCTTGTCGCCGAAGGTTTCGTAGAGGCTGGAACGGCTGATGCCCATGGCGGCGGTGAGGTCGGCGACGCTGGTCCCTTCGTAGCCTCTGGCCCAGAAGGTTTTCATCGCCAGCTGCAGGGCGGCGTCGCGGTCGAATTTTTTCGGGCGGGCCATGTAGTTCACCTCGTATATAAAACGTATCATATACGGAACGATTGGTCCAGAATTATTTCGGCGGCGCGGCATATTTTCCGATATAAGACGGAGGTGGGCGTGTGAGGGCAAGGCAATGGTTTTTGCCGGTGCTGGTGGTCCTGACCGGGGTGGCGATCAATACCCAGCCGGAGCTGTGGCGGGATGAACGGGCCATCTCTCATGTGGCGACTACGGTGCCGGTGATCGCGCTGACGATCGACGACGGGCCGCATTACAAGATGACGCCGCAGGTGTTGGCGGTATTGAAGGAGAAGGGCGCGCGGGCGACGTTCTTCGTGCTGGGCGAGAACGTTGACCGGCGCCCGGAGCTTTTGGCCAAGGAGGTGGCTGATGGCCACGAGATAGCGGTGCATGGTTATCATCATAATTCGCTGGCGCGACGGGATAAGGCGGCCGTGGCTGCCGAGCTGGAGCGCGCCGAGGAGGCGATCGGCCGGGTGACGACGGTGAAGCCGGCGCTGTTCCGCCCGCCGGGCGGCAATTTTAGCGCGACGGTGGCCGCGGCGGCCCGTGAGCGGGGCTATACGATGGTGCTGTGGGATGTCGACCCCCAGGACTGGGCCCGCCCGCCGGTGGACAGCGTGGTGGGGACGGTGATGCGGCGGGCGGCGCCGGGCAGCATCGTGCTTCTGCATGACGGTCAGTATCCGCTGCCGACGCCGCAGGCGCTGGCGATTATCATCGACCGGCTGCGGGCCGAGGGGTACGAGCTGGTGACGGTGAGCGAGCTGCTGCGGCTGAACGAGCGGCGGGCGGCGCTGGGTGCTCTCTAGGCCTAGGAGCAGGCGCCCGGCTTGCTTTTTTGGCACTGGCTGCAGTTGCCGCAGCAGGGGGCAAGGAGGAGTTTGTTGCAGCGCGGGCAACGGACGGAGGGAGCGCTGACGGTGTTGCCGCATTGTGGGCAGGTGGTTGTCGTGTTCATGTTGTCACCTCGGGATATCAGATGATGATGTGGGCGATGAGGCCGCCGACGGTGAAGGCGGCGAGCCAGGAGCCGAGCCAGATGAGCAGGCCTTCCCTCAGGCCGCGTTCCTTGAGGATGACGATGAGGGCGGCGATGCAGGGTACGAAGAGGGTGATGACGAGGAGGGCGACGAGGGTTTCGGCCGGACCGAGGACCATGTCGGCGAGGCCGGCGGCGCCGAAGTCGCGGCGGATCATGCCCATGATGAAGATGGTGGCCGTCTCCCGCGGCAGTTTGAGTACGCCCTGGGTGAGGGGCGCGAGGGCGTCCTGGATGACGCCGAGCAGGCCGCTGACCTGGAGGAGGGTGATGAGGAAGGCGCCGGCCATGAAGAGGGGCGCGGCTTCTTTGAGGAAGGCGTAGGATTTGGTGACGGTTTTTTGGAGAACGTTTTCGCCGCGCGGCAGGCGGAGTGGCGGCAGGTCGATGAGGAGGTCGGTGGACTGGCCGGGGAGGACACGGTGGAGGAGGCGGCCGACGAGGCCGAGGATGAGGAGGATGGCGCCGCTGTAGATGGCGATGTATTCGGGGCCGAGGGCGGCGAGCATGCCGGCGATGACGCCGAGTTGGGCCGAGCAGGGGATGGCGAGGCCGAGGACGGCGGTGGCGATCGTGCGCTCGCGCTGCGAGCCGAGGATGCGGGTGGTGATGGTGGCCATGGTCACGCAGCCGAAGCCGAGGATCAGGGGAATGATGGCGCGGCCGTTGAGCCCGATAGCGTTCAGGAGGCGGTCGACGAGGGTGGCGAGGCGGGGCAGGTAGCCGGAGTCCTCGAGCAGCGAAAGGGCGAAGTAGAAGCCGACGACGAGCGGCAGGAGCAGGCCGAGGATGTAGGTGACGGTCATGGTGAGGAGGCCGAATTCGCCGATGAGGATGGTGCCGAGGACGGAGCTTTCGTTGACGAAACGGCCGACGAGGGCGCGGACGGACGGTTCATAGAGCCCCTGCATGAGGGTTTCTTCGGTGAAGCCGACGATATCCTGGGCGATGAGGACGCCGATAAGGTAGTACATGGCGCACAGGATGAGGGCGAAGAGGGGGATGCCGGCAAGGGGCCGCAGCGCCCAGCGGCCGAGGCGGGCGGCGAAGCCGGCGCCGGAGGACTGCTCGCTGACGACGTGGCCGACGATGTCGTTGACGCGCGCTCTGCGCTCGCAGTAGATTTCTTCCCGTTGTCCGCCGGGCGGAAGAGCGTGGCGGCCGGCCACTTCGGGATCCCCCTCCAGGACGAGCAGCGCTTCGGCGGGGAGGGCGACGGTCCGGGCCATGGCGGCCAGTTGCTGCCGCAGGCCGGGAGGGCTGATGCCGGGGCGGGCCTCGTCAAGACGGGCTTTGAGGCGGTCGAGCCCCTCCCCTTTCACGGCGACGGTGGGCACGACCGGCACACCGAGCAGGTGCTCCAGGAGGTCGGCGTCGACGGCGACGCCTTGGTGCCGGGCTTCGTCGAGCATGTTGAGGGCGATGATGACCGGCAGGCCGGTGTCGATGAGCTGAAGGGTGAGGAAGAGGTCGCGCTCAAGGTGGACGGCGTCGACGATGTTGACGACGAGGTCGGCGGCGAGAACGACGTCGCGGGCGACCCGCTCTTCGTCGTTGAAGGACGAGATGCCGTAAATGCCGGGGGTGTCGATGACGACGTCGCCGCCGTAGCGGCCGTGGGATATGTCGACGGTGGTGCCGGGGAAGTTCGATACGTCGACGTACAGGCCGGTGAAGGCGTTGAAGAAGACGGATTTGCCGACGTTGGGGTTGCCGACGAGGACGATCTTCCGGGCGCCGGCCGGGATGGCGATATGTTCGAGGCAGTCGTGACAATGCATGGTTTGTCCTCCCTTCCGGCCGCTAAGCGGGCCGTACTTCGATACTTTCCGCAAGGCGCCGGCCGATGGCGATTTCCTGACGGCCTTTGGCAACGACGACCGGTCCGGCGGGCAGTTTTTCGGCGCAGGCGACGCGTTCGCCGGCGGCGATGCCGAAACGAATGGCCTGGGCGCGGACGGCGGGGTCGGCGATGGCGACGACTTCTACGCGTTGGCCGCGTTTGGCTTGGGCAAGGGTCATGGGAATTCACTCCTCGTTGTAAATATTGATAATCATTCTCAGCTATTTGGCGAAAAAGGCGCCGCTTTTCGCGGCATATTGAAAATTGTTCTCATTTGGATTATAGACCGCATTGTCCTAGTCCGTCAAGTGAAAAATAATACGGGTCGGTTCGCGCGAGAAGGGTTTTTCCGCGCCGGGCCGAATGTATTCAGGACATGTCAAAATTGTAGATTTAGTTGTTATTTGACTTATTTTCTGTGATTATTGGAGAGGTGGAAATGAAAATCGTTATCGTCGGCGCCGGCAAGGTTGGCTATACGCTGGCTCAGCGGCTGACCCAGGAGAATCACGATGTGATCGTCATCGAGCAGGATGACGAGCGGCGGGCGATTGTCGAGCATAGCCTCGATGTGATGACGATCACGGGCAACGGGGCCAGCCCCAGGGTGCTGGCCGAGGTGGGCATCGGCGACGTGGGCCTGATGATCGCGGTGACGGACAGCGACGAGGTGAACATGATCGCCTGCGTGGCGGCGAAGCAGCACGGCGTGCCGAAGGTTATCGCCCGGGTACGCAACACGGAGTATCTGGAGGAAGATTGCCAGGCGTTCGGCCGCACGCTGGGGATCGATCTGATGATAAACCCCGAGATGGTGACGGCGATGGAGATAAGCCAGATTCTGAGAACGCCGGCGGCCCTCGATGTGGAGGATTTCGCCGGCGGCAAGGTGCGGCTGCTCGAGGTGAAGGTGCGCGAGAATTCGTCGTACAGCGGCGTGCAGCTGCGTTATTTGCCGTTGCCCGATAATGTGCTTATCGCCGGCATCCTGCGCCATAATAAGATGATTATCCCGTCGGGCAGCGACGCGGTGGAGGATAACGACAGCGTGTTTTTCCTGGGCGAAAGGGATGCCATCCATGCTCTGGAGTCCCAGTTCGTGCAGACGCGCTCGCGGGTCGAAAAGATTATGATCGTGGGCGCGGGACGGATCGGCCGCAATTTGGCGCAGCTGATGGAGGGCAGCGGTTATACGGTGAAGGTTATCGAGCGGGACAAGCGCCGCTGCGAGGAGCTGGCCAAGGCGACGGACAGGACGACCGTCATCTGCGGCGACGGCACGGATGCCGAGCTGTTGGCGGACGAGGGTATCGGCGATTACGACGCGGTGGTCTGCCTGACGGACGACGATAAGCTTAATCTTCTGGTGGCGCTGATGGCCAAGCATCTGGGGGCGCAGAAGACGTTCGCCCGCGTGGGCCGGCCGGAGTTCATCCCGCTGATGGAACAGGTGGGCGTGGATGTGGTGTTTTCGCCGCGGCTGGTGACGGCAGGGGCGATCCTCCGTCAGGTGCGGCGCGGCGACGTCGTGGCGATGACGCTGTTCGAGGGGGCGAAGGCCGAGGCGATCGAGATGGTTGTGAAGGCGGGCAGCCGCGTGGCCGGCAAGCCGCTGAAGGATATAAGGTTCCCCCGCAAGGTGCTGGTTGGCGCGGTGGTGAGGGACGATGCGACGTTCATCCCGACCGGGAACAGCGTCCTCGCCGCCGGCGACAGGATAGTGCTGTTTACGCTGCCGGATCACGCGGCCAAGATTCTCGATTTTGCCGAAGGCGGGGAATGATGCAGCTATGGGAATACGGATCGTCGCTCGGCTGCTGGGGCGGATCATCGCCGCCTATGCCCTGTTTATGGCGGTGCCGCTCGTTTATTCGCTGGTCTGCCGGGAAGCGGATTTTACGGCCTTCGTTTTTTCGGTGATTGTAACCGCCGCTCTGGGGGCGATGTTGTTTTTCGCCGGCGAGGAGCCGGGGCGGATCGGCACCCGGGCGGGTTTTCTGGTGGCCGCCGGGACCTGGGCCCTTGCTAGTGCGCTGGGGGCCCTGCCCTACTGGTTTTCGGGCTGGGTGCCGACGTATCTCGATGCGGTGTTCGAGGCGGTGTCGGGGCTGACGACGACGGGGGCGAGCATCATCCCCCATGTGGAGGCGCTGCCGCAGAGCCTGCTGCTGTGGCGGAGCATGACCCATTGGTTGGGCGGCATGGGGATCATCGTGCTGTTCGTGGTCTTCCTGACGAATGTGGGCGCGGACGCCGTAAATCTCTTCCAGGCCGAGTCGCCGGGGCCGACGGTGGAGCGGGTGCTGCCGCGCATCCGCACGATGGCCCTGCGGCTTTGGCAGATGTACGTGTTTTTCACGGCGGTGCAGGTGGTGCTGCTGTGGCTGGCGGGGATGAGTCTGTTCGATTCGGTCAACCACACGTTCGCGACGATGGCGACGGGCGGTTTTTCGACGAAGAACGCCAGCATCAAGTATTACGACAGTCTGGCGATCGAGCTTATCATCGTGTTTTTCATGTTCCTGGCCGGCGGCAATTTCGCGTTGTATTACCTGGCCTGGAAAAAGGGTTGGCGGAAGCTGGTCGCGAATAGCGAGTTTAAGCTTTACCTGGGTATTGTCGTCTTTTCTACGCTGACGATCGCCGCTTTCCTGTATTTCGGGCCGGGGATCGCTCCGGAAACGGGGTTGCGCGACGCGCTGTTCACGGTGGTGTCGCTGATGACGACGACGGGGTTCGTGACGGCCGATTTCGACCAGTGGCCGCCGGCGACGAAGATCCTCCTGATGCTGCTGATGATGATCGGCGGCTGCGCCGGGTCGACGGCCGGCGGACTAAAGGTGGTGCGCCTGCTGATGCTGATGAAGGACGCCGCCTGGTCGCTGCTGCACGCCGTACACCCCAGGCTGGTGGCGGCGCTGAAGATCGACGGCAAGCCGGTGGACGCCGGGGTGGTCCATATGGTGCTGCAGTTTTTCTTCCTGTATATGCTGATTTTTTTTGTGTCGGTGCTGCTGGTAGCCGCTACCGGGCTGACGCCGTTCGACGCGATGGGGGCGGTGGCGGCGACGCTTGGCAACGTGGGCCCGGGATTCGGGGCGGTGGGGCCGACGACGACGTACGCCGAGGTCCATCCGTTCGCCAAGGCGGTGCTGACGGCCGATATGCTGCTGGGGAGGCTGGAGCTTTTTACGCTGCTGGTGCTCTTCCACCCCGAGTTTTGGCAGCCGTACGGGGTAAGGCGGGGAAGCCTGCCGTTTATGAAGACGAAAACGCCGCTCAAATGAGCGGCGTTTCTTTTATTTGCTAATCTTTCAGGTGATAAGGTACGGTGGTGACGACGACGTTTTCGCGCAGGACGAGGGTGGTGTGGAGGATCCAGCCGGTCTGATTGTGAAGGAGGCGGTGCCACCATTTCCTGGTTTCGAATTCGGGGATGACGACGGTGATGTAGTCGTTGGGGGCTTTGCGCCGTTCCTGTTTTTCGATGAAGGCGATGAGGGGCTGCATGAGCAGGCGGTAGGGGGAGTGGAGGATGACGAGTTCGACGCCCGGCTGCCAGCAGGCCCATTTTTCTTTGAGTTTTCGTTCGGCGGCCAGGTCTTCGCCGGCGGCGACGTGGACGGCGATTACCCTGTCGCCGATGGTTTTGGCGTATTTGAGGGTGCGGTAGACGACGCGCGTCGGGGTGGAAACGGGGACGATGACGATGTGCTGGCCGATTTCTTCGGGTTCGTCGCTGCAGCCGGCTGGGATGCTGAGCTGGGCGGCGATTTTGTCGTAGTGGGCGCGGATGCTTTTGAAGAGCCAGATCATCAGGGGGATGAAGACGAGGATCATCCAGGCGCCGTAGAGGAATTTAGCGACGGTGATGATGATGACGACGAGGCCGGTGGCCGTGGCCCCCAGGGCGTTGAGGAAGGCCCTGAACCGCCAGCCGGGGCTTTTTTCCCGGTTCCAGTGGACGACCATGCCGGTCTGGGCGATGGTGAACGAGATGAAGACGCCGATGGCGTACAGGGAGATGAGGTGCTCGATGTTGCCGCCGTAGGCGACGATGAGGATGGCGGCGGCGACGGTGATGAGGATGATGCCGTTGGAGTAGGTGAGGCGCTCGCCGCGGGTGGCGAGGTAGCGCGGCATGTAGCCGTCGCGGGCGACGATGGACAGGAGGATGGGCAGGCCGTTGTAGGCGGTGTTGGCGGCGAGGTAGAGGACGAGCATGGTGGTTATCTGGATGTAATAGTAGGGAACCGTGCGGCCGAAGACGAGTTCGCTGATCTGGGAGAGGGCGGTGACGTTTTCGACCGGCATGATGTGGAAGTGGATGACGAGGAAGGAGATGCCGATGAGCATGAAGCCGAGGATGCCGGCCATCCAGTAGGTGGTGCGGACGGCGTTTTGGGAGGAGGGGCCTTTGAACATCGGCACGCTGTCGGCGATGGCTTCGACACCGGTCATGGAGCTACAGCCGTTGGCGAAGGCGCGCAGGACGAGGAAGAGGAGCGCCATGTCGAGCGGCTGACGGGCGGTCGAGGCGGCCGGCACGAGCTGCGGGGCGGCGGTGAAGGCCTGGTAGACGCCGGCGATGATGAGGGCGAGCATGCCGAACAGGAAGGCGTAGGTGGGCAGGACGAAAGCGTTGGAGGATTCGCGCACGCCCCGCAGGTTGACGAGCATGAGGATGCAGAAGAGGACGGCGAGGTCGAGGGCGACTTCGTGGCCGATGAGGGCCGGGAAGGCTGAGACGATGGCGTCCGTGCCGGCCGCGACGCTGACGGCGGCGGTGAGGACGTAGTCGGCGAAGACGGAGCCGGCGGCGACGAGGGCGGGCATTTCGCCGAGGTTCTTTTTGGCGACGGCGTAGGCGCCGCCGCCGCCGGGGTTGGCCCTGGCAACCTGGACGTAGGAGAGGGCGACGATGGCGAGGAGGAGGGTGACGGCAAAGGCGACGGGGGCCATGTAGCCGTAGGCGACGCCGACCGGCGCGAGGGCGAGGGTGAGCATGACCTGCTCGGGGCCGTAGGCGACGGAGGAAAGGGCGTCGGAGGAGAAGATGGAGAGGGCTTTCCATTTGGGCAGTTTCTCGTGGGGCAGATCTTTGTTGTGTAGCGGCCTGCCGATCAGCAGCCGCCTGATGGCGCGCAGCACCGATATTACCTCCAGGTTAATTTTCAAACTGATGATAATTATACCAACTATTAGATGGAAAGAGTAACGCCGATTTGGGCGGGTTTGACGCGCCGGCGGGTGCGGGAGGGTGAAAACGGCGGTAGCGATTGCGGTGGCGCTCATTCTCGCTTGTTTGGTAACGCTGGCGAGGCTGCGCGAATGCAGGAAATATGCCTTTTTCGCAGGATGAAAATATGTGTGGCAGGAATCTTCTTCCGGGGGCCGAAGTATATTATCGCGTAACCGGCGGCAGGGCACCGGGGGCAATGATGTCCGGGGAAGTGAAAGTGTTGGCGCAGTTCAGGGCCATCAAGCATGTCAGGACATATATGGAGATCGTCGAACAGATTTCGGCGATGATCCGCAACCGGGAGCTGGTCGGCGGCGAGAGACTGCCGTCGGAGCGCACGCTGTCCGCGCAGCTGGGCACCGGCCGGCAGTGCCTGCGGGAGTCGCTGAGCGTGCTGGAGGTGCTGGGCGTCATCGAGGTGAAGAAGGGCCGCGGGACGTTCGTGCGCGAGGACGCTGTCGCCAATCTGGCCTCAGCCGCCGAGGCCGATGAGCTGGGCAATCCGTTCGAGCTGATGGAGGCCCGCAAGACGGTGGAGGTGCAGACGGCGGCGCTGGCGGCCAAACGGGCCGAGACCAGGGATATCGAGGAGATGGAGGCCATCCTCGCCGATATGGAGGCGACGGTGGGCCGCGGCGAGCACGCCGGGGCCGAGGATAAGCGCTTGCACCTGGCGATCGCCAGGGCGAGCGGCAATCCGGTGCTGCATAAGCTGATGTCCGTCATCATCGACAATATGGGCAAGCGGCTGTGGATGACGCTGAAGGAGCGCAGCCTGCTGACGGGCGGGCGGAACGAACGGTATTACGAGGAGCACATGCGGCTGGTGCGGGCCATCAAGCAGGGCAACGCACGGGCGGCTGAGCGAATAATGCTGCGGCATTTGAACGGTATCGAGCAGGATTTGCGCAGTTAGGCCGCCGGGTTGTCCCGGGCGGCGCGGCGGGTGCAAGTGTAAGGAGGGTGCGAAAAAAAGGGGGTTGTCGACCGTGTGGTACGACCAGCCGGGCAGCCGATGGTATGCGTGCTCTGCGGTAAAATGAATAAATGGCAAACTGTGGAAAGGGTTACTTGTCATAGGTGTGGGCGTCCTGATTTGGTTCTGGCCGATACCTGCCGGCCTGAAGCCCGAAGCGTGGCGGCTATTCGCGGTGTTCGCGGCGACGATCCTCGGTCTTATTCTCCAGTCGGTTCCCATGGGTATCGTCTGTTTTGTGTCGGTGACGTTTACGGCGCTGGCGAAGGTGCTGACGCCCGCCCAGGTGCTGTCGGGGTTCGGCAACAGCACCGTGCGGCTGCCTGACCCATTCCCCTATCTTTTCGGGGCCGGCTATAGGTCGTGTGGGTCGGCCTGGGGGCTATGTGGTGGAGGGTTCTCGGCTTGTGGTAGACGCCGATATTAAAAGGAGGCTTAAATTATGTATTTCGTAACGTTTGAGCATGGCGGCAAAGTCAGTGCGGGGGTGCTGAGCGGCGACAAGAGGAAGGTGCTGCCGCTGGAAGGCACGATGCTGGACATTATCGATCAGGGCCAGGCGGCCCTCGATAAGGCGGCGAAGATTGTGGCGGCCGGCGACGCCAAGGGCGTCGCCGTGGAGGAGGTACGGCTGCTGGCCCCCATCCCCCGGCCGCGCAAGAATATTTTCTGCATCGGCAAGAATTACCGCGAGCACGCGCTGGAGTTCGAGAAGACCAAGGACGCCTCCGTGGCGGTGCCGAAGTTCCCGGTGATTTTTTCGAAGGTACCGACGACGGTGATCGGCCCGGACGATGTGATCGATAGCCACGCCGATCTGACGGCTGAGCTGGACTACGAGGTGGAGCTGGCGGTGGTCATCGGCCGCAAGGGGTCGAAGATTGCGCAGGAAAAAGCTCTGGGCTATGTTTTCGGGTATACGATCATTAACGATGTGACGGCCCGCGATTTGCAGAAGAAGCATTCCCAGTGGGTGATCGGCAAGGGGCTGGATACGTTCGCGCCGATGGGGCCGTATCTGGTACACAAGAGCGCGGTGCCCGACCCGGAGAAGCTGGCGATTTCGTCGAAGGTGAACGGCGAGGTGCGACAGAACGCCAGCACGGGCGACCTGATTTTCAAGATCCCCGAGCTGATTGCGACGATTTCGGCGGGCATCACGCTGGAGCCGGGCGATATCATCGCGACCGGGACGCCGGCCGGCGTGGCGATGGGCTTCACGCCGCCGCGGTTCCTGAAGGCCGGCGACAAGCTGGAGATGGCGATCAGCGGCTTCGGCGTGCTGCGCAATACGGTCGGCTGAAGTGTTTTGATAGAAATAGGCCACTACTTTTATAGTAGTGGCCTATTTTTTCGCATTTATCAGGGCGACGAGCTCGGCGGCGGTGCGGGGGGCGGCGTCCGGGGGTAGCAGCCCGCGGGCGGTTAATGCGTCGGCGAGCTCGGCGAGGACGGGACGGGCGAAACCGAGGGAGGCGTGGTCGGGACGGGCGAGGATGGCGGCCGGGGGGCCGCTGGCGACCGTCCGGCCGGCGGCGAGGACGTGGATGCTATCGGCCCAGGCCCAGGCCCAGTCGATGTCGTGGGTGGCGACGACGAGGGTTTTGCCGGCGGCGTGGAGGCCGGCGAGGATGGCGCGGAGGCTCTCCAGGCCGGGGTGGTCGAGGCCGGCGGTGGGCTCGTCCATGACGAGGACGGCGGGGTCCATGGCGAGGACGCCGGCGATGGCGGCGCGCTTTTTTTGCCCCTGGCTGAGGAAGTGGACGGGGGCGTCCCGGTGGGCGAGCAGGCCGACGGCGTCGAGGGCCTGCTCGGCCCTTTGCGATGCTTCGGCGGCGGTGAGGCCCATGTTCATGGGGCCGAAGAGGACGTCGTCGAGGACGGTGCCGGCGAAGAGCTGGGTGTCGGGGTCCTGGAAGACGAGGCCGACTTTTTCGCGCAGGGCGGCGAGGGAGGCTCTGTCGTAGCGGTAGGGCCGGCCCTGGTAGCGCAGCCGGCCGCCGTCGGGCCGCAGGATGGCGTTGAGGTGGAGGAAGAGGGTGGATTTGCCGGCGCCGTTAGGGCCGACGACGGCGACGCGGCTGCCCGCCGGGACGGCGAGCGAGGCGCCGGCGAGGGCCGGGACGCCGGGGCGGTAATGGAAGGTGAGGTTGTCGGCGGCGATGAGGGGTATGGTCATGAAGTCCTCCGGTGTTTACAGGGGAATCGCTGAAAAAGGCCCATCTGCGTTGTTGTTCCTGCGGGCGCTTGCTAGCGTACTAACGTGTACGCGTCGCTGCGCGTCCTCGGAGCCGCCTAGCATCTGGACCTTTTTGAGCGATTCCGGCATTCCAGTATTGTTTATATCAAGCCGGCAACTGCTAAAGCCGTGAGAAAAAATATAATGGCGGCGAGGCGGGCGAGGCTTACGGGCCGGGACGGGCTGCGGTGGGCGAGGCTGCCTCGGTAGTTGCGGGCGGCGAGGGCTATGTCGAGGTCGCGGACGGCGAGGAGCGTCTTGCGGCCGACGTTGGCGGCGAGGAGGGCGAGGGAGCGGAGCGAGCGCCGCGGGCCGGCGTAGCCGAGCCGCGATTGCTGGGCGGTGTAGATCTGGCCGGCGGCGGCGAGGAAGACGAAGATGAAGCGGTAGGTGAGGAGGGCGATTTCGCTCACCGGGCGCAGGCCGGGGATGCGGGCCAGGCAGGCGGCGAGGTGGGCCGCCGGGGTGGTGGCGGCGAGCATGAGGAGGCAGGAGACGGCTGCCAGGCTGCGGAGGAGGAGGTCGCCGGCGGCGGCGAGGCCGGCGGCGGTGAGGCCGATGTGGAGTGGGCCGACGCTGGCGGCGGCGAGGGCGGGAAAGGGGGCGGCGGCGAGGGAGACGGCGACGCCGGCGAGGCCGGCGGCGAGGAAGGCAGCCGGGGTGAGCCATAGCCGCAGGATGTAGCCGAGGGGGATGCGGGCTAGGAGGAGGACGAGGTGCATGGCGGCAAACACGGCGATGAGGACGGCGGGGCGCGGCAAGGCCAGGGCGAGGACGAGGCTGCCGCCGCCGAGGAGGAGCTTTTCGCCGCTGCTGACGCGGCTGAGGGCGTTGGTGTGGGCGAAATAGTCGAGGGAGAGCATGTCAGTCGGCCCGCCGGCGCAGGCGGTGGAAGCAGTAGGCGATGAAACCGACGCCGATGGCGGCCTGGAGGGCGAAGAGGTAGGGCTCGACCGTTTCGGAGGGCGCCCACAAGGCTTTTGCCCACGGCTGGTAGCCGGGACGAAGCTGGCCGGCGGCCTGGGCGGCCTGGTCGTCGGTGCCGGCGAAGTCGCCGCCGATGTAGACGGGTGCGAGGATGACGGCGGCGGCGAGGAGGATGAGGAGGGCGCGCCTGACGGTCATGATTTTATCTCCTTTTCCTTCCACCATAAGTTTATGATGCCTTGCTCACCATATTTCAAAAGGGCGCTGTAGACGACGACGCTGATGATACCTTCGCCGACGGCCAGCGGCAGCTGGGTGAAGGCGAAGATGGCGAGAAATTTGCCGTAGGCGGCGGCAAAGCCGCCGGCGGGGTCGGGGAAGGCGAGGGCGAGCTGGCCGGCGGTGACGGCGTAGGTGAACCAGTCGCCGAGGAGAGCGGCGAGGAAGACGGCCAGCTTTTCGCGGCAGCCGAGGGCGCGGGCGAGGCGGAACCCGCCCCAGGCGGCGAAACCGCCGGCGACGCCCATGGCGAAGGTGTTGGCCCCCCAGGTGGTGAGGCCGCCGTGGGCGAGGAGGAGGGCCTGGAAGAGGAGGACGATGCCGCTGAGGACGCTGGCAACGGCCGGGCCGAAGAGGATGGCGCCCAGGCCGACGCCGGTGGGATGGGAGCTGGAGCCGGCGACGGAGGGGACTTTGAGGGCGGAGAGGACAAAGATGAAGGCGGCGGCGAGGCCGAGGAGCAGCTTGCGGTCGGGATGACGGACGAGGGTGGCGTTGATGGTGCGCACGCCGAGGGCGACGAACGGCAGGACGGCGAGCAGCCAGCCGAGGGCGTGCTCTTTGGGGAGGAAGCCTTCCATGATATGCATGGCGGCGGCGGTGGCCGGGGCGGCGGCGAAGAGGATGCCGGCGACAAGGGCGGCGAGTTTCATGTGTTGGCCTTCTTTCAAAACGAAAATCCCTACCCCTGGTAGGGAGTAGAGATTTTGCCGGTGACGCATCAAAATCCCCTCCCCATCGCTCGTGGGTGAAAGCGGTGATTGTCGGAGAGGCAGTTCTTCTGACTCAGGATCATCGCGGCCTGCGCCTTCCCAGGACGATTTGCCCCAGTGGCGATGCGTGCAGGCTGAGCTCCCCTTTACAGCGGCGGGACCGTGCTGGCTTCGCACCAAGCTTCCCTATTAAGCCGTTAGGCACCTTTCCCTCGATATGCGGTTTTATCTGATACTAGCCTTAGCCTGTCAGGGCTTGATGACGTCGATGCCCATGTAGGGCCGCAGGGCTTCGGGGATGACGACCGAGCCGTCGGGCTGCTGGTAGTTTTCGAGGATGGCGGCGACGGTGCGGCCGATGGCGACGCCCGAGCCGTTGAGGGTGTGGACGAATTCCGGTTTGGATTTGGGGTCGCGGCGGAATTTGATGTCGGCGCGGCGGGCCTGGAAGTCTTCGAAGTTGGAGCAGGAGGAGATTTCCCGGTAGCGGTTGAAGCTGGGCAGCCAGACTTCGAGGTCGTAGGTCTTGGCGGAGGAGAAGCCCATGTCTCCTGTGCAGAGGAGGACGACGCGGTAGGGCAGGCCGAGGGCCTGGAGAACCTTTTCGGCGTTGGCGGTCAGTTTTTCGAGCTCGTCGTAGGAGTTTTCCGGGAGGCTGAATTTGACGAGCTCGACTTTGTTGAACTGGTGGACGCGGATGAGGCCGCGGGTGTCGCGCCCGGCGGCGCCGGCCTCGGCCCGGAAGCAGGCGCTGTAGGCGGTGTAGTAGAGGGGCAGGTCCTTGGCGTCGAGGATTTCCTGGCGGTGGTAGTTGGTGACGGGCACCTCGGCGGTGGGGATGAGGTAGTAGTCGAGGCCTTCGAGTTTGAACATGTCGGCGGCGAATTTGGGCAGCTGGCCGGTACCGACCATGCTGTCGCCGTTGACCATGAAGGGCGGGAAGAATTCGGTGTAGCCGTGCTCGCGGGTGTGGAGGTCGAGCATGAAGCTGATGAGCGAGCGCTCGAGGCGCGAGCCAAGGCCGCGGTAGAAGAGGAAGCGGGTGCCGGTGACTTTGCGGCCGCGTTCGAAGTCGAGGATGCCGAGCTTTTCGCCGATGTCCCAGTGGGCCAGGGGCTCGAAGTCGAAGGTGCGCGGGGTGCCCCAGCGGCGCATTTCGGGGTTGGCGGTTTCGTCGGCGCCGACCGGCACGGAGGCGTGGGGGATGTTGGGGATGGTGAGGAGGATGGCCTCGAGGGCGCTTTCCGTTTCTTTGACTTTGTTGTCGAGGGCGGCTATTTTGTCGCCGGCGGCGCGCATTTCGGCGATCATGTCGTCGGCCGGTTCGCCGCTTTTCTTGCGGCGGCTGATTTCCTGGGAGACGGTGTTGCGTTGGCTTTTGAGGGCTTCGACTTCGACGAGCAGCTCGCGGCGCTGCTTTTCGAGGCTGAGGAACTGGTCGAGGCCAAGTTCGAGCCCGCGGCTTTTAAGGGCGGCGACCACTTTGTCGGGGTTTTCGCGCACGAATTTGATGTCGAGCATGGCAAGGGTCCTCCTTGGCGGTGTGCCTATTATTGTATGCGGCCGCCGGCCGCAGTATACGCGCGTTGTGCGGTCTCTGTGCCAAATTCCGCCAACTCTTACTTCTTTATTGTAAATCGCGGCCGGGGGTTAGTCAATGGCGGCGGGAGGAGGGCAGCAAGAGGATTTGGCCGGCGGTGTCGCGAATGTTAGCGCCGAGGTGATATGCGATGTTTACGTCTTTCGCCAGTCATGACGAGCTTGAGCAGGCGCTGCTGGGGTGCGACCGTTGCCCGCTGCGCCGCGACGCTATAGGACCGACTTCGTATAATGGCTCGCCGCAGGCGACGCTGGCCGTGGTCGGCGAGGGGCCGGGCGGCGTGGAGGACGAGTACGGCGTGCCGCTGGTGGGGCCGTCGGGGCAGCTGCTGGACAAGGCACTGGGCAGCGTGGGGGTGACCCGCGACCGGATATATACGACGAATATATTGAAATGCAGACCGAAAGGGAACCGCACGCCGACGGTGGAGGAGGGGCGCTTGTGCGCACAGCATTGGCTGGACGAGGAGCTGGCGCTGGTGAAGCCGCGGGTGATCGTGGCTCTGGGGAGCGTGGCGTTGAAGTATCTTATGGGGCCGGAGGGGCGAATTACCCGTGACCGCGGCCGCTGGTTCGAGACGAAGTACGGGGTGCCGGCGATCGCGACGTATCATCCGGCGTATCTGCTGCGGCTGACGGGGCAGGACATCGTCAAGGCGAAGTGGGAGGTTTTCTACGACCTGAAGGCGGCGGTGGAGAGGTGCCGCGAGCTGGCGCCGGGGTATGAGCTGGCGTCGGCGGAGAAGCCGGATTTGCTGGCGATGTATGAAGGGCGCAGGCAGGAGCGGAAGAAGGGCCGATGAGATGGAACCGGCGCGTCGGTTTTTCAGGCGGGAGAAGGAACAAGAATGTTCGTTACGTCAACAGCCGTGAAATGCGAAAAGGCCTTCGGGGCGAAAACCTCGAAGGCCTCGATTTTGCTGTGGCGGGAAAGCAGTGTAGGCAAGCAAGCTCGAGCCGCCATCGCCTTGAATGCTTAGCCGGTGACCTAAAAAATCCTTATGCGCGCTAGATGCTCCACATATTTTGCGAAAAACCCCGAGCGACGCCAGGTACGTGATCCTTCTATGTTCAATTCAATCATGCCAAGTGAAGCGGTTTCCCATTAATTCCGTGAGCCGCCTCCATTATAGTTTCCGCCAGGGTAGGATGTGCGTGGATTGTACGGGCCAAATCGTCGGCAGTCAGCCTTTTCTCGACGGCAACGGCCAGTTCGTGGATCAGGCTACTGGCCTGGGGGCCCATAATGCTGGCCCCGATGATTGTCCCCGCCTCGTCGGCGAGAAGCTTGACGGTGCCGAGGGTTTCGCCGGCCGCCAACGCCTTGCCGTTAGCCGAGAACGGAAACTTGCTCACTTTATATTTTATACCGCTTGCCTTGAGCTCCTGTTCGCTGGCCCCGACGGTCGCTATTTCGGGGTGAGTGAAAATCACCCCCGGGACGGCGCGGTAGTCCATGACCGAGTCGTGCCCGGCAATATTTTCCGCGGCGATTATCCCTTCGGCCGAGGCGACATGGGCAAGCATGATCCCCCCGACCGCGTCGCCGACGGCGTACACCCCGGGAAGATTGGTCCGCATGCGATCGTCGACGACGATCGCCCCCCGTTCAGTTTTCAGCCCGAGAGCTTCGACGTCGATGCCCTGCAGGTTGGGTTTGCGGCCGGTGGCGACGAGCACGCGGTCGGCGGCAAGCCCCTTAACCCCTTGCCCGTCGTCGACGAGGACGACCAGGGACTCTGCCCGGCGGATCTCCCTGACGGCTGTTTTCGTGAAAACCTCGACCCCGGAACGTTTTAAAAGCGGCGTCAGCCGTTTGACGATCTCCTCGTCCACGTTGGGCAGCAGGGTCGGCAGCATTTCCACCACTGCGACCGCGACGCCGAACGACCGGTAAACCGAGGCGAACTCCAGGCCGATCACGCCGCCGCCGATGACCACCAGCCGCTCCGGC
>MTLD01000477.1_pt1 | contig 20516 bp, 12 predicted proteins | sample 1982471 | NCBI WGS metagenome assembly MTLD01 (sample SAMN05712604, study PRJNA340218) | biofilm metagenome | isolation source: sample SPM anode biofilm adapted to -50 mV | place: USA | collected 2012-02-03 | reverse complement strand
AGCCGCCTTTTAACCAAATATCGACTGAACATCCGGCTGTCCCCTGATTGGCATTTCAATATAACCATGTTTGAATATGTATTATCTTCCACAAATTTATGCGTGTAAAGTACATTAAACGGAAGAAATGGATTTTAGCCAATACACGGAACAGGTTGTCCCACAACCACCTCGAAACCATTAATGTTTTGCGCTTTGTCAGGTGGGATTGCGAAGAATATTGCCAGACGATCCGATCGATGGCTGCTTGCGTTGTCTGTTTGAAGGCTGGAAAAACCTTTACCCACTTCGCCTTGTTTCTGCTATAAAAAACAACGAGTCAGAATCGTGGGCGGGCACCTTGCCGCTCCTCCAAGATCCGCGGGAGAAGGCTATGCACAAGGACATCAGGCTGCATGGACAGACTGGCGACCAGATCGAGTACTTCGTCATGGTGGCGGGCACAGATGCCTATCAGCGATATTTTTTCAATATCGTCCAGGATGAGGATCTGCTGCGCATCTTTTCGCCCGGCAACGAATTCATCATTAATCCGGAAGGGATCAGCTACCAGGGCAACGGCGGCTACTTCTGCGAATACATGTTCGGTGTGGAGCAACCCCCCTCGGACCTGGCCAAGTCGGAGATCATCAACCGGCTGGTCATGTACGGAGCCCACTCCGACGACAACAGCAATTCGATCCGCTTCAGCGACAGCACCAGCGGTACGGAACCCTATGATAATATCTTCTTTGAAGGCAATGCGGTCTGCAATTACTTCTTCTTTGTCCACTCCAACCTGCTGTCCCGGAAGTTGAAGAATCAGCAGGAAGAGTTGGTCAAGCGTATCGGCAAGGTAATCAAGCGCTCGGAGGCGGTCGGCGAGGAGCGGGACGACCTGCTTATCTCCGAGATTTTCCCGCTTCTGGCCGACGACACCGCCCAATTATTCGTAATCAAGCTCATCAACCGCCACCATCGCGAATACCGCAACCTGTTCCGCAAACTTTACTTCCGCAACAAAAAGATCTCGGACGAGGATTTCTCACGCCTGGTCAACCTCGCCGCCACCTATCAGATCGACCGTTATCAGCAGGAGCGCATCCGCATCGACGTCATGTATCGCCATCCCGCCAACAAGCGGATCGTTGACGAATACCGCAACATCCTTTTGGCCTGCAATTCCAAGAACGAGATCAACCATCTCGACAATGCCCGCCTGACCCGCCTGAAAACCCTTTCGGTACGCAACAAGATCCCTGGCGCGCTGTTCTACACCCTGGACGAAATGCTCAAGAAGGGGCGCAATCTGATCAACCTGGAGGAGCAGGATTACCTTTCCTCCACCCGGGAGGTGCTGGAAGGGATCTTCCTGCGGGAAAAACAGATCGAGAGCCATATCGACCGGGACGACATGCTCAAACTCATCGTGGCCAAAAAGAACGCCATGGAAAACCGCGACCATACCTTTGACCAACTGATGCTGGACGCCAGCAAGGAGTGTGACGAGAAGATCAGGGACGGTGCAGACCCTTCGCTTCTGGACGGCTTTTCCTATGTGATCACCTACCTGGACCGCTTCGACAGCGTCTCCAACATGGTCAGCCAGCTGGCTTTCATGGAAAACGTGCGCATCAGCGAAGAGATGCTGCGGGGCCTGCTCGAACACAAGGCCGCCTTTGACAACCTCCGGGAAGGGTGTTTCCACGAACTCTTCATTCGCGACCTGTTTACCAATACCTACCTGGGACGGTTCGGCCGGCGCAAGGTCAAGACGCTCATGGACGGATTGGCCGGAGTCGAACAAAGCGGCATGACCATTGAAGAGCTTCTCCGGCAACTCATGGAGATCGACCATGAAGAACGCATTTCACTGATCCTGCTGGAACATGTGCGCGACCGCATCCGCAACTTCTACTCCAAATTCAGCACCAAGGCGGATCAGGACGCACTGCGCCGCGAGGTCACCGAAGAACTGAAAACCAAGAAACGCATCAGGGAAGATATTCCGGATCACCTCTTCAACGAGACGATCTTTACCATCAAGAAAGAGGCCATGTACCTGCACTCGCTGCTCCCCAACATCATCTCCGAACGCAACGTGGTGCTGCGGGAGGACTTTCTGGAAAACTCCGGGCTGGACCGTTTCTATGTAGAGGAACTGGAACGCGAATACTACGAGAAAAACGGACTGGACATGGAAGACCTCTACCAGATTCGCAAGGGACTGAGCTAGCACCTTGTAACAGCATTTACCTTAAACCGACAGTTAAAACACAGAGCAACTGAGCAACAGAGAAATCAAGACAATGGGCCAAAGTATTCACCACCAATACGGTGAATCATACAAACAGGGTTCTTTCATGAATTTTTTTTGCTTTTACTCCGTTGCTCTGTTGCTCCGTGTTTCAGCAGGCTCATTCCTCAAAATCCCTCCCAACCTTCACCCCGGTATCACAGCTTGACTCGCCGCCACCGTGGCACTACACTGTTCCAGTGTAACCCAGCTACTCAGGAGTGTGATATGTCTATCGATACCAGTTTGGCGCTACTGCGGACCAAGGTCGCCAACTTTGGCAAGGAAAACCAGGGCGAACTGCTCTATGCGCTGGCCGAGGGGGCAATGCAACTCTCCGGCAGCGAACGGGTGCGGATCTACCTGGAGGACCTGACCCGCGGGGCGCTCTCCTGCGTTCATGCCACCGGTCCCCAGGCGGACAGCATGCATGAGACAGGGTTTCCGATTGTTTCGACCGAGGCCATTGTTTCCAGCGTCTTTGCCAGCCAGTACGCCGCCGACTTCAAGATTGAAAACGAGGCGCAGGGATCGGCCGATGCCGAATTCGCTTACCAACACGGCTTCAGCTCCGGTTACGTCATGCCGGTGGTCAGCCAGGGCAAATCGATCGGAGTGCTCTGCATCGACTTTGACCAGGCTGGCATGGTGCTGGCGGCCCAGGCCAAGTCGCAGCTTGCGGAATATGCCGGATATGTGGCCGGCCGCCTGGACCAGGCCCGCATCTATCACCAACAGGTACAATTGTCCAGACGGCTTGAGGAATCAAAGGCCCGCGAAGTGGCCGGCATGATGGTCAGGTCTGCGGTAAAGTTGATAGAAAAACTGTCGCTGGCCTCTGTCCTGGTACCTTCCATGAACGGCGATGCCGGCAACGGCTCCCTGGCCATCCTGGCCAGCTATTCGGAAAACGCCGGACTCCAGGCTCTTTACGAGCAACAGGGCGCCATTGACCTGCAAAAAGACAAATCGCTCATCTCCAGATATGTGAACGACGAGGCGGTGATTACCGACGAACGGCTGCTCAAGCCGCTCTTTATCGCCGACCTGACCCAACACAACCTGCAAAAACGCGCCCTGACCGAATCAATGGCAATGCGCTCGCTTTATGTCGTACCCCGCTATGCGCCGGACAGCCGTCGTATCATATGCCTGCTGAACTATTTTTCCCATGAGCTTTACCGCTTCACCGATTTTGAGATGGGGCTGTTGCAAACCCACGCCGAAATGGTTGAGCGGGTAATCAGCGAAGTGGGCGGCGAGCACCTGGAAATCCGGGTCCTGTCCGAGATCACCGAACTGTTGAACGAACGGACCGAAAGCCTCCAGCCGTTCCTGACCAAGGTATTGTCCAAGGCAACCGAGCTGATCGGAGCCGATACCGGCAGCATCGCCGTTGTCAGTGAACGGGACGGGGTCAAGTGGCTGGTGGTGGAGGACGAGCAAGGCAACATCATCGGCGCCAAGAACAAGGAGTGGCTCAAGAGATACATCCCCCCCTTCCTGATCGGCGGCAAGGAACTCCCCCAGAGTGAACGCAGCCTGACCGGCTATGTGGCCCATACCAAGCAGCCCAAAATCATCGCCAGGGTCGAAGAGGAGCAGGTGGCCGGGGGATTCCACCGCTCAATGAGCGAACTGCTGAAAAGCGAGATCGCAGTGCCGGTCATCTGCGATGACGAGGTTATCGCCGTCATCTGCCTCAATTCGCTGCACTACGACTACTTCCGCCAGGAGCACAAACGCATCCTGCAGATCATCGACAGCCTGACCGCCCGGCACATCTCCGACCTGCAGCGCATCGAGCGCCTGCAACGGGAGGTCAACCGCCTGACCACCGATGTGGCCTACAAAGACCCCCATGTTTCCTCCTACCGTTTGGGGAACATCATCGGCAACAGTCCTGCTTCCCAGGCCGTGGTTGAGTTCATCAACACAGTCTCCCAGCCGCTCTTCAACCGCATCGTCTTCTGGAGCCACAACATACCCCAGGAAGCCACCATCGGGCTCCCGTCCATCCTGGTCACCGGCCAGACCGGCTCGGGCAAGGAATTCTTTTTCAACAACTTTTACAACAAGCTTAACGAGTTTTATCGCCAGCAGATCAACCCCACCGGCGAACTTCCGGTCAAAAAGACCAACATCGCCGCCTACTCCGGCGACTTGACCTATTCGGAACTGTTCGGGCACAAAAAAGGCGCCTTTACCGGCGCCTATACCGACCGGCGAGGGATCCTGGAGGAAACCGTCGGTGGTATCGTCTTTCTGGACGAGATCGGCGATGCCGATCCGAAAACCCAGGTGCAACTCCTGCGGTTCCTGGACAATGGCGGTTTTGTGCGGCTGGGAGAAAACACCGAGCGCTACAGCCGCGTGCTGCTGGTAGCCGCCACCAACAAGAATCTGCAGGAGGAGATCGCCGCCGGCCGTTTCCGCGAAGATCTGTATCACCGGCTGGCAGAGCTGTCGATCCGCCTGCCCTCCCTCAATGAGCGGCGCGAGGATATCCCCGACCTGTCGGTGCATTTCCTGGGCAAACTCTACCGCACCTACCGGAGCGGTGACGAGCCAGCCGACAAGCCGCCGGAGCTGGCCAAGGGTGCAAAGGACATCCTCATGCGGCACAACTACAAGGGCAACATCCGCGAGCTGCGCAGCATACTGCTCAGGGCGCTCTTCTTCCGCCGTTCCAACATCATCGGCGCCGACACGATTACCATGGCCATTGCCGGCATGGGCAGCATCGCCAGCAATCATCAGCCGCCGACAGCCCACGACCTGGACCAGCGGGTTGCAGCGGATATTGTTGAAAAAATCATGGCCGGCGGCAATTTTTGGACCGATGTCTACGAGCCTTTTACGCGCAACGACATCTCGCGGGAAACCGTGCGGTTGGTGATCGAGAAGGCCCGCAGCATAACCGGACGCACCATCCCGGCGGTAGCGCGCTATCTGAAGGCCATCGAGGCAACCGGAGCCAACAGCGACGAGCAGCGCAAGCTCTTTAAATTCAAGAATTTTTTATACAAGACCGTGAAAATCGGGTCATAACCTTCAGGCTTTTGACAAATTGCCGTTAAAAAGCGAGGCCAGGCAGAAACTCTGCCTGGCCTCGTTCTATTTATCGCCATACCCGGAGCAGCAGGCTATTTGGCATACCATACCTGGAGCCCCGGTCCTTCATGGCACGAATTGTTGGGCAGACTGCTGTGGGTACAGGAGGAGGTGGTGCCACGCGGTGCTGCCGGAACAATACCGGTCACTGTCTTGGTGACATTGGTCTGGGTGGTGCCGGACAGCATGGTCTTGTTGGGGCCATGATTCACACCCGCCCCTGATCCGGCCGCGTTCGTGGTGGTCCTGCCGGTCCCGTCAACACCGGGATGACAATCGCCGCAAGCTGAACTATGATGAGTGGGATGAGTGGGAGTTCCATTTACGCTCACCCCCTTGAGATTAGGCCAGCTGGTGCCGGTGGGCGCGGCCAGGGTTCCTGTGCCGCCGGTGCCGTGGCAGGACTTGCAGTTGCCCAGGCCGTTGCCGGTGGAAAGCGGATCGGCCAGGGTGTGGCACGACATGCAATCCGGGGCGCCGGTGCTGGCATTCTTGGCCAACGGATACTGGTTTGCCGCTGCAGTTCCGCCCGTGCCGGTGTTGTGGCAACCTCCGTTCGCTGCCAGGCAGGTTGTAGCTGCCACGGTGTTATGGGTAAAGTACGGCACGGCATGGGTTGCTCCGGTGACATCGATGACGCCGTTGATATGCTTAGTCGGGTCAGTGAAACCGGTACCAGTACTGTTGACGTGTGTGTGGCAGTTTATGCAGCTTGTTGGCCCAGTGGTAAGCTGATGGGCGGTGGTCTGGGGCGGATACCCATGGCATCTGGTGCAATCGGTGGCGGCATTTCCGGTCAGGAACGGCGTGGTCCAGGATGGCGACAGGATGGCCGACGCCGGTTTATCCAAGGTATTGCCGTGGCAGTAGGTATTGGCGCAGGTCTGGGTTGCGTCGGTGTAAGTCGGAGTCAGGCCGCCGACCTTGGCCAGCGAACCAAAGACCACCGGGCTGGCCTGGACGGATGCGGCACGGGCCCGAGCCCGGTTGAGGTGGTCCAGCGTACCCAGCCCCAAGCCGTTGTGGCACTGGTCGCAAACCGCTGTCAGAGTTGCGTTCTCCGTCACGTTCAGAACGGCATGGGAACCATGGACCCCGGCCAGGTTGGGATACGTGGTTCCTGCCGGCGGCTTGGCATGGCAGGAAGTGCAACCGGTTGGCGTGGTTACGGGGCTGGTCAGGTGACAATTCTGGCACCCTGGCGGTTTCGAGCCCGCGGCATTAGCGGCGACCTGGTGGCAACCCAGACAGTAAGTGAAGTTGCTGCGGGCCGTTGCGTTATGATTGGGATACGGCACCGCGTGTGGAGCGGCGCCCGGACCGCTGGCGTGACAGGTCCCTGTTTGATTCAGACTATTGGTGAAGGTTGCGCTGAAACAACTCGGGGCGCCTGTCAACGGCGCGGTGCGCCCCTGGGTGACATCATGGCACAGGGTGCAGGCATCGGCAATCTTCCCAGCCGTACGGTGGGAGTAGATCACGGTCTCACCCGGATTGGTCGTGGTTCCCTGCCAGGCGGTGGGGTGCGCCTTGGCAAAGGTGTGGCAGCTGGAACAGGCAATGGTCTTGGTGCCGTCCGCCAGTGTCAGGCCGTCAAATGCTGTGGTCCCCTTGACGCCGTGGCAGGCCTGGCACACGGTCAGATCCTGCTTGGCCAGCCCACCATGTACCGAGGGGTCCACTCCAGGAGGAGCAAATGGAATCTGGTGGAAGTGGCAAAGGGTGTTGTTGTAGCAACCGGCCGTGCCTGTGGCCGGGGTGGGCGGCACAACGGTCGAATTGGCGCCGCCGGTATGGCAGATGGCGCAGGTAGCGGCATTGCCCGGATCGGTTGTGGTGTGGGTCGAAGCGCCGGCTGTCTTGGAAGTCCAGGGTTTGGCCGGATGGGGTGCCGCGACAGTAAGGCCGTGGCATCCCAGGGTATTAGTACAGGATGCGGCGGAACCGTTATTGAATGAAGAGCCGTGGCACGGTTGGCACGAGGCGAAACCGGTCGTGGAAGACGGTGCCTGCTTGGCTGCCGCGCCATGCTGGGCTGCCGCGTTCCAGCCGACAGGGTGCCCTTCGGCACCGTGGCAGAGCGTGTTGTTGAAACAGCCTGTGGAGCCTATCGGATCGCCGGCACGGGGTATCCGCGTGGAATTGGCGCCTGCGGTGTGGCAGGTAGCGCATTGGGCGGCATTGCTGGTATCGGTCGAGGTATGTGTTACACCGCCCGTTGTCGATAGCCACGGCCGGGCCGGATGGGGCGCGGCCACATTGGCGCCATGGCAGCCGGCGGTATTGATGCAGGTCTGCTGGGCAGCCCCCCCGTCATACCTGGTGCCGTGGCAGTTGGTGCAATCGGCGAACGAACTAAATGGGCTATAGACACCGTTGATGGTTATCCCACCGGCAGCAGCCTTGGCAGCAACACCATGAGCAGTTGGCACATTCCAGCCGCTTTGATGGCCTTCCACACCGTGGCAGAGCGTGTTGTTGAAGCAGCCGGGCGCAGTCCCTGCCGGCGCGGCTGTCGATGGTTGCCGGGACGAATTGGCGCCATTGGTATGACAGACGGCACAGGCAGCGGCATTTGAGACATCGGTTGACGAGTGGGTACGCCCGCCGATCCTGGACAACCAAGGCTTGGGAGAATGGGGAGACATGATGCCAGCACCGTGGCAACCGGCCGTATTCAGGCATGACTTGTTGGCAATGCCGCCCGCGAAATCAGTGCCGTGGCAAAGCTGGCAATGGGGCATGCCGTTCTGGCCTGCAAAAGCGGCCTTGGCCGCTGCTCCATGGACATCGGGCGCGGCCCAGCCGGCGGGATGACCAGACGGGCCGCCGGGGTGGCATGATATGCCGTTGCGTGAGGTGCTGAAGCAGCTCACCTTGCTGATGCCCCCCTTCAGATCCTTGCCGTGACATTGATAACAAGCGCTGGGACTGTTTAGATATGCGGCCGGATGCAATCCGCCGGTGCTGGCGACGGCCCAATCGGCCGGATGCTTGCCGGTGCTTGGATCGATACTGGATACCCGGTCATTGCTTTTGGAGCAGGCAAAAAGCGACAGGGCAACAAGTGACAACAATGTGAACCTGAGCAGGCATTTCATAGATTTGACCTCCCCTATCTGTGGCATGCCACGCATCGTTCGTTATTGGCCCTTCCATGGCAGCGGTAACATGCGGCCGGGTCAAGCTTGCCCTCGATCTTGTGCAGGGTCATGAAATTGCCCCGGTGGGGCATCTCCCGGTCCGGGCGATAGCCATACTTGTAAGACGGCTTCATCTCGACCCGGTTGGTATGGCAGTCATTGCAGAAAGAGCTCTTATGACAAACGGTGCAGAGCCGGTCGTCGGAGGCGGCGTAGAAACGGTGGTTCTTGACAAAGGCGGGGGAATGGCTGAAGGCGTTGAAAGCCTTCATGGTGCCTTGCTGTTGGTCTTCGTGGCACTCGGAGCAATCCATCTGCTGCCCCACACTCAGGGTTTCGGGATGCCAGTCAGGAAGGCTGGGGAGGGTCTTCATCTGGGCGCAGGCTGCCAGGGCCAGCAGCATGGCTATGACCAGCACCGGAAGCATCGGGTGTCTTGATTTCATTTTTTCCCCCCTTTGAGGTCAAAGGTCATGTTGTAGGTCAGTCGGACCAGCCCCCTGAGATCCTCGGTGAACTCGGGATTCCTGCCGTAGCTCATATCCCCTGAAAGTGCCAGGGCCGGGGTGATGTGATACCCCAGCGATGCAACCGCTTCCCAGGCGCTGGACTCGTTGAAGACCTTTTTCCTGAAGATGTAGTCGATCACGTCCACGGCGTAGAAAAAACTCTTGGTGTCCTGCATGACATAGGCCCGCAGTTCGTGGTAGGAGGCCGAAGGGGTGCCGGATATGGCAAAGCCGTCAGATGCGCGCAGGTAGTGGTAGGTGGCACCGCTGCGCAGCGCGTTGCCCAGGAAGCTCAGGCGGACACCGGCGCCGTAGCGGTCGGCATTGCCCAGTTCGCGGGTGTAGTGCTTGTAGTCGCCAGTCACTTCGAGGGCCTTGTTGAACCCGTAGGAGACATTGCCGCCGATGGAGCGGGATTTGTCGGAGGGGTTCAGGGCCGCGCCCGAGAACATGCTCCAGGCATAGAAGTAGCTTTGGTCGCGCTGTTCGTTGAACTCTCCGGTAAGCACCAGCTTTTTGAGCGGCTTTATGTTGATTAGATAGCTGTGCTCGGCGGCGGTCTTGGTTTCGGGGTTGTAGCTGCTGTGTCCGGCCACTTCCACCATCCTGAACGGGCTGAGCCAGATGTCGCCGCCGATCAGGCGGTGGTTGCCGTTGGTATAACGGGGGGTAATCCCGTCGTCCAGTTTGCTGGTCAGCGTGGGGGCATTGCTTTCGTAGACACCCGAAACACCCAGTTCCAGCATCCCCTTGTAGCGGTAGTTGGCCCGCCCGCCGACCAGGGAGTCCCCTTTACCGTCGCTGGCTTCTCCGTACAGGTGCCTGGTATGTACGGTAGCCCCGCCAAAGGCGGACAGGCCGAAGCCCAGCGGCAGATCGGTCCGGGCACTGAGGCCGTCAACCTGTTCGTTGGCAATCCCCTCGTGGACAAAGAAGCGGCCCAGCCGCACCTCGCCGTTGGCCTGCCTGAAGCGGTATTGCAGGTAGCCGTAGGTCAGGCTGCCGTCGCCCCGATCACCGTTGTAGCTCTTGTCAGCAAGGTCATAGCGGCCCCAGCCGTAGAAATGCAGGGACAGGTTGCCGTCGGCCAGCTTGTCGGCATCCAGACCCAGAAACTGGGTGGCGGGCGCAATATCCTGCTTGGGGGAGCCGCTTACCGCGCGCTGTTCGATGCGGACCACGGTGGTGGAGTCAACCGAGACCTCAGCTGCCAAGGCCGGGCAGGACAATGACAGCATGATTGCTAGTGAGAGCCGGCAGAAGGGAAAATTTTTCATGGGCACGCTCCTGTGCTTAGGAGTTGTAAATAAATAATCCGGTGGAAATTACGCTCGGTTACAGGTCGGGTCCAATTGAATTTATTTATGTGATCCAGATAGATACAGCAGCGCTGCGTACTAGGGTAAATAATTGAAGTTGGCACAAATACGATCCGAATCCGGATTGTGCAAAACTATAACAGAGTATTTTTGTATTTCAAGCAGCGGATAATAATTATCGTTTTGATCGTGTTCAGTCGTGTAAATAAACCGGGCCGTCAAGCCCGGTCTATTTACATCTAATGATCCGGATCAGTGCTGTCTTTTGTCCGTGGCAACTGACTTAAAGCGATTCAGGCATGCGGGTCTGTTTGTAATTCAATCGGTTAAGTGCGTGGATATAGGCCTTTGCCGAGGCCTCGATAATATCGGTGGATGAGCCCTTGCCAACCACCGTGTGGCTTCCCTCGGCCACGCGAACGGTAACCTCGCCCAAGGCATCGGTTCCTCCGGTAATGGAGCCGACATTGTACTGCATCAGTTTGGCCTTGGTCTTGGTCAGTTTTTTGATGGCTTTCAAGGTGGCATCAACCGGACCGTCGCCCAACTCGGCGGTGCGCACCGGCGTACCATTGATCTCCAACTGCACCGTGGCGGTGGCCACGGCAAAGGAACCGCAGGTTACGGTGATGTGGCCCAGCTTGTACTTGACGTCTTCGCGGGTCTCGTCGATCACGATAGCGTCCAGGTCCTCGTCGAAGACCTCTTTTTTCAGGTCGGCCAAAGTCTTGAACCGCTCAAAGGCGCGATCCAGCTTCTCATCGTCCAACTCGTGCCCCAATTCCGCCAGGCGCTTCTTGAAGGCATGCCGGCCAGAATGCTTACCCAGGACCAGGGCGTTGGCGGAAAGCCCCACCGACTCGGGGGTCATGATTTCATAGGTGGATTTTTCCATCAAGACTCCGTGCTGATGGATGCCTGCCTCGTGGGCAAAGGCGTTGGCGCCCACAATCGCCTTGTTGGGCTGTACCATGATGCCGGTGATATTGGACAACAGCCTGCTGGCAGGGGTGAGTTGCGTAGTATCGACAGCAGTGGTGAAAGGGAGGATGTCGTGCCTGGTACGCAAGGTCATGACAAACTCTTCCAGCGAGCAGTTGCCGGCCCGTTCGCCAATGCCGTTGATGGTGCATTCCACCTGGCGCGCCCCGGCCATGACGGCCGAGATGGAGTTGGCAACGGAAAGCCCGAGGTCATTGTGGCAATGCACCGAAATGATCGCCTGATCGATGTTGGGAACATTGTCTTTCAGGTATTTGATGATGTCGAAGTACTCGAAGGGTATGGTGTAACCGACCGTGTCCGGGATGTTGACGGTGGTGGCACCGGCGGCAATTACCGCCTCCACCACCTCGGCCAGGAAAGGCAACCTGGTCCGCACGGCATCCTCGCAGGAGAACTCGACATTGGGCGTATAGGAAGCTGCCCGCTTGACCGCCTTGACCGCCGCAGCCAGCACCTTGGCCGGTTCCATCTGCAGCTTGTATTTCATATGGATATCCGAAGTGGCGATAAAGGTATGGATGCGGCCCTTTTCACCGGCATATTTCAATGCATCCCAGGCCCGATCGATATCTTTTTCACTGGAGCGGCACAGCCCCGCAATTTGCGGTCCCTTGATCGTCTGTGCCACCAGTTTGACAGCCTCGAAGTCACCATCGGACGCAATGGGGAAACCAGCCTCGATAACATCCACGTTCATCTTCTGCAGTTGCTTGGCGATCCTGAGCTTTTCCTCGATGTTCATGCTGTTGCCGGGGGCCTGCTCGCCATCCCGCAGCGTTGTGTCGAATATCCTGATGAGTTGCTGATCGTCCTTCTGCTTTGCCTTTGCCATGTCTTGCACTCCTTTCGTGATCGTTGCCATGCGCCACAGCCGGCGCACAAAATAAAAATGCCTCCGCCCCAACAGGGGCGAAGGCATGAAGCATTCGCGGTACCACCCTTTTCATCCGGCGATTTTGCCACCGGACCTCGATTCACCCTTAACGCGGGAGAACGGCATCAACTACTTGATTCGCGGATGCGGCTCCAAGGCGAGTTCACCGGCTCCACCTCCTGACTCGCACCAACCGTCAGGTCTCTGAAAGGTGTTACACGACTACTATTCCTCTTCATGGCCTTTGTTTATTTTTTAATCTTAAAGAAATCCGTTTGCAAATGTCAAGTTGTTTTATTTTTCCGCCAGTTGTTTTGATGTTATCAAACAAGAGTGTTGCCAACAGGCCATTCCGCGGCATAATTAAAAACAGAGTTGTCTCCGGCCTTGAAACCGTTTATCTTCTCCCTGTTCAATACATCTATCAAGGCAGGCCAGACTTGCCAACGAGGTCCACACATGAAATTCACTTGCAGAAAAACCATGATCACCTTGCTCGTCTGTTTTCTACCAACCATGGCAATGGCTGCGGAACCGGTTGCCGGTGCCGAACAGAAACCCTCCGTCCAGCTCCAGCCCGCACCGCAACAGAAACCGGCCCCACCGCAACAAGCCACGCCGCCGGCAACCACAGCAGCACCGCAGTTGCCGACGGAACAACCCAAATTGCAACTGAACATTCCGCCCGCAGCCAATGCACAAGGAGTTGCCAAACAGCAACCGGCCGTATTGATTGGCTACATAGACCCTGGCCGGATCAGCACCGATTCCAAACCCGGCAAGGCCGGGCAAACCAAAATTACCAACAAGAAAAAGAAGCTTCAGGCCCAGATCGAGGCAAAACGGAAGCAACTGGGCAAGCACCAGTCGGAAATTGAGGCCAAACTCCCCAGCCTTTCGCCGCAGCAACGGGAGGCAGCATCCAAAGAATTCAAGAAAAAGGTTGAAGAGTTCCAGAAATTCGGCCAGAAAGCCGAGAACGAACTACAGGAATTGCAGATTGAGCTGAGCAACGACCTTTACGAAAAGATCCAGAAGGCGGCAAGCGTCTATGCGAAGAAGACCAATCTGTCGCTGGTAGTTGTCAAACGGGAGATAATCTATCAATCCGAGGGTGTTGTCCCCATGGACATAACCGATGAGATCATAAAACTGATCAACGAAGAAGGGCCGAAGAAATAAAGCACCAACAGACAATCAATGAAACAAACTCGGGAGGTTGTACGGATGAAAAGCATGATGAGAATTCTGATGATCGGCACGCTGGCAATGATGCTTGCGGTACCGGCCTTAGCCGCCAAGCATGAGCCTAAAGGGAACACTGGCAACAACGGTAAGACCGTTACCACCGCCTCGGGCCTCAAATACATCGACCTGGTGGTAGGCAAAGGAGCCTCGCCGGTAAAGGGCAAACAAGTTAAGGTGCATTACACGGGAACCCTGGAGAACGGCAGGAAGTTCGACAGCTCCGTGGACCGCAACGAGCCGTTTGTCTTCGTGATCGGCGTGGGGCAGGTCATCCCAGGTTGGGACGAAGGGGTCATGTCCATGAAAGTGGGGGGCAAACGCAAGCTGATCATCCCGGCCAAGCTGGGCTACGGCGCTGCCGGCGCCGGCGGGGTCATCCCACCCAATGCCACGCTGCTCTTCGACGTGGAACTGCTGGACGTGCAGCGCTGATTCCAGCGCACATAGCCATTGCCTCAAAAGCCCGCATCTGCGGGCTTTTTTGCAGGCTTTAGGGACTCGGAATTTACTGATCGCCCTCCAGGATCCGGCTGAGAGTGTCTTTGAGTGTCGAAAGCTTGTACGGTTTCTGAATGAATCCCGCCAACCCCTTGCCGCTGAATTTCGGGGTCACCTCCTGCTCATTGTAGCCGCTGGACATTACCACCTTGATGTCCGGTTTCAGTTTTACCAGTTCCCGGAACGTCTGAACTCCGTCCAGATGGGGCATGGTCAGGTCAAGGATCACGCAGGTCACCTTTTCCCGGTTGGCAATGAAATGGTCAATTCCCAACCTGCCATCCTCGGCGGTGATAACGTTGAACCCCAATTCCTTCAGCAGTTCGCTGCCGATCTCCAAAACCGTCTTTTCATCATCTATCAGAAGCACAGTGCCGCTTCCCCGCCACGGGCTGCCTGCATCGGCATTGCCGCTTTCCAGCTCGCCGGGCGTACCGCTCGTAGGCAGGAATACCTTGAAGGTCGTTCCCTTGCCCAGTTCGCTGTAGACCTTGATCGCTCCACTGTGGCCACGGATGATGCCTTGTACGGCGGCCATCCCCAACCCCCTCCCGGTGAATTTGGTCGTAAAGAACGGATCGAAAATTTTGGTAATGGTTTCCCGGCCCATGCCGCAGCCTGTATCGGATACTTCCAGATAGACATAAAGCCCCTCGGGAATCTGCTGATCGAGTTGGGCTTGCTTGATATACTGGCCGTCGCAGTTCATGCAACCGGTGGTGATGGCAATGGTGCCGCTCCGTTCCCCGATTGCATCGGAGGCATTGATGACCAGATTCATGATGATCTGGCGGAGTTGGGTGGCATCTGCTGCCACTGGCGGCAATGGCCGGTGCAGGTTGAACCTGAGCACTGCCTTCTTGGAGATCGAGACCTCCAGCATGTGCGTCATCTCTTCGACCAGGAGGTTGATGTCGATGTTTTCGATGATAAACTTGCCCTTGCCCGAATAGGCGAGCATCTGCCTGGCAAGGTCGGCGGCCCGGGTGGCTGCTTCCTGTACGCGGCGAAGGTTCTCCGTGGCCGGTGACTCTTTGTTGATGCGGATCAGGGCCAGGTCGGTATTGCCGATAATAGTCATGAGGATGTTGTTGAAATCATGGGCGATGCCGCCGGCCAGCACCCCCAGGCTTTCCAGCTTCTGAGTCTGCATCATCTGGCGCTCAAGCTGCAAGTGCTCCTCGGCGGCCCTCTTGCGACCGGTTATGTCGCGGACAATCTTCGATACACCGATAATCGCGCCATTTTGATCCCTGATGGGAGAAATCGTCACCGAAACGTCGAGCTCTCTCCCATCCTTGCAGATCCGGATCGTCTCGTAGTGTTCGACACTCTCTCCCCTTGCGATGGCGGCAAGGATATCCTGCTCCTCATTCTGACGATCGGGCGGGAAGATGGTAAGCAACGGTTTCCCCACCATCTCCTGCTCGGTGTAGCCGAACAGTTTCTCCGCACCCTGGTTCCAGCTGGTAACAATGCCATCCAATGTTTTGGAGATGATCGCATCGTCAGAAGACTCGACAATAGCTGACAGGCGGCTGACGTTTTCCTCGGCCACTTTCCTTTGGGTTATATCCCGGTTGGAAACGCGGCGCCCCAGGAATACGGATTCGTCGAATACGGGACGGCAGAGATGCTGCAGCCAGCGGACATCACCGCTGCGGGTGAGTATTCGGAATTCGATGAAGCCTGGAAGCTCCCTTAGTGACGTCAGATGTAACCGGTGGTGTTCGGCAAATGCTGATTGGTGATCCGGATGTACGATCTTTCGGGCCAAATCCGGATCAGCCATGAATTCTTCCGGGGCGTAACCGGTTATGTCTGCGCAGGAGGGCGAAACATACTGCATTTCTCCGTTCGCCCCAATCCAGTACTCCCAGTCCTGGGTCCAGTCGCAGACCGTGCGGAACTTCCGTTCGTTGGTTTTCAATTTCTCATCATAAAGTGAGCGCCGGCGTGAGGCGACAGCTATGCCGGAGTTACCGAGCACCCAAAGGAGCAGGTAGCCGCCAACAACCCTCTTTTTACCCTCATTTTCCAGTTGAAAGCGCTTGGTGAGCGGCACCGAAATTGTGATGCCACCGCGGATATCTCCATTGCGATAACCCTGATGGGCGTGGCATTTCAGACATGGCTCCTCTGTCACAAACTGCGAGATCAGGCGCAAATAGGGCTTGCCGGCGATATTGATCACCTCGAAGCGCTCCTTGCACTCCTTCCGGCCGAATGCTTCGAGACTTTGCCGCTCCCACTCGTCAGGGGCGTTGATCGGATTGAGCGGCTTGAGGCTGGTGATCTTGTTGATTATGGGGTCGGGTGAAGCGGAGATGATGAAATCGGACACCATTCTGGTCATGTACGCCGGATTAACCAGGGTGAGCTGATGTCCGTCGCAGGTTGTTATGTCGCGGTTCGGAACATCGAGATATCGGTTCGGAGACACTTTGTCCACCGGGACATAGACTCCGCCCATTTTTGCCCCCCAGGCGCGGTAGAACAGGTTGAGGCGAAGATAATCCCTGGCCTCGCTTTCCGCCTCCTTGAGGGTGTCCAAATGGTGATAATGCAGGTTTACGGCCGTCAGTAAACAGATGAGCAGGGTCCAGAAACCCATAAGCGTTATGCCATATTTTTTCAGAAGCGATTTCAGCCCGGCATTCGGCATAAGCATCCCCTTGGCCCAAGACGTTGGTATTGCTGCAAGGAATATTAATGCATTACAAGATTAACACCGACATGCTAATAAGTAAAACCGCCCCAAGCGGCAATATGCCAACACCCAGGAATTCTTGCCGTGCAACCGGGTGCCCGCCCATGCCCCTACCGTAGCGCCTCCAGCTCCTCCCAGCGGCGGTAGGCCTCTGCCAGTTCCGACTCCAGCGCCTCCAGACGGGCGTTGACTGCCGCCACCTCGCTGCCGGCAGACTTGTAGAACTCCGGATCGGCCAGGGTCTGGTGCAACCGCTCCTGCTCCTCTTCCAGGCCGGCTATCCTGTCCGGCAGGGCCTCCAGTTCCCGTTCCTCCTTGAAGCTCAGCTTTTGGGGCCGCTCTTTTTGGGGACGCACCCTTTCCTGGGCAGGCTTTAGCGTTGCCTTTGCAGCCGGCGCCTCCCCTGCCGCCTGGCGCAGCCAGTCGTCATAGCCCCCCACAAACTCCCTCACTCGGCCATCGGTGCCCACCACCAGGGTGCTGGTCACCACATTGTTGAGAAATTCCCGGTCATGGCTCACCAGGAGCAGCGTGCCCGAATACTCCAGCAGCAGATCCTCCAGCAGGTCCAGGGTCTCGGCATCCAGGTCGTTGGTCGGCTCGTCCATCACCAGGATATTGGACGGCTTGGCAAAGAGCTTGGCCAGGAGCAGCCGGTTGCGCTCGCCGCCGGAGAGGATGCCGACCGGCGTGCGGGCCCGCTCCGGCGAAAAGAGGAAGTCCTGCAGATAGCCGATGACGTGGCGCGGCTTGCCGTTGATCATCAGTGTGTCATTACCCTCGCCCACGTTTTCCTGCACGCTCTTGCCCAGATCCAACTGCTCCCGCATCTGGTCGAAATACAGTACCTCCTGGCGGCTGCCCAGCTTGACTTCCCCACCTTGCGGCTCCAGTTCCCCCAACAGCAGGCGCAGGAGGGTGGTCTTGCCCGAACCGTTGGGACCGATGATCCCGATCCGGTCGCCCCGCATGATGGTGGTGGTGAGATTTTTGATGATCGGCCGGCCGTCATAGGCAAAGGCCACTGATTCGGCCTCCGCCACCAGGGCGCCGGAGCGCTCCCCTTCCTGCAAACGGATCTTGGCCGTGCCGATCCGTTCCCGACGCTGCCGCCGTTCCTCGCGCAACTGCTTCAGGGCCCGCACCCGCCCTTCGTTCCTGGTGCGGCGGGCCTTGATCCCCTGGCGAATCCAGGCCTCTTCCTGGGCCAGTTTCTTGTCGAACAGGGCCTGGCGGGTGATCTCCGCTTCCAGGAGCGCCTCGCGGCGTTCCACGAACTGGTCGTAACCGCAGTCAAAGGCATAGATCCTGCCCCGGTCCAGCTCGGCGATGCGGTTGGAGAGCCGCCGGGCAAAGGCCCGGTCATGGGTCACGAAAATCACGGTCTTGACGTACTTGAGCAGGAAATCCTCCAGCCAGATGATGGTGTCGATATCCAGGTGGTTGGTCGGCTCGTCCAGCATGAGGATATCCGGGGCGGCCACAAGGGCCTTGGCCAGCAGGACGCGCCGTTTTGTGCCGCCCGAGAGGGACGCGAAATCGACGTCAGCCTCCAGACTCAAACGCTTCAGCACCCGCTCCACCTCCTGGTGCATGCTCCAGCCGCCATTCTCCTCCAGCTCGTGCTGCAAGGCCTCCAGCCGTGCCAGCAGTTCATCGCCCCCTTCCAGGGCCAGCTGATGGGCCACGTGATGGTATTCGGCCAGCAGGCTTGCGACATTGCCCATGCCCGACGCCACCACGTCGAAGACAGTCCCGGCCAGTTCCTGGGAAACCTCCTGGGAAACCAGGGCGACCCGCAATGCCTGTTGCCGGACGATCTCGCCCCCTTCCGGCAGCAGCTCGCCGTTGATCAGTTTGAGCAGGGTCGATTTGCCGGTGCCGTTGCGGCCCAGCAGGCAGAGACGGTCCCCCTGCTCGATCTGCAGGCTGATATCGTCGAAGATGGGGGGGCCGCCAAAGGCCAGGGAGATGTTGCGTAACGAAAGAAGTGCCACGTGCGATCCTTTTATATTTAGCTTGGGAACTACTTCTGAAAGACATTACTCACGCGACGACGCGACGAAACCCTTTTAACAATTATTTGAATCATGATGTTTAAACGTTGCGTCGTCGCGTGGTTGCGCGAAACAAAGATTTTAGTTCTGGCTTGTCCGGCTTACCGTTGCATCAGCATCTCAGCCAGGCAGTGTATATGCCGGTCATCGGTGCCGCAGCAACCACCCAGCACCTTCATCCCCAGCTCTTGGTGCAGCCCGGCCACCATGCTGCCAAAGACCTCCGGCGCCTCTTCCACCAGTTCAACGCTTTCGTTCAGCTCTTCCGGGCTGAGGGAGGCGGTATTGGCCAGCAGGCCGACCACCCGTTCCCTGACGTACGGCGAGGAGTTTTCCCCATGGAGCAGCGCCTTGCGGAAGATCGAGGCATGGGTGCAGTTAATCAGGTAGGCCAGGGGCCGGGGCGACACCTGGGCATCGATGGCGGCAATGGCATCCTTGAGCGGGGTGCCGTCCAGCAGGGTTCCTTCGGGACGGGCCACGAAACTGACCACGTAATCCAGCCCGGTGGCGGCCTGGGCCTGGGCCAGCCCCAGCGCCTCGCTTAATGCCGGCAGGGTGGAGGCCAGCAGGAAATCGACCCCGGCGGCTGCCAGGGCATTGGCCTGCCAGGCGTGAAAATCCCGGGCCTCTGCCGTGGCAAGGGCCTCTTCAGGCTTGTAGGCATCCCCTTTGCAACTCATCAGCCCGCAGATCGCCACCTGGCTGGCGTATTCGCCATAACCGGCGCGCAGTTGGTCCAGAAAACGGAAATTGTCGCCGTTCAGGTCCCTGCCGGCCAGCCCGGCCGCGGCAATACGTTCTTTACCGGCACGCCAGGTGGGGGTGGAGAGCAACAACGGCAGGCCGTGACTGCGCCCGATCTCCAGGTACTGGCCGCAGATCCCTTCCAGGGCGGTACGCCCTTCCTTGCTGTAGATCAGGGCCGAATTCACCACATGTTCGTCCAGCTCGATACCCGCAGCGCGGCGCAGGCGCTCGATGACCGCCCCCTCGCCCAGGATCACCGGTGACCTTTTCAGCATCTCGGCAAACGACACCCGCATATCTTCGATCCCTCCCTGCTCCATCGTATTGCGGCATCTTGTGGCTGCAGACAATAGCGTGTTCCGGGAATAATTGTCAAATCACTTGCCGAAAAATCAATTTAGCGTAACGGGCAAATAGATCACTTTGCCTTCACAAACTTCAATGCCGCCGAATTCATGCAGTAGCGCAGACCGGTTGGTGGCGGGCCGTCATTGAAGACATGCCCCAGATGGGCATTGCAGCGGGCACACAGGACCTCGGTCCTGACCGAGAAGAAGGAGCGGTCTTCCGCGGTACGGATATTCTCCGGGGCAATGGGCGCGCTGAAGCTGGGCCAGCCGGTCTTGGAATCGTACTTGGCGTCGGAACTGTACAGGTCCAGGCCGCAGCAGATGCACTGGTAGATCCCCTTTTGGTGGTTGTCCCAGTATTCGTTGGAATAGGCCCGCTCCGTGCCCTTCTGGCGCGTGACCTTGAACTGCTCCGGCGTGAGCAGCTTCCGCCACTCGTCCTCACTCTTCACTACCCGTTCCGTCATGATGTATCCCCCCTTTTCCACCGAGTAGACCCGGATCGGCCCCATGGCCGGCCTCTGTTCCTTTGCGGCGCAGGCAATGGTGCACGCGGCCAGTATGCCGAGCACCAGTCCTGCTGCGATACGGTACACATTCATGATTGCCTCGCTTGTTCTCATGGGATGGGAACTTCCTGGCTAAAGTGTATGGGAATACCCCG
>MTLD01001916.1_pt3 | contig 20523 bp, 20 predicted proteins | sample 1982471 | NCBI WGS metagenome assembly MTLD01 (sample SAMN05712604, study PRJNA340218) | biofilm metagenome | isolation source: sample SPM anode biofilm adapted to -50 mV | place: USA | collected 2012-02-03 | reverse complement strand
CCCAGAGGCAGGCGCCTGCCGCGTCACGATACCCGAGCAGCAGTTCGTCCTGGGCGCAGCGCATCCCCTTGGGCGGGTTGGTCCCCGGCCCGCACTGGTTCAGTCCCGTGAGCGCGAGGGCGGTGGATGCGGCAGAGAAGGTGAGGGCGATACTAAGAATCTGGGAGAAAGGTCGCATGCTCGACTCCTGTAGTCTGGTGGAGTACGGGGTGGCCAGGTGGAATTATAATCGGAAAAGGTGGCACCGCAATGGTGGTTTCGGGTCAAGAAAAAGGGCGGCCGATGGCCGCCCGCTCTTCTCTTGTTTTACCTGCATAATACGCACCTTACCATTTGCCGCGGCGGCTTCTTGCGCTTTCTACGTCACTCTCGACGTTTTTTTCCGCCTTGCCGATGTTTTTCTGCACCTTGCCGGCTATTTTTTCCGCCTTGCCTTCACTTTCCAGGGAGACGTTGCTGAAAATTTTGCCGGTTGTTTCTTTTACTTTACCTTTGGCTTCGTGTAACGCACCCTTTGATGTATCTTTCGTGCTGGATCTCATGACTTACCTCCAGGCTTTCGCCGTTACTACTTCCGCTCATTTTTTTAATGCTCGTTACTACAAGCACATTTTACCACGATGCCTTGAAGAAGGTACACCAATACTTCCGGCTGTAACTTCGGCGCGCGCTACGATTAAAAGCGGTGGGCGAGGGATCAGGCGGGTCCTCGAGTTTGTTCTGGATGGACTTAGAGCGGCCACGGCGTTTGAGGGAGGAGTCTGTTGGAGGTCATGAATAAAATTTCTTTGACATTGCCGAGGAGCTGAAATAATCTTCGTCGTTGCGTTTCTTATTTTGACTGGATAGCGCATTATCAAGCCACTATTCCATGAATTGGCCGGTGAGGATAACATGTTCAAGATTCGGATGCTTTTAGTGTCGGTGCTGCTTTCTGTGTTTTGCTGCCCTCTGTTGTCCCACGCGCAGCTGGACGAAGCCGAGATGATGGCTACGGCCAAGGGCCATTATCAAGAGGGTGGGTACTATTATGCTTCGACCTGGCTCGAGCGGATACTGAGGAATTGGCCCCAGACCGCCCAGCGCGAGGAAATACTGCTCATGATGGCGAAGTCGTACGCCGCTACCGGCCGGGAAGACAAGGCTGCGCGAGTGGTAAAGACCCTGATGAGGGATTACCCACAGGCGGCCGCCAAGCTGGATCCGGAGACCCTTAAGTTGGCAGAGCAGCAGGAGCCTTACGACCTGGCTTCTGTGCAGCCGGACGCTGCCGGCCAGGGCGTACCGGATGCAGCCAGGCGCGATGCCCCGGTAGAGCCCGCAGAACCGGCTGCCGTAAAGGTGCAAGATGAGGCCAGCGCGCCAGTTCCTGCCGAGGCGCCGAAGAAAGCGGAAGGGGTGAAGCCTGCTGTCGCCAAAGTCGCCGCGGCCACCGTTTCCGAAGTGGCGCAGCCTGCTGTTGCCGAGGCCGCGAAACCTGCTGTTGCCGAGGTCGCCAAACCTGCTGCTGCCGCAGTCGCCAAGCCTGCTCCCGCATCTGCGGCGCCGGTCACTATTTCCGTCGACGCGTCGAAGGGGGCTGAGACGGAGACGGCCTGCCGCGACAACTCTGCAACTGCACCGGGTAGCTATGCCGTGGAGGTTGGCGAGTTCGTAGGCAAGAACGCCCTGATCCGGGGGAAGAGGGCGGTCGAGAAGGCCGGTCTTGTGCCGGTTGTCGGGGCTGGCGGCCAGAGAGTGGAAGCGATGCTGCGAATTCTAGTCGGGGAATACTCCGGCGAAGCCGCGGCCAAAAAAATGCTGAACAAGCTGCGCAGGGCAGGAGCCGAGCATTTCATGCTCAAAGGCAAGGAAGGGACCTTCCGCGTCTACGCGGGGTCCTACTTCGAGCACCAGGCGGCTCTCGACGAGCAGAAGCGTCTTTTGGGCAAGGGTATAGACTCGGAGCTGAGAGAGGCAACGGTTCCGGTGTCGACCTACGTCATCAATGCCGGGTGTTTCCCCACGGAGGAGGCGGCCAAGGGCAAACTGGCCGAGCTGGAGCGGCTGGGGGTGAAAGGAAAGGTGCTCCCTCCACAGTAAAGGCGCACCTGAGCCGCCGCCTGGCTGCGCCGGCGTTTTCCGGCGCCAATAAAAAAAAGGCATCCAGCTTTGGCTGGATGCCTTTTGTCGTTTCAAGTCTGTCGGTGCCGCTTTAGGCGCCGGCGGGGAGCACGGAGGGCTCGAAGTCGTAGGTTGCGAAGTAATCCGCCACGGTCTCGGCCCTTCTTATCAGCTCGACGCGGCCGTCGGCGCGCAGCATCAGCTCCTTGGGACGCAGGCGGCCGTTGTACTGGAACCCCATGGCATGGCCGTGGGCCCCGGAATCATGAATCACGAGGATGTCGCCGTCTTCGACCGGCGGGAGCTCGCGCTGCACGGCGAACTTGTCGTTGTTCTCGCAAAGCGAACCTACCACGTCGTAGACCTCGCTTTTCTGCTCCTTTTCCTTACCCAGGACGTCGATGTGGTGGTAGGCGCCGTAAAGGGCAGGGCGCATAAGGGCGGACATGCAGGCGTCGACGCCGATGTACTTGCGGTAGGTGTCCTTGCTGTTGATGGCGGTGGTGACCAGCGCGCCATGGGGGCCGGTCATGAAGCGGCCGCTCTCCATGTACATCGCCGGGGCGTGCCCGTGGCGCTTGCGGAAGCCGTCGAAGAGCTCGGTGATCTCGGCCGACATCTTTGCCAGGTCAAGCGGCTTTTGCTCCGGCCGGTAGGGGATGCCGAAGCCGCCGCCGATGTTTACGAACTCGAAGACTATGCCCAGGGCCGCTTCTACTTCCTCGGCTACCTCGAGCACCATGCGGGCGGTTTCCACTATGTAAGTGTAGTCCAGCTCGTTGGAAGCCACCATGGTGTGCAGGCCGAAGCGGGTGGCGCCGCGCTCTTTCGCCTGGCGGTATGCCTCGACGACCTGCTCGTGGGAAACGCCGTACTTCGCCTCTTCGGGGTTGCCGATGATCACGTTGCCGGTGCGGCGCGGTCCCGGGTTGTAGCGGAAGCAGATCATCTCAGGGAAGACCGGCACCTTTTCGATGAGGGATATGTCGTCCAGGTTCAGGATGCACCCGCCGTCCCTGGTGGCGAAGTCGAACTCTTCCTGGCTCGTGTTGTTGGAGGTGAACATGATGTCTTCCGGCCTCGCCCCAAGCTCCCTGGCCAGGATCACTTCGGGAATGGAGCTGCAGTCGAAACCGAATCCCATCTCCTTCATCAGCTTGAGGATTTCCCGGTTGGGAAGCGCCTTCACGGCGAAGAACTCGCGAAAACCGGGGATCCCGGAAAAGGCATTGACGAGCTGCGCGCCGGTCTCCCTGATGCCGGTTTCGTCATAGATGTGGAACGGGGTCTGGAAATGCTGCCGGATCTGGGGGATGCGGGGGAACAGGCGGTCCTTTAAAGAAACTGACATCGGCATTTTGGTGATCTCCTCTGGCTGTAGATGGCTTATTGTCCTAGCTGCGTCGCTTGTTAAAGGTCTCGCTCTGCATGCACCAGATCGACGCTTCTGGTTTCTTTGACGGTTTCCAGGACGATCTGGGTGCGGGTCGACTTCACCCCCTTGAGCGGCTGGATCTGGTGCCGCAGAACACCGGCGAGGGAGGTGTTGTCGGCCGTCCTGAGCTTCACCAGGAACCCGTCGGGACCCACAACCTGGTGCACCTCCTGGACCGAAGTCATGCCGGCCAAGGCTTGCGCCGTCTCGGCGGAGTCCCCTTCCGTTTCTATGAAGACGAAGGCGGACAACCCCTGGTGGAAACAGACGGGGTTCAGCCTGACCTCGTATCCCTCGATGATCCGGCGCTCCTCGAGCTTCCGGATCCGCTCCAAAACGGCGGAGGGCGCCATGCCTACCTGGCGGGCGACTTCGGCGTTGGGGATGCGCGCCTTCTCCTGAAGGATCTCCAGTATGTGTATGTCTATGTCGTCGATCATTCTTGTTTACACTCCGATGAGCGAATTATATTCGCTGAACTGGGCGGTGTAAAGAATTTTTTTGCAAGGCAAGCGGCAAGCGGGGCGGAATTACCTTCGCGCGGCAGTTTTCCTTTCAAAAATATTAGCTCCTACTACTAAAGCGAATGACCTTGGTGCCGATAAGTGAGTAAACCGGCGGTTCCCAGCTAACAGCTTTGACAGGTGCGACCATGAATGTTCTCTTAGATCTTTACATGCGGCTGAAAATCAAGACACGGATAGTTTTCCTTTCCGCCTGCTACAGTTTCTGTATCGTAGCGGCTGTCACAGTCGGCAGGTCTTTCTCCGCTTCAATCGCCATCATCTCCACCACGATCTTCGTGATACTAGGCATCTTCTTTAGCTCCCTCCTTTACTGGACCGTAAACGACGCTCTGGCCCGGATTCAGGGGTATCTGGCCAGGATGACCGAAGGGGACCTGACCCAGAAAATCGCCCCCAAGCGCAACAACGAGATCAGCACCATCATACGCTCCATAGGCTCGCTGCAGGAGACCTTGCGGGAGATAGTGTCGCAGATCTCGCAGACCTCGGAAGACCTCTCCAGGGCCTCGCACCAGGTTCATTCCAGCGCCGCCCAGATCGCGGCCGGAACCGAGGATGTCGCCTCGCAGACCAACGCCGTCGCCGTTGCGAGCGAAGAGATGGCTGCGACCTCGGGAGACATCGCCGAGAATTGCATGAGGGCGGCATCCAACTCCAGCCAGGCGACCGACACCGCCCAGTCCGGTGCCAACGTGGTGCACCAGACCATCGAGGGGATGGAAGTGATTGCTGCAAAGGTGAAGGATGCCGCCGGGACGGTCGAAGGGTTGGGGGCGCGTTCGGACCAGATCGGAGAGATCGTGGGAACCATCGAGGACATCGCGGACCAGACCAATCTGCTGGCGCTCAACGCCGCCATAGAAGCGGCAAGGGCAGGCGAGCAGGGACGCGGATTTGCGGTGGTCGCCGACGAAGTGCGCGCCCTGGCGGAGCGCACCACGCGCGCCACGCGTGAGATCGGAGAGATGATCAAGGCGATCCAGTCGGAAACGAGACTCGCGGTGGCTGCTATGGAAAGCAGCGTCACCGAGGTGGAGAAGGGGACCGGGTTCTCGATGAAGTCCGGTGAGGCGCTCGAGGAGATCACCAGCAGGATCTCCGAGGTGACCATGCAGATCAACCAGATCGTCACCGCTGCAGAAGAGCAGACCGCCACGAGCGGCGAGATCTCAAGAAACGTGCAGCAGGTGACCGAGGTCATCGCGCGCAACGCCCACGAAACCGCAGGCACCGTCACCGCCGCGGCGACGCTTTCCTCCCAGGCGGACCAATTGGAGCGCCTGGTGCGGCAGTTCCACCTCTAGTCAGCGCCACAGCGAGTCCGGGAGCCTGCCGCCCTCAAGGAAGAGCTCCAGGTACTCCGGACTTTCCAGAAAGGCCAGCACCCCGGTCCCGAGCTCGATGCTGCGGCTGTCGAGCCTCTGGCCCTTCAGGGCCCGCGCCAGCGCGGAGAACGCCTCGTCGTAGGCCGCCTGCCTCAACAGATCGGCCAGGACCAGCCGCGGCTCGTCGGTGACTACGGGTGAGAAGGCGCTGCGGCAGCAATCGGCGTCCAGCGAGGCCGCCGCACGGCAGGCGAGGGGGCGCACCTCGTGGATGCTGCAACTGCCGTAGCCGTCGAGGAACGGGCAGGCGGCGCGCTTGAGGATCCTCTCCTCGTCGTCCATCCAGCGCGTCGAGGAGCGGTGGGCGGCAAGGGCGCCCTGCAGCTGGCTAAGCTCATCAGGCGGGAGCGTGGCCGAAAGCCTTCGTGCAACCAGTACCGCCTCCGGCAGCAGGACCGCCACGTTCAGGACGCAGCAGGAAGGACACCCGGGAGCGCATGCCATGGGGCGTCCCGCGCAGACCTCCTCCGCCGCCTCGCTGCAGCGCTTCACGGCGGCAGCCAGTGTCGCAAGCCCCGCCTCTCCGTCCAGGATCTCCCGCAGCCTCCCCCCCAACGCCGCAGCGAAACTCTCAGCCTGCCAGCTAATCTCGTCCATGTTCCCATCCCCCCCACTAGGCGCAGTCGGCAGCTACAGTTGGAGAATGTATAGCCTGTCTCGATCCCGATGCAAGCTCAGCGCTTTCAATCGTTGACTGTCAGGCAGTAAAAAAGGCACCTGTTTCCAGGTGCCTTTTCTGTATCGCCAACGCGTGAACGTAAGCGTCGCCTCGTAACAGGGCTCTATTGTTTGAAGTGCGAGTTCTTCTTGAAATGCCGGAAGCAGGTCTGCAGACGCTGCTGCTGTGCCTGGTCGAGTGACTTGAACTCGAGCCCGCAGGCGGCACCGGCAGCGTTGACACGACGCCACACGACCCGCGCAGCGACCTTGAGCGGCACCTGGTTCTCGAAATCTTCCAAAGAGGTCCCCGGGGTCATGAGCTGCACCTCGACGAGTTGCCCTTCCTTGATTTCGGCTTCTTTGGGGATGCGCAGTTGGAGTCCGGACATGCTGAAGTCGCTGGTGATGCCCTGGACCTCCTGCTGCGAGCCTGTCTCGCGAAGGACGGCGAGAAGGCCGTTGTGTGCGCGCGGGTAATGCCGCTGCTCCCGTTCCGAGCGCTCGATCTCGGTCTCGGTAGCGAAGGTGAAGTTGTCGAGCAAGCGGTTGAACTGCTTGGTCACGGCGTTCAGGTCCCCGCTGATGGTCGCGGTGATCCCGATCTTCGCTCCGTTGTCCTTGATGGTGTGGAAGAGCGATTCCTGGCTTTGCTGCAGCTGCGTGAGCCGCTCCATCTGTGAATTGCTCGCGTCGGAAATGCGCCGGCTGGCCGCGGAGGTTTCACGGACGGAAGAGGCCATGCTCTGGATTATCTGCGCCGTCTCCAGCGTCTTTTGCTCGCCTCCGTTCACACGTTCCACGATGCGCTCCATGGTGCTCATGGTCGCGCTCACCTGTTCCGCCAGGGTCGAGATGATCCTGGTGATCTCCTGTGTCTCCCTCGAGGTCCGGGTGGCGAGGTTGCGCACCTCGTCTGCCACCACGGCGAACCCCCTCCCTTGCTCTCCTGCCCTTGCGGCCTCGATGGCGGCGTTGAGCGCCAGCAGGTTCGTCTGGTCCGCTATATCGGTGATGCTGGCGATGATCTTGTGGATCTCTTCAGCCACCTGGTGCAGCCCGGAAGTCTCTTCTGCGGCGCGGTTGACCTCGGCTACCGTCAACCGCATCTGGTCGATGTTCTGGTTCGTGGCGTCCAGCCCCTGTTCGGCCTCCTTTTCGGTGACAAGGGACTCGTTCAGCATCATGTCGGAAAGTTCCCGCACCGACTCGGAAATCGTGAGCACCTCGCCCGTCGCTGCCGATACTTGCATGACCTGCGCCTGCTGTGCGCGGGTGGTGTCGGCGATCTCGTTGGAGATCTCGGATATCTGGAAGGAGGACTGTTCCATTTGGAGGCTGGCTCCGTGTATGTTGCGCAGCACCTCGGTCTGGTTGCCGACCATCTTGCGCATGGCGTACAGGATCTTGCTGATCTCGTTGGTGCGCTTGACCACGATCTCCTGGCTGAGGTTTCCCTTGGCCAGCGTTTCCAGGTTGTTGATGGTCCGGGTGATCGCGCTGGTTATGCCCCAAATGTTGATGCCGCCGAAAAGAGCGCCCAGGGCGATGAACGCGACAGTCAATCCCCATTGCCAAAGCTTTGAGTCGAGGGAACCTGCAACTGTTGCCGCGACTATGCATACGCTGTAGCACAGGCACAAGATTATCAGCCTGGTCCTGATGGTGAGACAGAGATAGTAATGCCAGATGGTTTCCATGACAGCAGAACTCCTTTCCTGTATCGGCCGCTGCGCGTCTTTGGACGTGCGACAAAAAAAAGGCCCACCGCGTATTGAGATGACAATGGCTCAACGCGTGGGGAAGTATATTCTTCTTGTCTATTAGGTTCGGCTAAAAGGTCTATGACTTTAATAAAAAGTCATTTGGTATACAATTTGTGGCCGAAGGTACCTTTGAGACTTGATGAAGTGGGGCAGGGAGATGTTCAGGGTAAGGTGCGCAACGAAGCAGGTATTCAGGGAAAGAAAAAAGGCGCCCAGGGTGTTTCCATTGGCGCCTTTTGGACTTGCGATGCTTGGAAAAAAGGCGGCAACTCCGCCTTGAAGGGCTATCAGGCCCCGGCGCCTTTAGCCGCCTCGGCGTTGCAACGCTCCACCGAATCCCTGAGCCACTTTATTTCTTCCGGATGGAACTGCTTGGAAAACTCGGTTCCCACGTTCAGAGCCCAGTGCAGGGGGGGCACGCTGTTCATGGCCAACAGGTGTCCCGGCGCCTCGATGTACCTCCCTTCCTCCCCGGTCCAGGACTTCATCCGCTCCAAAGAGCTGAACATCATCAGGTAATCGTTTCCCTCGGCCTCGGTGATAACCGGTATGACCCCCGCGGTCTCGTCCTGCTGCTGGTCGTCGTTCAGGATCGGGACGAAAAAGGAGGAGTTGAGAAAGAGGTCGTAAAAGGCCGACTGCTTCTTGTGGTCCCGCATGTCCTGGCGCAGTTCCACCAGCGCCTCGTCTAATTTTTCCATCTTGGTTCCTTTGTCTTTGGTGAACGTCGGGCTGCTTTTTCCTGGGAACCATACTAGACGGCTAAAGGCATTACAAGAACAAAGAACGATCTGCAGAGAGCAGGGGCGCTGCCGCGGTGGCCGCCGCGGAGACCTTGCCGGTTGGATGCTTGATTTGACCGCCGGTATGATAGAATTCCAATCTTGCGGTGAAGACAAGAAACCGCACCACCTGTTCCAGCCGAGGAGCCTTTGTTGCGACAGTCACAAGACCAAAACCTGCGGGCGCCAGGCCCGTTCTTCATAGTCATGAACGCCGGGTCCGGAGACAAGGACGCGGACCAAAGGGAAGGCGCGGTCCGCGCCGTCCTTACCGCTGGTGGGCGTTCCTTCCGCCTGTGGCGGGTCACAGACATCAGGCGGCTGCCGGAGGTGGCGCGAGAGGCGGTACGGCTCGCCCGGCAGCAGCAGGGAACCGTAGTCGCCGCCGGGGGCGACGGTACCATCAACGCGGTGGTCCAGGAGGTGCTTCCTTCCGGCTGTCCTTTCGGGATCCTGCCCCAGGGCACCTTCAATTATTTCAGCCGCGCGCACGGAATACCGGTCGATACCGAGGAGGCCTCTGCACTGCTTTTAAACGGTGTGCTGCTGCCGGTTCAGGTGGGGCTGGTGAACCAGCGCCCTTTCCTGGTGAACGCAAGCCTCGGCCTTTATCCCAAGCTGCTGGAAAGGCGCGAGGTTCACAAGCAGAGATTCGGGCGCCACCGGCTGGTAGCTTTGCTGTCGGGGTTCGCGACCCTGCTGGCCCCGCCGCCGCAGCTGGTGCTGGCCCTTGACGATGGTGGGGGGAGCGACGTGATGCACATCTGCACTTTGGTGGTCGACAACAACCCGCTGCAGTTGCGGCAGGTGGGGTTACCCGAGGAGCGCGCCCTGCAGCACGGGGAGCTGGCCGCCATCGCGGTCAAGGCCCGGGGAGCGGGGCAACTTATCTCAGCCCTCATGCTCGCCGCACTGGGGAAGCTGGGGGAGGCGGAGGGGGTGGAATCGTTTTCCTTCAAGCGGCTCACGGTGAACCCGCTGCGCCCCAGCAGGCGCATCAAGGTGGCAACGGACGGCGAGGTCAAATGGATGGAGCCTCCGCTCGTGTTCCAGGCGGCGCCTGAGTCGCTGCTGCTACTGGTCCCGCCTTTTGCAACGATGGGGGACGGTGGGGCGTGAGCGCCATCCTGCAGATATCCGACACCCACTTCGGCACCCATACTTCTCCCGTGGTGGAGGCGCTGTTGCAACTGGCAGGGGAGCTTTGCCCGGATCTCCTGGTGCTCTCCGGGGACGTCACCCAGCGCGCCCGCGCCGCGCAGTTCCGGGCAGCACTCGATTTTCTCGAGCGCATGCCGGTGCCACACCAACTGGTGCTTCCCGGCAACCACGACATCCCTCTTTACAACCTCCTCGGACGGCTCTTCTCACCCTACGGCAATTTCCAACGCAGCTTCGGCAGCGACCTGGAGCCCGTGTTCGAGTCGCAAGATCTCCTGGTGGTGGGGGTCAACACGACGCGTCCCACGCGCCATACGGTCGGCGAAGTTTCGCCGCAGCAGATCGAAGCGGTGGCACGCCGGCTCCAGGCAGCGTCCGTCGAACAACTGCGCGTCGTGGTGGCGCACCAGCCGGTGCGGGCCACCCGGGACAGCGACGTGAAAAACCTGTTGAGAAACCGCCAGACCGCCGTCCACGCCTGGGCCCGGGCCGGCGCCGACCTGATCCTTGGGGGACACGTACATCTCCCCCACGTGCGCCCCCTGAAGGAGGTCCACGAAATTTCCCGCCCCGTATGGTCCGTCCTTGCCGGAACCGCCGTCTCCCACCGGGTCCGCGGCGATGTCCCCAACTCCGTCAACCTGATCCGTTACCGAAAGGAAGATGAGCCCCGCAGCTGCCTGGTCGAGCGCTGGGATTACGACGGCCACGGCGCCTTCGTTCTTTTCGAACGGCAGGTCCTTCTCCTGCAATAGGCCTTCTCCCCGGCCGCAGCGCAAAATCTTCCCCCCTGACCCACGCAAGGGCAGGGGGGCGATGCCGGCTTCACTGCCGTTTTTTCTCGTCAATGGCGGTGCGGCTCGTCTAAAATAGATGGGCAGAGAAAGTATGAGGAGAGGAATATTCAATGCGGTACGGCAGAGGGAGGGGACATGTCAGGCTGGTGAAGAACGAGGTGCTGCGCCTGATACTCATAGGCGTCGGCTGGGTTTCTATTGTCTGCGCCCTTCTTGGCCTGTTTCTTCCACTGGTTCCCAGTGTCCCTTTCCTGCTGCTCGCGGTCTTCTGCTTCTCAAGGAGTTCTGAAAAGTTTCACCACTGGCTGGTAGAGCATCGGCATTTTGGCCCGCTCTTGAAGGACTACCTGGTGCACGGAGGGATGTCGGTCCGGGCAAAGGCCGCTGCCATCTGCACCGTCTGGATTTCCTTTCCGGTCTCGGCATTTTTGCTGGTGCAGAGCTCTTGGGCGCAGGTTCTCCTCTTGGTCATTGCGGCGGGAGTGACCGTCTGCCTGGTGCTTATTCCGACGCTTCCTGCTTCCCTGAAGCGAAAGGGGTAAAGCGGCTCCCTGCGAGGGAAAAAAGAGCGCGCAAAAAAGGGCAACCCGACGCCGGGTTGCCCTTTAAAGGGAAATGGCAAGGGCCCTTGAGCCCCGCGACAGAAGTTACTTCCTGCGCCGCAAGGTCGACTTGATTTTCCTGATCTCCTTGTGCATCTGCTGCATGTCGCGCTCGATGCCGAGGACGTTCAGGCGCAGTTCGGTGATCTGCATGGCGAGCTTCTCGTTGGAGGGGACCTCTTTCTGCGCTACGGTGGAAGGAGCCGCGTCGCTGACCTGCGTTGCCGGGGCCTCGGCCACCTGGGTCGGGGCGGAGGCGAGCGCCCAGCCGCCGACGTAACCGTTGAGCTTGCCGTCCTCAGAGGACACTTTAACCCATCCGCCAGAGCACTGCGCCGCCGTCACCTTGGTGTCCTTCTTCAGGATCGCCACCACCTTGGCCTTCTTGCTGGGGCTCTTCCTGAGCCTCATCTCCGGTGCGGTTATCGTGCAGAGGGTGCTTTCAGCCAGGGCGGGGACTGCAAAGGCGGCGACGGCTGCTGCTGCAAGTACGATGCTGCGGATGTGTTTTCTCATGTTTTCTCCTTTGCTATGTGTATGGCAGACCATTCGGTCGATGATGAATAGCGTTTGCAACTGCTTGGTTTAATTCTCCTGCCAGACAGGAGTGTTGTTCTATTGAAACAAAGATTTTTTAATGGTCAAGATAATATCGCCAATATGAGAATTATTCAATAAAAATGTTACTCGGTAGCGCTGTCGCAGACAGGGCAGCGTGATAAGCCGCGAGCTGCGCTTTGTCCTTTAGGACTGACATGGCTTTAGGGCAACTACTGAGAGTATGTTGCTTAAGCTATGACACGTGCACCGTTTAGCTATCTAAGGCTTGCCTGCTGTACCGCGGCGCCACGCTTGGCCTGCCTTGACTTGATGTGATCTATTTGCCGCATGACCCTGTTGTATTGCGCGATGGTGACATGATCCTGGGTAAGTTCCCGCCTTGCCACGGCCGCTATCTCAGCATCATGTTCCATTGCCGTATGCAGTTTCGCGTAGTCGTAACTGGAAATTTCACAGTTCTCATGGTCGGCGCTTTTTCTCAAACCAGGGTTTGCAGCTAGCAGCGCAACAATAGAGATGAACAGTGCCAGGATAAAGGGGGTCTTTTCCATCTTCATTCCTTCCGACCGGTTCCCTGTGCTGATTCATAGGGAAGCTGCGTGTTCTTGCATTGGCTCTTGCCTGCAGTTTTAATGTGTTATCGGCCGGTACCTCGGTTACTTAAGAAAAACTTTTAAAAAAAACGACGGCACCTGGTGAAATACTCACGGTGCCGCCGCCACGATCAGTTCTTATGGTACCTACTATTTAAAACCGCTCAAAACCGCTGTCATCCTGGTCCAGATCCAGCGACATCCCGACTGCCGTCTTACTGCGCATGTCAGCCGGCGGGTTTCCCGCCTGGCTCAGCTTCTTTCCTGCCGGTTTGACGGCTGCCGGCCGCGCGGGTTTAACCAGTTGCTTTTTAGCCGACGCCTCGACTCCTGCCACCCTGAAGAACCCGATGGAGTCCTGCAGCTGTTCCGCCTGGCTGGAAAGCTCTTCTGCGGTTGAGGACATCTCCTCCGATGCGGAGGCGTTTTGCTGGATCACGTGGTCGAGCTGCTGAATCGCCTTGTTGATCTGCTCCGCGCCGGTGTCCTGTTCGCGGCAGGCCGCGCTGATTTCCATCACCAGCTCGGCCGTTTTCTTGATGTCGGGAACCATCTGGTTCAGCATCTGGCCCGCCCTCTCGGCGATCTCCACGCTGCTAGAGGAAAGCCCGGAGATCTCCGCCGCCGCCTTCTGGCTGCGTTCTGCCAGCTTGCGCACCTCGGATGCCACCACCGCGAACCCTTTGCCGTGCTCGCCTGCGCGCGCCGCCTCGATGGCGGCGTTCAAGGCGAGGAGGTTGGTCTGACGTGCGATCTCCTCGATGATGGATATCTTACCGGCGATCTCCTTCATCGCGTTGACGGTATGCTCGACCGCCTTCCCACCTTCTTCGGCATCCTTGGCGGATTTCGACGCGATCTTCTCCGTCTGCAGCGCGTTGTCGGCGTTTTGCCTGATGTTGGAGGACATCTCCTCCATCGAGGAAGAGACCTCTTCCGCGGCCGCCGCCTGCTCGCTTGCTCCCTGCGACATCACCTCGGAACTGGAGGAGAGTTCCTGGCTTCCCGCCGCGACGTTGTCGGCTGCTCCCTTCACCTCGGAAACCACCTCGCTCAGCTTCAGCACCATTGCCTTCAAGGCGATCATCAGCTCGTCCTCGGGGGAGCGTTCCTTTATCTCGACGCTGAGATCCCCGCGCGCGATCTGCTTGGCCGCTTCGGCGATGCGCCTTGTCGCCTCTACTGAACTGTTGACTGCTGCGGCGATGGTGTCGAAGGTCCGTTTGGCCTCGTGCGTGTCGGCGTCGGCAGGTTCCGTCTCCAGCGTTACCGTGACGTCCCCCTTGGCGACCTTGTCCAGACCCTCGACCAGTTTCCTCGTTTCGTTGTTCTGATAGTCCGAGATCTTCTGTGCCTGGCGGGCGGCCTGTTTGATCGAGGTGAGATCGGTGACCACCTCGAATACCCCAACTACCTTCCCGTCGGCGTCCTTGATCGGAACGCCGGTGTAGGAGATGTCGAGGTCTAGCCCGCCAGGGTGGGCGTCGGTCTCCCGTGTCGCCTCGCGCCCGCCTGCGATAGCCTGGGCGCAGGCGCAGTTGGCCGTCTTGCAGTCGCTAGTGCAGAAGTGGTCGTGACACTTGGTCCCGAGGACCTGGGCCTGCGTCTTGCCGCCGACCTTCGCCCCCAGAGCGTTCATGTACAGCACGTTGAAGTCGTTGTCGATGATCATTGCCGGGCTGGGGATATTGTCCAGGAAGCCGACCATGGTGGCCATGCTGTCGTTCATGCCCTGCACGATCTCGCGGTAGGCACCCTCGTGCTTGCCGGCATCGGCGCGCGCGGTGATGCGTCCCTCCTTGGCTGCCTCAACCAGCGATCCCGCGTCCGCGTTGAGGGTCTTCAGCACCTCCACACAGGTGTTGACCGCGCCGGCGAGCGACTCGAAGGTCTCCCTGGTCTTGCGGGTGTCCTCGTCGCCTGTTTCCGTTCTGATCTCGAAGTCGATGTCCCCCTTGGCCAGTTTTTCCAGGGCGTGTACCAGTTTATTCGTCTCGCAGTCCTGGTACTCAGCGATCTTTTTGGCGAGCCGCGCCGCGTTCTTGATCGCGGTCTGGTCGGAAACCACTTCGAAGGCGCCCACGATGTGTCCCGTCTCGTCGCGAAGCGGCGTGCCTGAATAGGCGATCTCCAGATCGACGCCAGGAGCCGGATGCGCGTCAGTTTCGCTGTTGGCCACGGTGCCGCTTTGCATGGCCCTTCCGCAGGCGCAGTTGCCGGTCTTGCAGTCCGAGGTCCGGAAATGGTCGTGGCATTTCTGGCCCACCACCTGGGACGGCGTCTTGCCACCCACCTTCGCCGCGATCTCGTTCATGTAGAGGACGGTGAAGTCGGTGTCGATGATCATGGCCGGGGCCGGCATGTTGTCGAGCAGCCCCACCAGCCTGTTGATGGTCCCGTTGAAGCCGTCGATGATCTTTTTGTATTCGCCGTGGTGCTGCGAAGCGTCGGCGCGCAGCGAGAGCTTCCCGTCGACCGCGGCCTGGGCGAGCATGTCCGCGTCCCGCGCCATCGCCTTTACCGCGCCGATGGTTATGTTCAGGTTCTTGGAGAGGACGTCCTGGTCCGACTTCGCCGTCAGTTCGAAGTCGAGGTCTCCGTTGGCGATCTTCTCCGCAGCCTTTGCCGCTTCGGCGACGTTGCCTATCATCTTGCCGAAGGCGGCTGCGAGCATCCCGGTTTCGTCCTCGGACTCCGCCTTAATCTCCACCTTGACGTCTCCCAGGGCAAGGGCATCGGCCGCGTCGATCACCTTGGCGATGTTCTTGCTGATTCGGGAGGAAACAAGGGAGCCGAAAGCGATGGCCACGAGGGCGAAGATGAGGGTCATGGCTGCAAGCTTCCAGCGCATGGCATCTATCACGGCATGCACGTCGTCCATGTACAGCCCGCTTCCGACCACCCAGCCCCAGGGCTTGTATAGCTTGACGTAGGAGTCCTTTTCGGTGGCAGCCGTTTCCCCCGGTTTGGGCCAGAAGTAATGGACCATGCCGGATCCCTGGGCCTTGGCCGCGTTTGCCATCTCGACGAAGATCGCTTTCCCCTCGGCGTCCTTGTATCCGCTTTGATCCTTCCCTTCCAGTTCCGGCTTGATGGGGTGCAAGACCATGACGAAGTCGAGCGTGGTGATCCAGAAGTACTCCTTCTGGTCGTAACGCATCGCCCTGATGCGGTCCTTGGCGCGCTTCTGGGCTTCTTCAAGGGAGAACTCTCCCTTTTGTGCCCTTTGATCGTACTCGGCAATCAACTCGTAGGGGAGGTCCACTACCGATTTGAGGGTTGCCTCTCTTTCGTGCAGTATCTCTTTTTCCAGTACTGGCATGAAGTAGAGGAAATTTATGGCGGTGATCATGACGATCATCACCGCGGAGATGCTCATAACCTTAGTGCCGATCTTCCAGTCCTTGAACTTCCTGATTCTCATGTGGGCTCTCCGTTGCTGAGGTTTAATGGTATCTGCAGGCATGGCGCGTGTCAGTCTCATTAATTATCGGCGCTGGGCGAGTGAACTTGATGGGGAAAACGAAAATTACTTTACAAAAAGGTGGGAAAAATGGGGTGGATACGGCTATGCGGCGTGCAGACCTTGGGACGCAGCTTTGGGGGAAAGGGCGGGGCAGCGCCCGGGGTGAGAGAAGGGGGGCAAGTCCCTGCGGTGACGGCTACGCCACCGCAGGGGCTTGGTTTATTTGTCGGGGATGGTGATGCAGAGGCATTGCGCCTCGGCGTAGGTCGTCTCCCCGCAGAAGATGCGGCCGTGCACCATGATCTTGCGTCCTTCGACGGAGACCACGCGGCTCTCCACCGTGATCACGCGGCCCAGGGGGAGCATGTTGCGGAAGCTGACGTTGAGGTTTCCCACCACGATGGAGTAACCCGCGGCCCACCCCGCCAATCCCAGCGCCTCGTCCATGATCGCTGCGACCGCGCCGCCATGTGCGTGACCCGGGGGGCCTTCGGCTTCAGGACCAAGCCAGAACCTCGCGTGGAGGTGCTTTTCGGCGTCGCGGTAGTAGCGGGCCCGAAAACGGTCTCCGCTTCTGTCGCCGGAGACAAAGCGCAGCGAATCACCCACCAGTGCAGGTGCGTCGAAAGGGGTCCAGCCTACTTCGCCGCTCAGGTCGATTTCCGGTTCCATTTCCTCACAGGCTTTCCGTACGGTAGAACTAGGCACTCTGATTTCTCCTTAGTAGTTATTTGTATACGTCAAGGTGCGGTACCTTAGCAGATTTGCCCCTGGAAATAAAGGGCGCTCCTCCCGCGAAGGCCTCCTCAGTCGGTCAAACTATTGACATCGTTGAATTCCAGGCGCCGGAACAGGCGAAATCTAGTTGACACTTTCAGCTGCAAGGGGTAAAGAAGGCTCACTCATCCATACCCCATTTGAAGCTGGAGCGAAGCCATGCTAGACGACCTGACGCCGGAGCAGCGGGAGGAATTTCCCAAGGCTCCACTCGACATCTCCGGGCTCGATCCCAAGGCCGCCCTGTTACTGCAGGATCTGCAGGGGAGGCTGGCGCGGGTCGAGGCAGAGAATGCGCAGTTGCGCCGCGTCATCGAATCCGGGCGTTCCGACGAGGATGGCTATCGCACCCTCTACAACGATACCCCCGTCATGCTGCACTCCATCGACCGCAACGGGCTGATCCTTGGCGTGAGCAACTATTGGGTCGAGGTCCTGGGTTACCAGCGGGAGGAGGCGATCGGGCGCAAATCCACCGATTTTCTCACCGAGGAGTCGCGCCGCTATGCCGAAGAGGTGGTACTGCCTGAATTCTTCCGCACCGGTTTTTGCCGCAACGTCCAGTACCAGGTGGTGAAAAAGAACGGCGAGATCCTGGACGTGCTCCTCTTCGCCTCGGCCGAATTCGGACCCAGGGGCGAGGTGCTGCGTTCCCTTGCCGTCATGACTGACGTCACCGAGTGGAAGGCAGCGGAAAAGGCCTTGAAGGAAAGCGAAGAGCGCTACCGCATGATAGTCGAGACCTCGCAGGAGGGGATTGTCGCCGTCGATGCCCAGGGGCGCGTAACCTACGCCAACCTGCAGTTCGCCGAGATGCTGGGCCTTGAGCCCGGCGAGGTAGTCGGTCGTCTTTTCCTGGAGTTCGTCGACGACTGCCTTCACGACGAGATAGCTGCAAAAATGAAGAGCCGGGAGCAGGGGCTCTCCGAGCATTACGAGACCATCCTGCTGCGCAAGGGGGGCACCAAGGTGTGGGCCAGCGTCTCCGCCATTCCCGTAAAGGGGGTCGACGGGGATTTCACCAAGGCGTTCGCCATGGTGTCGGACGTCACCAAGCGCAAACAGGCGGCCGAGGAGATAGAGGTGCTGCACACCCATCTTTCGGCGCGCGCCTGCGAGCTGGAGCTTGCCAACGAGGAGCTGGAGGCTTTCAGCTATACGGTTTCCCACGACTTGAGAAGGCCGCTCACCGCCATCAACGGCTTCAGTCAGGTGCTGCTCGAACTCTACGGTCCGGGGATGGACCCGCAGTGCAGGGAATACGTGCAGGAGATCCTCAACGGCAGCATCAGGATGAACCACCTGATCGACACGCTGCTCAACTTCTCACGCAGAAGCAATGCAGAGTCGGCCCGGGAAGAGGTGGAGATAACCCCGATGGTGGAGGAACTTTGCGCGGAGCTCAGGCGCGCCGAGCCTCAGCGCAACGTCTCCCTGGCAATCCAGCCCGGGGTGCGAGGCGTTGGCGACGCGCATCTTTTGCGGGTGGTCCTCGACAACCTGCTGGGCAACGCCTGGAAGTACTCCGCCAAAAAGGATTGCAGCGAGATCGCCTTCGGCACGGTGGAGCACCAGGGGAAGACCACCTACTTTGTCAGGGACAACGGGGCCGGCTTCGACATGGCACTGGGGGACCTGCTGTTCAAACCGTTCCAGCGCCTTCACGACGCCCGCGATTTCGAGGGAACCGGCATCGGGCTGGCCAGCGTGCAACGCATCATTCAGCGACACGGGGGGCAGATCTGGGCCGAGAGCCAACCCGGAAAGGGTGCGACTTTCTACTTCACCCTGGGCTAGCGCCATATTCCTGTCGACCTGGCCCCAAACAGTACACCGCTTCCACGCCGGCCGGCTCTACGCTTGCACAGACGCCAGACGGGTGAGCATCTTCTGCCTGTATTCCACGATTTCCTTCCTAAGCGAAGCGAGCTGCGTCATTTTCCCATCCACCTTGCCGGTGTGCTGCTCCAGAATCTCTATCAGGCGCGGGATCATCTTCTCTGTGTTCTTCGCCTCGCCATAGGCCAGGTAGAGGTCCTGCATCTCGCGGATGCTCAACCCCAGTTCCTTCAGCCGGAGGATGAACTTGATCCTCCTGAAGTAATAGGGGGTGAACTCCCGTGCTGCGCCGTCCTGCCGCTTAAGCGATTCGATGATCCCCACTTCTTCCCAGTAACGCAGGGTTCGGGTGGTCAGCCCGTACTCCTTTGCTAAGTCTCCAATCCCCACAGCCGTCTCGCCCTGTCTTAATTCGTTCATGCTTTACCTTTACGTAAAATAAGTCTGGCCACTTTTAGACGATCGTTCCGGCTTTGTCAACAGGGCATCCCCTCTGCTTCTTCTTCTCACCAGCATTTTCCATGAAGGGATCAGATTTTCGCGAAGACATATAAAAATGTTTTATTTAAGCTTGACATGCACGTAAACGAAAGATATTTTATTCGCACCTCCAATCCCGCCCTGACTTCCCGAACCTCCTTTCTCATTGTTTATCAACTGTATGGCAGCCAGCGATCCATGCTGCCGCAAAAGACTGGTCTCTCGTCTCCGCCAGCGCTGCAGTTGACCGCTTGGACCTGCCCCCGGAGAATGAACACCCAGGTGTCTGATGCCGGCAGGCTTTTTCAAAACAGAGGTTTAACTAGAAGAGGAGGAGGGATGAAGAAAAAGCGTCCAAAAGGGGGAACACAGCCGCAACGGATGGACATGGCCATGGAGTTCTTGCAGACGCTGGCCGGGGATGAAAAAACCTGCTCCCTTTCCGCGCTTGCCAGGAGAGCCGGGATCAGCAGGTATCGGACCAAGCGTCTCTTGGAGAGCCTAGAACAGAAGGAAGCGGTGGGAAGTCCGCAGCCGAAGGTGAACGGAGCCGGGCAGTCACGGGGGGTGATGGAGGCCTTCTATGGCAGCATCGCGAGGGAAGTGCGTCCTGTCATGGAGTCGCTGGCGCGAAAGCACAAAGAGGCGGTGTACATGACCTTCCTTAAGGGAGACGAGGTCCTGTTCGTTGATGTGGCCGAGGTCGAGGCCGTTGGGAAGGGCGAGCCCCTTGTAGGTAGAAGGTTCCCCTTCTTCAAAAACGCCGCCGGCAAGGTGATGCGCGCCATAGATTCCTGGGACCTCTTGGAGAAGATCGGCAAGAGCTGGCGCCGCGGCCGGTTCGGCTTTCCTGAGCTGTCGGATCTGCGGCACGAACTTGAGCTGATTCGGGAAAAGGGTTTCGCCGTGGAGTGCGGCGGCATGGGGGAGGGGATCATCACCGTGGCCGTCGCTGTCAGGGATTACGCGGGCAAGGTGGTCGGCGCGCTCACGCTGTTGGGGCCGTCGGTACGCCTGATCGGCTCGCGTCTGGAAGAGGAGATAATACCCTCGCTGCGTTTGAGCGGCGAGCTGCTTTCCATGAAATTCGGCTATGCAAGGCCGTGAAGTCGGGGGCGTAACGGCAAGGGGAGCCCGCCCCTTCGCGTGTGCAACCTTAACCTAAGGAGGAGAGCCATGGCGGAAACGAGTTACGACTGGGAGAAGATAGCAAACAACAGCAAGTTTTTGGAATTGAAGAACAAGAAAAGGAGTTTTCTGTTCAGCTGGTGGATCATTTCGACCATCTATTACCTGCTTCTCCCGGTCATCTCAGGCTATTTTCCGGAAGCCTTCCGGATAAAGGTGATCGGTCCCATCAATTTCGGCTACCTCTTCATCCTCTCCCAGTTCGTGGTCGCCATCGGCGTTGCGGCGTACTACGCCCACGTCGCCAACAAGGATTTCGACCGGCTGACCAAGCAGCTGCTCGACGTGCTCAATTAAAGGAGGGGACAGTATGAAAAGAAGAATCGCCGCTTTAACGCTTACTCTTACGCTCTCCGTCTGCGCCGCCGCTCCCCTCGCCGCAGCAGCCCCGGCAGGGGCTGCCA
>MTLD01002516.1_pt2 | contig 20547 bp, 16 predicted proteins | sample 1982471 | NCBI WGS metagenome assembly MTLD01 (sample SAMN05712604, study PRJNA340218) | biofilm metagenome | isolation source: sample SPM anode biofilm adapted to -50 mV | place: USA | collected 2012-02-03 | reverse complement strand
GCGGGGGCCGCGGCGGCAGCCGCCGCTCCTGCAGCCGCGCCAAAGTCGGCCGCAGCCGCTTCAGCCGTCTCGAACGAGCATGTGGACAATTTCAGGATCGCGTTCGACACTTCGGCGCCGGGGACGCCCCACTACATCAAAGTATCCTACGCGCCGGGATGGAAATCGCGCGGCGGCGAGCGGATCTACCCCGCTGCGCCCGGCTTCATGCTGGTGGTTCCCGCGGCGGGCCACGTCGAGCTGGAGTATGGCCGCACGCCCTGGGAGATCCTGGGCATCGTCCTCACCCTCCTCGCCCTGCCCTTCGCTCTTTTCTTCCGCAGGGTGCGCCCGGGGAAGGATTTCCCCTGGAAGCTTCTGATCGGGGCGGCTTACGCGGTTTTCGCCGCCGCGGCGGTATTCCTGATTCTTCAAACTTCGGCGGGCTACCCCGCCCTCGCCAAGGACATCGAGGCGGCGCGGCGTCTCGACCTGTCGGCGAAGGACCAGCGCGCTCGCGCGCTCGCGCTTGTCGAGCCGTGGGCGGAGATGGACAATCTCGAGCGCTTCGACAACCGGCTGGTCTTCGATGCCTACCGCGTCAAAGCGCTGGCGCTTCTGCGCGAGAACAAGGGCGAGGAAGCGAAAGCGTCCGTGGATATCCTGAGGGCGCGCTACCCGCACACGAGGGTCCTGGAGAGCTTGCCGACCCTCGCTCCCTAGCGCGGCGGCAACGCGGGCGGCGGGCGCGATAGGGCACCGTCAGCGGCCGCAGGCCGCCTGAGCCCGCGTCCCTAGCGCCGGCCTTCTATCAAATAGCCCACGCCCGCCCAAGCCCGCTCGAACTCGGCCAGATCGTAGGCGCGGGGAACCTCGGCGGAATCGCCCGCCGCGGGGTCGTTCACGAGGACGGCGTAGCCTCCAGTCTCGGTCTTGCGCAGTCCGCGCACCAGCACGAGATGCCCGCTGGTCTTCTTGACGGGTGCGCCGGTCAGCGCGCCTTCCCCGAACTTTATGCTCGCGATGATGATCCGCCCCGCGAAGAGTTCGCCGATCGTCGCCTCCATGTTGGGGAAGAACTCGAGCCTGGCGCGGGCGCCCAGCCGCCAAAGCGAGGCGACGTTGAAGGGCCAGTTGCCGTAGATCTTTTCTCCGGCGTCCCAGCAGTCCGCGGCGACGAAGGCAGTCGGCAGGTCGATGCCGAGCCACTGCAGGGCCATGGCCGCGCAGGTGGGCGAGCAGATGCGCCCCCTGATGTCGTCGGCTTCGATCATCTGCGATCGGGCCGGCACCTTGGCGGCGCTCTCTTTCAGATAGTGGAGCCGCGTGGCCGGCCTCTCCGTGGCTCTGTCCCGCGTGATGACGCCGCAGCGCCGCAGGAGAGCGGCGCCGGCGGCGCCTTGACCCGCCGAAAGCTCGATCCGCACCCGATAGCGGGAAGCCTTGGCGGGCAGAACCAGGGTGTCCGTTTCGACCTTGGCCGCGTCCTCCGCGCAGGAGAAGGTGGACGAGACGCGGCCCCAGCGTCCAAGGGAATACCAGCGCGTCCATCCGGAGGGCGTTTCCGCCTGTATGAAGAATTCCACCATTCCCTCTCCGGCGGTCTCGGCGTTCCACCAGGGAACGAGCCAGTCGAATGGCAGCGCCTCGATGGGGTCGGTCTCCATGCTCCCCGAGACTGCGCCGAGGGCGAGCTGGAGCCCCGAGGCCGTGGCCGCCAGGCCGTCGAGGCGCTGGCCGACATCCCTGGCCGGCAGGTAGGCGCCCGCCGGCGCGGCCTTGGAGTCCTGCCCGAAGACCCAGAGCATGCGCTGCGCGCCGTACGAAGCGGAGGATAACGCGCGAATCGCTGGCGTATCGTTCATGATGTTCCATCATAGCGCGGCGCGCCGCGGAAAGCAAACCTGCCCAAGGCAAGCATTTTCAGCGCGAGAACCTCTGTGATTGAAGCATTCGCCCGCTGTTTAGCCTAATGATTTGAGATAAATAGGTTTATCGCTGAAGTCTTTGAGTTTTGAATATGCCTTTCAAGACATTCCGCGGCTTCAGCGATTCTATTCGCCAGGAGAAGCTCAAGAATTTCAATGTGCTCATCGACAGATTTTTCCAGTCTCGCCTTGCTTTTGCCGCAGAGGATCCTCAATCGATGATTCTGCTCATAAATATTATCGAGAAGATCGACAAGGTATTTATTCGGACAAAGAGACCTGACGGCAGCATGGAGTTCGTCATCCAGTCGATATTTATCCGCTTCATTATCCTCGGCCTTCGCCTTCAGGAAACCCGTCTCCAGCTCACGCATCCTGTCGAGATCCAGCGTTTCGGAATAATTTCTGAGAATATACGGTTCAATGATCACGCGAACTTGAAAAATATCGCTGATTTCTCGATATCCAACGCCTTGTACCATGACGCCGCGCTGTGGAATTATCTTGACGAAATTTTCTTGCTCAAGCCGGCTTATCGCCTCTCGTATCGGTGTTCGGCTTATCCCCAGCTGCTCCACAAGATCACAGTCGCGGAGGAAGCTTCCCGGCAGGAAAACGCATTCGATGATGTTTCTTTTAATCGTCTTGTACGCCAGGTCTTTTAAATTGCTTTTACTCATAGGGCAATTTCACTCCCGATGCCGACTCGTCGCCAGAGCGCTTTATTGCACTATAGACTACTTTCCTGGCAGTTGTATACATGCTATATACAAGCGAACAGCGCGTTGTGATGCATGTGCAGCGAGCGGCCAGCGGCATTAAATCACGCTTCCTCAGCCTCGGCGGCCTTCTGTGCGACGGAGGTCTTCCATGCATGGAGCGCCAACGCCGTCGCGATCACCGCATAGCAGGCGAAGACTCTGAAATATTCGCCGATCTGCGCGTCATTGAAGAGGTTCTTTCCTGCGATCGGGGAGAAGATGAACATCGTGTGGAACAGAAGCGCGCCGAGTATCGCGTGGCCAATGCTTGCCTTCTTGATCGAGGCTCCTCCGACGAGGAGTGCCGCGATGGCGAAAGTCCCCACGTTCTCATGCGCCGAGTAGGTGGTAAAATTGCCGATTTCTTGGATGAAGATCAATTGCCCCAAGGCGGCAAGCAGGGTAGAAATCATGATTGCTGAAATTCGTATTTTGTCTACCTTGATTCCCATTGTCTCCGCAATCGCCCGATTCTGCCCTACCGCATTGATGTCGCTGCCCAGCTTTGTCCGGGAAAGGTAGGCAATATAGAGGCAAACCAGCAGGATTATCAGTCCCGTGGCTATCGGCAAAGCTGTGGTCTGGACCGCGAAAAGGAAATCCGCCGAAAGGTTTCGAGCCGCAAGATACGCGCCCATCGCCAATATTGAGAGAGCCAGGCCTCGCATTTGCCCAAAACGTGGCAATGCATGGTTTTTTATTGCCGAAAGCAGCGCCCTTGCGGCGAGAATAGCGATCGCTGCGGACAATCCAAGCAGCAAGGCCTGATCGATTGAAAGCTGAAAAAACTTGTTTATGGCGCTTCTCGTATTCCTGTCGAGCGTTATGGGAGTCGTGAGCCCAATCCCGTTCGTGAGGAGCAAATTCGGATTGTGTATCGGTATGATTGGTCCGCAGAGGAACATGAGTACGAGGTCGTAGATTCCTTTTGAGAAGAATCCGAGAATCATTCCCGTGATCATCTCCTGCCCTTTTGTTTTATTGAGAAGCCTTCCCGCCAAGTTCCCAAAAAGGAGGGACAGGGGAACCGAGACGAGGAAGGCCGCAATAAGGCTCAACAACCCAGAGAGATTGAAATTGATCACGGTAATAATGCCGATCTGCGCAGCCATTGCGCCGAGCACTATGCTGAAATTCAACCCCATCCCAGCCCAGACAGGCACCAGCAGCGCAAGTATCAGGATGAGGTTGCGGAACAATCTCGTCGACATTTCGCCAAGCACATAGGAGAAGGGCTGTTTGGCAAACGCAATCTCAGCCGCGCAGATGATGCAGAAGAGAATGGTTACGGCGTTGTCGATCCAGAAACTCTTGAACGGCTTGCTGCGCCTGATGTCGTTTCCTCTAGCTTTCATGCTTTGCTCCCTGCATGCATCCTGGAAAGTGCGTACAGGATGACTCCGTTGCTGACGATAGTTCGCACAACTTCAGACAAGTTGCCTTCCGGTATGATGCTGTTGGCGACGGGGACCGCTACCGCTAGCATCGTCTGGAACATGATGGTGCCGAGGACTATATTCAGGATGCTTATTCGTCGCGGGCTTGCTCCACCGATGAGGACAGCCGAAATGGCGGGGAAGGCCATCATCAGCGGCGCATTATACAGCTGATAGAATCCAAAGCCCTGGGCGTAGATTACAATTCCGATGCCTCCCAGAACGGTTGAGAGGATCGTCCCGAGCGTACGCATCGAGTCGACCTTTATGCCGTTCGCCATCGCATATTTCGGGTTCGCTCCGGCCGCCATCATCATCAAGCCAGTCCTGCTTCGCATGAACAGCCACATCAGGAGGCAGAAAAAACCGGCAGCAAAGAACAATCCGACAGGTATGTCGACATCCCATATTTTGACTGTCCACAAGTTGTTCAATGCTCGATCGTACCATGCGTCGAGGGTGATCGTCGTTCTCAGGCCCTTTCCTATCGGCCAAACAATGGAGGGATGATTGAACGGCAAGATTAGCCAGCCGATGCACATTAGGGCGACGATGGAGAAGCCGACGTATGTCGACACCATCATCTCACTTCCCTTGACCTTGTTGATCAGGAGGCTGTAGGCGTATCCGGCGACGATGCTGAGCGGAACAGACATGGCCATCGCCGCGGCGATGCCGCCAACTCCGGTCATGTTGAATTGAAGGCTTATCATGCCCGCTACAAGGCCGCATTCGATGCCTAACGGCAGCGCGAAGTTCATGCCCGTTCCCGCCATCACGCAGGGAGCCATCGCCAGAGAAAGCACGATGTTAATGCCGACCCGCACAAGGCATTGAGAAAACGTAAGCGCGACGGGAAGGCGCAGGACGAAAAGCATGATGTTGAGAAAAAGTATAAACAGGAGAATGACAACTCGCGGCAAGCCGAAATGCGCCAGTCCCAGCCTCGCCCTTTCGAATGCACCGGGCTTCATCGTTGTCCTCCCTCGCCGGACATGGCCAGCGCGAATTCCACATTCGCCGCATCGGGCCGCAGGATTGTCTCGACAACGCCAGCCGTCACGATGGCGATTCTGTCGCATATCGTCCTGAGTTCATTGAGCTCGCTTGACGTCATCACAATGGTGATCCCATTCTCCCTATTTATCTTGACGAGATAGTTCAGAAGTATCTGCTTGGCGCCGATATCGATCCCTCGCGTCGGCTCCGAGACAAAAAGCACTCTTGGCTTCGTGATAAGCGCTCGGGCCATGCATACCTTCTGCTGATTGCCGCCGGAGAGGCTCCCGACTTTCTGAGCAGGGCTGGTACATCGTATATCCAGTTCCTTGACAATCTCCTTCACTTTTCTCGCTGCTGCTCCCATGTCGAAAAGGGAAAAGATCCCGAACCTCCGCAGGTAGTGCTTATGTACGAGCATGTCGGTGAAGACAGCGTTGAACATGATCGATTCGTCAAGAAGCAGTCCCACGCCTTTCCTGTCTTCCGAGACAAATGCCATTCCTTCGCTGAGCGCGCCGCCGACTTTTTGGAAATGGAGCGGCCTCCCCTCGTAGAACACTTCGCCCTTTGCGGGGTACATTCCAAAAATGCCGTTTGAAATGCTGGCTTTCCCGTGACCCGCCAGACCGCCTATGCCCAGGATTTCGCCTTTGCGCACCTTGAGGCAAACATCCTTTGTCCGCTCTCCGGGCATATCCACATTTAAATGGTTAATTTCCAGGACAACTTCATCGTCCTTGAATTTTCTGTCCACGTTGATCATGGTCTCGGCGTTCAGTTTTCGCCCGACCATCATTTCGGCGATCTGCATTTTGTCCGTGGCTGCCACGAGATCGTTGAACACCAGCTGCCCATCGCGAAGTATCACTACGCGGTCAGCGAGCCGCATAACTTCATCGAGACGATGGCTGATGAAAATGACGGCGATCCCGCTCTCCGACATTTTCCTGATGCAGGTAAGGAAGCGATCGGCTTCTGTTTCAGTGAGCACCGCGGTGGGCTCGTCGAGCACGAGCAGCTTGAGATTGTCCTTGTTGAATTCCCTCGCTATCTCAACAAACTGCATGTGCCCGACAGCAAGCCGATCCACCATAACGAGCGGATCAATATCGATGCCGAGCGTCAGCAAAGATGTGCGCGCCTCCGCTGCGATTCTCTCGGTATCCAAGACTTGGTACTTTTGGCCGACGACCTTGCTTATGATGGAGGGAGAAAGGTTCTCTCTATTCAGCTTGATATTGCGGGCAACTGAGAACCCGGGAAGCAGCATGAATTCCTGATGGACCATTCCAATGCCAAGAGCCATCGCCTGTTGCGGAGAGTCGATATGGATCTCAACGCCATCATACTCAATTCCGCCTTCAAAGCCGCCCGTCTCTCGGATCACGCCCATGCCGAAAAGAATATTCATCAGCGTGGATTTGCCTGCGCCATTTTCGCCCACCAGGGCGACGATCTCACCGGCGCTTATGGAAAAATCAACGCCGCTCAACACGACGTTAGAAGAGAAACTCTTTTTTACATTCTTGAAATGAAGGAGCGCCTTCTGGGCCATGCACACACATCCTTTTCGGCGGGACTCTCCCGAGATATCTGTTGTCGTCGATATGGCAAGCGTAATGACCTCTCCGCAGAGAATCTCCTGCGCGGCGATCGCGAGCGCAGGAGATCAACGGGAGCAAGCCCGCGAGCAGGGCTTTTGCCTTTACAGCGTTATGAATTTCCCCAGAACAACAAAGAAATTGTTGTAGGATTTGCCAGACTTAATATCGGTGTATCGCCTAACGCTCACTTCTCCGCCCGCAAAATCTGAGAATACGCTGGTGAATTTGGCGAGATCCGCGCGATCCTTAAACTCCCCTTCGCAGTACTTGATCGCGTATTCAACGGCGCAATTGATGAACATCGTATGCATCGGCGCGCTCCAGGCGCCCATGCGCCCATTCATGCCCTTCTGGGCGAGCTTCGCGCTGATCTGCTGCTTCATGTAGTCAACATTGCCCTTCTTGTCGGCGGGGATCGTGATGCCGAGAGCGCCGGGGAACGCGTAGAACACGCTGGGATTGTCTGGCATCGGATAAATCGCTCCGGACTCGTAAATCGCCTTGCACATTGGCTCCTGCTGGCCGGCGTTGGTGCCGAAGAATGCCGTATCTTTGCCGTATTTCTGGACCTTGCGCGGCACGTCTTCAAGAATGAACTGCTGCGTCGCCGCGATTCCGGCGTCGCTCATCGGGTCCGGAGAAGTGCCATCGACGAACGTAATGCCGAGTTCCTCGCATTTCGCCTTCATATTGGCGCGCCTCGCGATATTCAGGGGCTGCGCCATATGGCGGGGGAAAGAATAGTGCACGAGCGTCTTGGCGTGCATCTTGGAAGCGGCCAACGCGACGGCCGTACCCATCTGCGCGACGTCGGGATGGAAAACAAGATCCGCGATGGAAGTGATTACGTCTGGGGCTTCCGAGGGAACGCCGGCGAGGAGCAGAATGTCCTTCCTCTTTTCACGGACTTTCTCCATGGCAGCAGCCGTGCCTTCCATGGCCGTATTGAAGACGATGGCTTTGATCAAAGGATCGGCAGCCATCGCCAGAGCGATCGAAATCGTCGTCTCCTGTTCGCTGTTCGCCTTGTCGGGAAAAGTCTGGTGAATGATCATATCGCCGTATTTCTCCCTGACCGATTCAGCCGCCCGGTATTCCTCCTCGGCCTGGGATACCGTCGCTGTCATGATGCCGATTTTGAACTTCGGCTTTCCCGGCGCCGCCGCGGCCGACATGACCAAAACGAATGCCAGAACGATCAACAATGCCTTTCTCACCTTCTTACCTCCATGAAAGATATATTTAGACGTCCTCTCGCGACGTCTTGCAGCAGGGATCAGTATTCCGCCATATGCTCCAGCGTCAGGCGGAGCATGTTCCATTCCTTCTGGATCGAGCTCACGAGGACGGATTCCTCGGGCGTATGCGCGCCAGTGATTTTTGTTCCCGTGCAGACAATGTCGGCTTCGGGGAAATTCCTGAAAAACATCCCGCATTCATTCGCCCCATGGGACACTTCTACGGCAAGGTCGTCGCCATAGGCTGCCTTATAAAGACGTTTGATGAGCGCCGCCAGGCGGCTGTCAGCCTTGTACTCCCATTCCGGCGAATCGGAGCTCACCGAGAAGGTGCCGCCGGCCAATCTCGCAACGCGCGCGCACCGATCGAGAAGCATTCGCTTCTTGCTGTTGAACGCGCTGCGATAAAGCGACCTGACTTCCACGCTCTCTTCCTTCGTGGCGATAAAGCCGATGTTGCCGCTCGTCTCCGGCAAACCGGGCACTTCCATATTCATGGTCACAACGCCGCTCGGCAGCAGCGCGATCATATCAATCACGCGATCGGTATCCCTGGAAATCAGCGGTCCATACGCCGTTTCAGCGTCTTCAAGGGTAATCGATACCGCGGGGTCGCTTACCCTCAATTCCTTTTTAAGGACGTCCTGCCAATTTTCCAGCATGAGCGCCGCTTCCGACGTCGCCTTTTTTTCCAGGGCGATCATCGCGAGGCACTCTCTCGTAATCGCATTGGTATGCCCGCCTCCCTCGATGCTGCAGATCCGCACGTCGAATCGCTTTCTGAGGTCGGCAAGTATCCTGGCGACGATGGCAATCGCATTGCCTCTCTCCTTAGTAATATCCAGCCCGCTATGGCCGCCCTTCAGTCCTGAAACTATCAGCGCTTTCCCGATCCAGTCCCTGCCTAATGATTCCCTCTCAACTTTGACCGTGACCCGTGCCTCAGCGACCCCCGAGCAACCGACAACGATTCCCTCATCGCTGCAATCGAGGTTGATCACAATCCTGCCCCTGAGTTCCTTGAAATCCAGGACCCTGATGCCGCCCATGCCAGCCTCCTCGTCGGAGGTCAACACGACCTCGAGCGCGGGATGCCTTATATCCTTCGATTCGAGAACGCACATCGCGAATGCCAGACCGGTCGCATCGTCTGCGCCGAGCGTCGTCCCATCGGCATAGATTCGGTCGCCATCCCTTTTTATCCGGATTGGATCCGTCAGGAAGTCATGCCGCGTCGAGGCGTTCTTTTCGCAAACCATGTCCAGGTGGGCTTGCAGGATCACTGCGGGAAGGGTTTCGTATCCCGGCGAAGCCGGCTTTCTTACGATGAGATTGTTGGCTCTGTCTTGGATTGTCTCAAGTCCGAGATCAAGGCAAAAACCCTTGATATGGTCGCTGATGGCTTTCTCATTTTTCGATCCATGCGGAATCGCGCACAGATCGCTGAATATCTCCATAACCCTTCGCGGTTCAATACCTTTCAGACAATCGACCATGTACATACCTCCAAATTCTACAGTTCTATCGAAAGTCGGCTTCCGTCGCCGCCGGCTACATAGCCGGTCCCACACAATCCTAGAACCGCAGTATAGTCTTGATGACGCAGAGCGAGGGATCGACGCTTCTTGAGAAGGCCAGCTTCGCATCTAGGAAAGGAATTTCATCGGTGACCAGCGAGGTGACGCAATCCTCAATGTCTTTGTTCTGCTTCAGCAGGTCGATCAGATCGATGAAATCGCGGCTGAGCGCATTGCGTGATCCGGATACGGTGAGTTCCTTTTTCTGCAGGTACGAGTAAGTAAAGTCTGCCTTTCGGCTACTCACTCCTACCACAATTACCCTGCCATGGAAAGTGGCTGAATCGATAGCGTTGATGAAGGCATCGGGAACGCCCGCCGCTTCGACACAGACATCGAAACCATCGCCATTCGTGATCTCGTTCACTCGCTCGGCAAAGTCGCCAGTGTTAAGGCAGATGACATGGCCCGCTCCGATATCCAGCGCCTTCTGCAGCTTTTGCTCCACGACATCCGCAACAGTGACGTCCGCACCCATGAGCCGAGCGGCGAGCAAACCAAGCAATCCGATCGGCCCTCCGCCAATAATGAGTACGCGCTCGCCTTTCTTGATTGCCGCTTTCTGCATCGCGTGGTAACTGATGCAGAAGGGTTCCACCATGGCGAGCGTAAGCGGAGAAAGCCCTTTCCCGTTGAATACATGTTCCGCGGGCATGACGATATACTCGCAAAATGCGCCGTCGCGCTGCGCTCCCATCGTCTCGTTATGCATGCAGCAATTCGCGTAGCCGCGTTCGCATGAAAAGCAATGGCCGCAATTAAAATACGGCAAGGCCGTCACCACCATTCCAATCGACAACGCGTACTTTTTCGCATCCGCTTCGTCAATTTCTTCTATGCTCGCAGAGAACTCATGCCCTGGAATTCTGGGGTAGGAAGCATAAATAAATGTTCCTTTATACGTCCCGAGATCAGAACCGCACAGTCCGCCATAGATCATTTTCAGGAGCACTTCGCCCTTTTCCCGGTGGGGCTTTTCGCGCTCCCTGATCTGGACGTCTCCTGGTCTTTCTATTACGACATATTTCAAGGTTGGCTCCATGAAAATTTTAGTCTAGTATATCTGTTGTATACTTCTTGTATACAACCTGTATACTTAAGCATTATACAAAGCTTCTCTGGAAAAGCAAGGTATTATTTTTAAAATTCAAGCCGCTCGCCGGTTTGTGCTTTTATTTCATTCCACTAAAAGGAATAGCTGGTTTGCTTCATTCGATAGAATTCCGAATGGTCTTGATTGATGCCGCGCTTCGTCGTAGGATTGCCGCATGAAATTTTGCACCACGAACGCGAAGATGCCGGCACGGATCGCACGAAATCGAATCAAGAGCCTCTCCGGAGCATCGCTGCTCGCGGGCGCCATGGCCGCCGCCCTCGCGCTCGCGGCCTGCGCAACACCTAGCCCCCAGCAGCTGGCTGGAGCGAAAGAAAAGGACACCATCATGTCAGATCCCAAGAACGTCGTCGTCATGGCGCACCGCGGCTTCCGCGGCCTCGTGCCCGAAAACACCCTCGAAGCGGCGCAGAAGGGCTTTGAAAGCGGCGCCGAATACTGGGAGACCGATGTCGCGGCCTCCTCGGACGGGACGCTCGTGATCATGCACGACGACAACCTCGTCCGCACCACCGACGCCAAGGCGAAATTCCCCAGCCGCTCCCCCTGGACCGTCTACGACTTCACCCTCGCCGAGCTGAAAAGCCTGGACGCCGGCTCCTGGTACGCGGCGGCCGACCAGTTCAAGCAGATCGCCGCGGGCCGCGTCACGCAGAAAGATCTCGCCTCCTTCGCCGGCATCAAGGTTCCCACCTTCGCCGAGGCGCTGGAGCTCACCAAGCGGAACGGCTGGAAGATCAACGTCGAGATAAAGGACGCCACAGGCCGCGCCTGCGATCCCTGGATCGTCGAGAAGACCGCCGAAACCATCAGGTCCTTCGGCATGCAGGGCTCGGTCGTCGTCTCGTCCTTCAACCACGAATACCTCATCAGGATGAAGAAGGCCGCGCCCGATATCCGGGTAGCCGCCCTGATCGACAGGCCGATCCCCGACCCCGTGGGCGAGCTCAAGCGCATCGGCGCCATGGCGCTCAACCCCAACTTCAAGTACCTGGACGAGGCTACGGTCCAGGCGGTGCGCAAGGCCGGCTTCGACGTCTTCGTCTGGACCCCCAACGAAAAGGCCGACATGGAGCGCCTCGTGAAATGGGGCGTCACCGGCCTGATAACCGATTTCCCCGACCGCGCCCTCGAGACGCTGGGCCGAAAAGCCGGCCTCTGAGCCTTCCCTCTGCCTGTAAATGCGTTGATCGCAGGTTCGCCGCCCGCGGTTAACGCATTTTTCATTTGCCAGCAGGGGTAGAACGGTTTACACTACGAAGTGCAATAGGACATACGGTCCGAAGAAAGTTTTCCAAGGAGGATTCTTGATGAAAAAATTCGCCATCCTAGCCCTCGCGTTCGCGCTGATCGCCGGCAGCGCCTTCGCCCAGACAACCATCGAGTTCTGGCACGCCATGACCGGCAAGAACGCCGAGATGGTCCAGACGCTCGCCGACAAGTACAACGCCACTCAGAAAGACTATAAGATCGTTCCCGTTTTCAAGGGCTCGTACAGCGACACCCTGAACGCGGGCATCGCGGCCTTCCGCGCCGGGCAGGCTCCCGCGATCCTCCAGGTCTACGAGGTCGGCACCGCGACCATGATGGCCGCCAAGGGCGCCGTGAAGCCGGTCTACCAGCTCATGGCCGAGAACAAGGAGAAATTCGACCCCAAGGTCTACATCCCCACGATCACCAGCTATTATTCGACCTCCGACGGCAAGATGCTCTCCCTCCCCTTCAATTCCTCCACCGCCGTCATGTACTACAACAAGGACGCCTTCAAGAAAGCCGGCCTCGATCCCGAGAAGCCGCCCGTCACCTGGCCCGAATTCTTCACCATCGCCAAGAAGCTCAAGGCTTCCGGCATGGAAGGCGGATTCTCCACCAACTGGATCTCCTGGATTCAGCTCGAGAACTTCTCCGCTTGGCATAACCTGCCCTTCGGCACCAGGAGCAACGGCTTCGACGGCCTAGACACCCAGCTCGTCTTCAATTCGCCGCTCGTCATCCGCCACCTGCAGACGATCTACGATCTGTCCAAGGACGGCACCTTCATCTACGGCGGACGCGAGAACAAGGCCAATCCCCTCTTCTCCTCCGGCAAGGTCGGCATGCACTTCGAGTCCATCGGCGGCTATGCGAACTTCAAGGCCAACTGCAAGTTCGATTTCGGCGTCGCCAGGATCCCCTACTACCCCGACGTTCCCAACGCCCCGCAGAACTCCATAATCGGCGGCGCGAGCCTCTGGGTCCTCAACGGCAAGACCAAGAACGAATACAAGGGCGTGGCCGACTACTTCGAATTCATCTCCCAGCCCGAGAACCAGGCGCTTTGGCATCAGAGCACCGGGTACCTGCCCATCACGACCGCGGCCTACGAGCTCACCAAGGCCCAGGGCTTCTACAACACCAACCCCGGTCCCGAAGTCGCGATCAAGCAGCTGCTGAACAAGGCCCCGACCCAGAATTCCATGGGCATCCGCTTCGGCAACTTCAACATCATCCGCGAGATCGAGGACCAGACCTGGGAAGACATCCTCGCCGGCAAGATCTCCGTGAAAGACGGCGTGAACAAGATGGTCCTGGAAGGAAACAAGACGCTCCGCGAATTCGAGCGCCTGAACAAGTAGCAAGGAGGGCGGCGACGCCGTCCCTCCCATGAGGGCCGCCTCGGCGCGGCCCTCGCAGTGCATCGTTCGCGGGGCGCCGACGAAAGCCGGCGCCCCGCTTTTTAGAGAAATAAATCCCGCTAGGAATTATCATGACGAAACAATACGAGTTCCCCTCGAAGGGATTGCCGTACCTCCTCGTGCTGCCGCAGATGGTCGTCGTCTTCCTCTTCTTTTTCTGGCCCTCGGCGCAGGCGATTTGGCAATCCTTCTTCCTCCAGGATCCCTTTGGAGGACGCGTCATCTTTGTAGGTTTCGAAAACTACGCAAAGCTGCTTTCCGATCCGGATTATTGGGCTTCGTTCAGAGTGTCGGTGCTGTTCGCCTGCGCCATCACCTTCTCCTCGATGGCCATCGCCTTATTCCTGGCGATCCAGACCAACAAGAAGATCCGTTTCGCGTCATTCTACAAAACCATGATGATATGGCCCTATGCCGTCGCTACCATGGTAGCCGGCGTACTCTGGCTTTTCATGTTCAACCCGAACGTCGGAGTCATCGCCTGGCTGCTGAAATACAAGCTGGGCATCGAGTGGAACCATCTGCTCAAGACGAACCAGGCTTTTCTGCTTCTCACCATCGCGGCCAGCTGGAAGCAGATTTCCTATAATTTCGTGTTCTTCCTGGCCGGCCTCCAGGGCGTTCCCCTGCCCCTCGTCGAAGCCGCGGCGATCGACGGAGCCGGACCGACCAAGCGATTCTGGGCGATCATCTTCCCCCTGCTATCGCCGACAACCTTCTATCTGCTCATCATGAATCTCGTGTACGGCTTTTTCGAAACCTTCCCGATCGTCCACCAGGTGACGGCCGGCGGTCCCGGCAAATCGACGCAGATTCTCGTCTACAAGGTATGGCGCGACGGCGTCATCAACCTCGACCTCGGCGGTTCCTCGGCCCAGTCGGTCATCCTGATGATCATGGTCATAGGTCTCACCGTATTCCAATTCCGCTTCATCGAGCGGAAAGTCACGTACTAAAGGAAGCCCCCATGATCGAACAAAGAAAATCGGCGAGGGCTTTCCCCCATATCGTGCTTTGGATCGGCATCATCATCATCATATTCCCGCTCTACTTCGTCTTCGTGGCGTCCACGAGAACGAGCGCGGAAATCCTGGCCGCGCCCATGCCGCTCTCCCCCGGCACCCACTTTATCGAAAACTATAGGCGGGCGCTGACCGAGGGCGCGCAAAACCTCGGAGCATCAGCCATGTCTATGATGAAGAACTCATTCATCATGGCCATGGGCATCTCCATCGGCAAGATCCTCGTTTCGCTGCTCGCCGCGTTCGCCATCGTGTTTTTCGACTTCAAGGGAAGGAAATTCTGCTTCTGGGCGATCTTCATCACGCTCATGCTTCCGGTCGAAGTGCGCATCATGCCCACCTACAAGGTCATCTCCGATCTGGGCCTCCTGAACTCCTACGCGGGCCTCATCCTCCCGATGATCGTGTCCGCCACCGCGGTCTTCCTGTTCAGGCAGTTCTTCATGTCGGTGCCGAGGGAAATCGCCGAGGCCTCGCAGATCGACGGCGCGACATCGATGCAGTTCTTCCGCTCGATCCTGGTGCCCATGACCCGGACGCCGATCGCGGCCATGTTCGTGATCCAGTTCATCTACGGCTGGAACCAGTATCTCTGGCCCTTGCTGATCACCACCAAGCAGGAATACTACACGCTGCTCATCGGCATCAACCGCATGCTCTCGGGCGCCGATGTCCTCATCGAGTGGCAGATCGTCATGGCGACGACCTTGCTCGCGCTGATTCCCCCCGTCCTCGTGGTCATCATCATGCAGAAGCAGTTCATCGCGGGCATGACGGATACGGAGAAATGATCTAGGATTCGGCAGGATAACGGGACTAGCGGGATCCGCAGGAAGGAATCCTGATGAAGGAAAAGGCCGGCCATCTTTCGATGGCCGGCCTTTTCTTATTGTTACCGTACGCGAATCCCGGACGATCCCGGGATCCTGTCCGGTCTTCTACTTGGCCGCGGCCCAGGCGGGCACCTCGATGCCGAAGTAGCCGCGGGCGTTGTACCAGCTCACGTTGCGGACGAGGGCGCCGGCGTAGGCGTCGTCGCCGGGCAGCTCCCCGGCCTCCACCCAGCAGCCCACCGTCCTGCAGAGGATGCGGCGGAAGTACTCGTGGCGGGGGTAGGAGAGGAAGGACCGCGAGTCGGTGAGCATGCCCACCCAGTTGCCGATCGAGCCGACCGACGATGCCTGGATGAGGTGCCGCTCCATGCCGTCCAGGTGGTCGTTGAACCACCAGGCCGCGCCGAGCTGCATTTTCCCGGCGACGGCCTTGGCGCCCTCGCCTGCCGCGCCCGCGTAGGTGCCGGAATAGCACTGGGCGAGCACGGCCAGCGAGGCGTTCTTGGTGTCGTCGAGGGAGTAGAGGATGGTTTTGGGCAGGGCGCCTTCGGTATCCAGAGTATCCAGGAAGGAGGCCAGCGGCGCGATGACCACGGCGTCGGAGATGGCGTCGCCGCCGCCGTCGGGGCCGTAGGAGCGGTAGAGCCGCGTGTTCACGTTGCGGAGCGCGCCCATGTGGAGCTGCATGGTCCAGCCGGCCTTGGCGTTCAGGCGGGCGACGTGGAGGAGGACCGCCGTGGCGAGCTTTTCGCGGGAGAGGGCGTCGATGTCCGTACCTGAAAGCAGCTTGGCCACGATGGCGTCGAGCTCGGATTCCGCGGCGGGCGCGAAGGGCGGCACCAGGAGGGCGTGGTCGGAGAGCCTGCAGCCCTGCTCGTGGAAGAAGGCGTGCCGGCGGGAGAGCGCCTCGGCGAGGTCCGAGTAGCGTTTGATGTCGATGCCGGCGGCGGCGCCGAGCGTGGCCGCGTAGGTCTTCCAGGCGGCTGCGTCCTGCGCGTTCATCGCCTTGTCGGGGCGGAAGGCGGGCAGCACGCGCGCGACCTTGGCGCCCGAAGCCGCGGCCTTGACGCCGACTTCCGGGTCGGCCGCGACGGCCTTGTGCCAGGAAAGATCGTCGGCGGGATCGTCGGTGGTGCAGACCACGGCCACGTCGTAGTGCGCGAACATGCTCCGCGGAGTATCGCCGCGCTCCGCGATCACCGCGTTGGCGCGCTCGCGGATGGCGAGGGCGTTCTTGACGGTGAGCACCTCGTCGATGCCGTAAGTGCGTTTGAGTTCCAGGTGGGACCAGTGCAGGAGGGGGTTCCCCGGCGCCTTTTCCATCGCCGCCGCGAAAGCCACGAACTTGTCGGCCCAGGACGCTTTCCCCGAGCAGAGGGACTCGTCGGCGCCGTTCGAGCGCATGATCCGCCACTTGTAGTGGTCGCCCTTGAGCCAGAGCTCCGCGATGTCGGTGAAGGGCTTGTTCTCGGCGATCTCCCTGGGGGAGAGGTGGCAGTGGTAGTCGAAGATGGGAAGGCCGGCCGCTTCCTCGTGGTAGAGGCGCCGCGCGGTGTCGGTATCGAGCAGGAAATCCTTATCCATGAAGGCTTTCATAATCCGTCCTTTTCGCGGGCGAGGCTGGCGGCCGGGGCAGCCCCCGGGCGCCGGCCCGCGCCGCGCTAGATGTTGTCGGTGAGATAGCCGCCGTCGACGGGCAGGCTCACGCCGGTGACGAAGCCGGCCGCGGCGTCGCTCGCCAGGAAGATTGCGGCGCCGCAGAGTTCCTTGACATCGCCGAACCGGCCGAAGGGCGTGTGCCCCACCACAGCCTTGCCGCGCGCGGTCAGGTCGCCCGTCTTCTCGTCGATCAAGAGGGCGCGGTTCTGGTTGCCGATGAAGAATCCGGGCGCGATGGCGTTCACCCTGATGCCGTGGGGCGCGAGCTCCTTGGCCAGGCCCTCGTTGAGGTTGAGGACGCCCGCCTTGGACGCGTCGTAGGCCCAGACTCCCGAAAGCGGCTTGTAGCTCGACATGGAGGTCATGTTGATCACGCAGCCCTTGATGCCCCTGGCGATCCAGTAGCGAGCGAATGCCCTGGTCGGCGTCACGAGGCCCGCCAGGAGGTTGAGCTCGACGACATCCTTGAAGATCGCCTCGTCCATATCGACGAAGGGCGCCTTGCCGCGGTTCCCGCCGACGCCGTTCACGAGAACGTCGGGAGCGCGGCCGGCGAGTCTCTCGGATTCGGCGATCGCCGCCTGGCAGGCGGCAGCCGACGCGGTGTCCACCGTCACGGCGTAGACCTTGGCGCACTCCGACTCCCGGGCGACCTTGGCGGCGGCCTCGGCCATCGGGTGGTTCGTGCCGCGGCCCCAGAGGACGACCGTGGCGCCGGCCTTTGCGTAGGCCACGGCGAGCGTTCCGGGGATGGCGCCGCCGCCTCCGGTGATCGCGATCGTCTTGTTTTCCAGCGAGAACATCGATTCGATGAATGACATGGTCACCTCCCTTCAGGCGAGAAAGAGCGGCGCCATGTGGCGCTCGTACAGGTTGGCGCAGACGTTGCGGGCGATGCTTTCCTTGTAGGTCTCGAGCGCGTTCAGGTACTCGTCGCCCATTTCGGCGGCGACCTTGAAACCGATGTGCAGGAGCTGGCGGAAATCCTGGTTGTAGCGCGGGTCCTTGCCGTCGTGGCGGAGGGCGGCGACGAAAGCCGCCGAATCCCAGGCGTTCACGGTTGCGGGCGTCGGCAGGCGCGCCATGGAGATGTCGATCACGGTCGCATAGGGCTTCTCGAGCTCGGCGTAGCGGGCGTAGGCCTGGGCGTACACGCGCTTGGCGATCGCGAGGCCCTCGCCGCCGGCTTCGGCCAGGCCGACGAGCTCCTCGAGCCAGGAAGTGCCGGCGGTCTTGAGGTGGATGCCGCAGCCCAGTTTCTTGACGATCTTGCCGATGCCCGGGTAGATCCCGTACTTGTCGCTGCCGGAGTGGATGGAGAGCTTGAGGCTGGCCGGCAGGCCGAGGGCTTTCACCGCCCACTGGGCGACCTTGGCGTCGGCTTCGAACTCGGCGAGGAAGTCGGCGACATTGCCCACGTAGTCGACGCCCTTGTTGAAGCGTCCGGAGAACTTGGGCGCGATGGTCTGCACGGGCACGCCGACTTCGGCCAGGCCGGCCAGGATCACCGCCATCTCGGCGGGAGTCTGCGGCAGGTCGGTCTCGTCCATCGACACCTCGACGTGGAAATTCCCGTCGGGCTTGGCGGCGAGGATATGCTCATAGACCTTGGCGGCCTCGTCGATGGCGTAGAGGTACTTGCGGGCGCTGCTTTCGATCAGCTCGGCGGTCAGGACCACCGGCGCCGTCTTGTCGCCGACGAGCTTGCGGTTGGACGCGACGAAGGCCGCGATCCGCTCCGGCGCCGCGCTCTTGCCGATGAAGTCGGCCACGTCGATCGTGAAGAAATCGCAGTAGGGAATGAATTTGTCCACATTCTGCAGGCCGATGTGGTCGGCGTCGACGCAGTAGGTGCCCTTGAAGCCTCTGGCGGCCACGGCGGCGTCGGCGGCGGCCCGCTGGTCGCGGGGTTCGGTTCCGATGATCATATGCTCGCGGTTCGACTTGTTCCAGACGATGGAAGCCTCCACGCCCTTGGCGGCGAGCAGTTCGAATGCTTGAATCTGCGCTTCGCCCTGCCTGCCGAACCGGTCGCCGGTCCCGACTGAATATTTGCTCAATATTTTCATGACACGCTCCTTGTCGTTTGCTTACTATAACTTGTTAACCAGTTCTAGTGAAGCATGCCGGCAGGCAGTCTGCTGGTAGTTTTTTCGCGGTCCGCCTGCCGAACCGCCGCCGGAGCGGCCATTCTTGCGCGGCGGCGCGGCAACCGTCTACAATGGCGAGAATGACAGGAAGCGGCGCGATGGCGCCGGGGAGCATAAAATGATGTACGCAGACCGCGGCTCGGCCGCGGATGAAATCACTTCGGCAGAACTCGCGGACCTCGTCGCGGAAGCCCTCGCCGGCGTCGCGGGGGCGAGGAAGGTCATCGCCGTCCCCCCGGATATTACCCGCTTCCACTCTCGGGCCGGCGCGATCACGGACCTCGTCCACGGCCGGCTGGGCGGAAGGCTCGCGGCGGTCCTGCCCGCCCTGGGCACCCACGCGCCCATGACCGCGGCGGAGATCGCGGCGATGTATCCCGGAACGCCCGCCTCCCTCTTCCAGGTCCACGATTGGCGCAAAGACCCCCTGGAGTTCGCCCGAATCCCCGCCTCCTTCGTGCGCGAGGTCGGCGACGGCGTCGTGGACTACGACTACCCCGTCATGGCCAGCCGCAAGCTGGTCGAGGACGGCTACGACGCGATCATCTCCATCGGCCAGGTGGTTCCGCATGAGGTGGTCGGCATGGCCAACCACGCCAAGAACATCTTCGTCGGCACCGGCGGCAAGGAATCGATCGACAAGAGCCATTTCCTGGGAGCGGCCTACGGCATGGAACGCATGATGGGCCGCGCGGATACGCCGGTGCGCCGCCTCTTCGACAGGGCGCTCGAGCTCGCGGGCGGCAAGCTGCCCCCCGTCCTCTGGATTCTCACCGTCATGGGGCGGAGCGCCGACGGGCGCCTCGTGATGAAAGGATTCTTCGCCGGCGACGACAACGAGTGCTTCGCGAAGGCCGCGGCCCTCTCCCGCCTCGTGAACATCGACCAGCTCGACGGCCCCATCGACAAGGCGGTCGTCTGGCTCGACCCCGCCGAATTCCGCAGCACCTGGCTCGGGAACAAGGCGGTCTACCGCACGCGCATGGCCATGGCCGACGGCGGGGAACTCCTCGTGATGGCGCCGGGGCTGGCGCATTTCGGCGAGGACCCGGGGATCGACGCCCTGATCCGGCGCTACGGCTACCGCCCCTCCGCGACGATCCGAGCCCTCGTCCGCGAGCGCGAGGACCTTGCGGCCAGCCTTTCGGCGGCGGCCCACCTCATCCACGGTTCGAGCGAGGGACGCTTCAAGGTGACCTACGCTCCGGGCCCGGGCGTCTCGCGGGAGGAAATCGAAAGCGTCGGCTACGGCTGGGCGCCGCTCCCGCAAGCCATGAAGCGCTACGATCCTGAAAAGCTCGCGCTCGGCTGGAACGAACTGGCCGGAGGCGAGCGGGTCTTCTTCGTGCCCAACCCGGCCCTCGGCCTGTGGACCACGAAAGCGCGCTTCAACGCCTGACCGTCAGCGCGTGCTGGCAGTTTCGGCGGCCAGCGCCCGCAAGCGGCTCTAGCGGCTAGCGCATGACCAGAAGGGCCTCGGTGCCCGGCTTTCCGTCGCGGCGCTTGCCGATCGACACGGTCCAGCCGTGGAGATCGGCGGCGGCCTTCACCACCGTAAGGCCGAAGCCC
>MTLD01002928.1_pt3 | contig 20576 bp, 18 predicted proteins | sample 1982471 | NCBI WGS metagenome assembly MTLD01 (sample SAMN05712604, study PRJNA340218) | biofilm metagenome | isolation source: sample SPM anode biofilm adapted to -50 mV | place: USA | collected 2012-02-03 | reverse complement strand
GCCCCCGCCCCGAGGCGAGCCACGTGCGCGCGGCTTTCGTGGCGATGAGGCTCTGGAAGTTGAGGGTATTGAGGATGATCCCTTCGACGATCTGCGCCTGGATGAGGTTGCCCTCAACGCGCATGAGGGGCTCCTGCGGAAAGACGATCTCACCCTCCCTCGCGGAGAGGATGTCGCCCGTGAAGGCGAAATTTTCCAGATACTCGAGGAATCCTTTCTCGAAGATTCCCAGCGTCGCGAGGTAGGCGATGTCGTCGGGGCGGAAGCGGAAGCCCTCGAGCGAATCGAGGAGGGTGCCCAGGCCGGCGAAGACGGAATAGCCGCCGGCGAAGGGCTGGCGCCTGAAGAAGTAGTCGAAGGAGACGCGGTGCTCGAAAATGCCCCGCTTCCAGTAGCCTTGGGCCATGGTAAGCTCGTAGAAATCGGTGAAAAGGGCATTGCGCAATATTTCATTCATCGGAGCACCTCATTGAGGGAAAGGATTCGGCAACCGGCGGCGGCCATGGCCGACATCGCCCGTTCCGTGTCGCCGGGAGAAGCTTCCACGCCGCGCACGCCTTCCGCGACGATATCGACCCCAAAGCCGAGCGTGCGGGCGTCGAGCGCGGTCGCCTTGACGCAGTAATCGGTGGCGAGCCCCGCCAGCACGATCGATACGACGCCCAGGGACGTGAGCCAGCCGGCGAGTCCCGTCGATGTCGCGCGATCATTCTCGATAAAGGCGGAATAGCTGTCCATACCGAGACTCGCGCCTTTTCTGAGGATGAGTCTCGCCCGGTCCGTGTCGAGGCGGGGGTGGAAGTCGGCGCCTCTCGTGCCGGCGACGCAGTGGTCGGGCCAAAGTATCCGCGGCGGATTTGAAGCGGCGTCGATCGAGTAGGGAGCGGCGCCGTGGGCTGACGCGAACGAAACGTGGCCTGCGGGATGCCAGTCCTGCGTTATCACCGAGAGCGGCATTTTTAAGAGGAGACGGTTGGCGATGGGCACTACTTCGTCGCCGCGCGGCACGGCGAGCGTGCCGCCGGGACAGAAATCGTTCTGCACGTCAATGACGATCAGGGCTGAATGCATGAGCATACCTTCGTCTGGCTTGATGACAATAATTATACCAATATTTGCCCTTTTCGGAAAGCGGCTTCGCGGGAGAGAGCCAGGCCAGGGTCTGCGGCGTTACCATAATGGGAAGGCGCAGTCAAGTGAAATTCGGGGAAGCTCGTTCGGCGCGGCATCAAAGGCATACCCTCCGGAGGGTGTCTGAATCCCGATGACGATCTCGAAACCGGGAGCGATGGCGATGGACTGAGACAGCGATCCAGACAGTGCGATAATCCAGGAGCCGTCGGCGCGCTTTCCCGTGAGCGCCATTTTTGCGCCGCCTTTGCCGAAGATCCCGCCTTTCGGCGGATTCCAGGCAGCGCTCCCCTCGCCCCGCAGCGATCGAAGTGCGAAATCCGCCAAACTGGATTCTACCGCAGCGTATTCGTCGTCCTCCTCGTCATCCCAGCCGCTTTCGTCCTCTTCCTCATCGGAGGAGGCGGCCGCGGCCCGCGCGAAACGCGCCGTGATGCATCCTGAGATTTCCGGAAATCGATTGCCGCTAGCGCTGTTAGTGCCGTTAACGCTGCGAGCGCCGCGAAAGCTGCGCCCGCGAGGCTCAAACGGCGCCAGTCGCAAAGCCATGACGCCGTCCTTGGGTCCGCCCGAATCGGCCGATCCCCGAGCGCGGAAAATGAGCGGCCCAAGGCCTGCCTCGATCGAGAGCGTCGCCATGTCCACCCTCCATTGCCACAAGAGACGATTTAGCGGCGACAGGCCCTCGGCCTTTATCAACCTGCCCGAGCCATTCCCGTAGAGGGAAGCCGCCGTCGATCCCAGCGAGAAGCGCAGAGGCCCGGCGAGGAAGTCAATCTTCGCCTCGGCGAAAAAATCGCGCGAGGGAGGCTCGGCCAGGGCCGTGAGGAAGCGGCCGCTCGCGGCGAAAAAGCCGAGGCTGGCGCGGGGAGTCCCCTCCGAGGGAGCGCCCGCGGCGATCCTGAGCGATAACGCGGCGCCGGGCTCGACGAGCGAGCCTGTATCGCAGGAGAGCCATCCATCGGCCTCGACCGGGCAGCCGGCGATTCGCCCGCCATACCGGGCCGCGATCGCCGCCGAAAGCACCGAAGTGGCAGGCTTCCATGCGGCGCCTCGCCGCCAGCCTTCGCCGGATTCCTCGCCGGGCTTCGCCGCTATGCCGAGCCCGCCATCGACGGCGCAGAGATCACCCAGCACGGCGCCGCACTCGGCGCCGCAAAATCGGAAACGTTTGGAGGCGTCATCGTTCCAATCACCCGCGGCGGAGCCTTCGCCTGCGGATGTTTCCCCGCTCGGAGGCTCCGCGAGCGCCACGAATCGGAAGCCGGAAGCCGCGATACCAAAGACGGACAGAGCTTCGCCGCTCGCGGAAGCCCGGCTCCAAAGCGCGGATGCGCCGATCCTCGCCTGCGAAGCGGGCTTGCTCCGGATGGCGCGGCCGTCCTGGAAGCGGCCGATCCCGACAAAGGCCGCGCATGCGTCGTTCGCCATCTCCGCGTAGGGCGCTCCCGGCTCAAGTTCCGGAAGGGCGAGACTCAAGCCGGCGGCCGTCGACAAACCGATGCCCTTTACGCGGAAATCGATGCCGAGGATCCCCTCGCCGAAGGCGAGCGAGGCTGACGCGCCGCGACCAGGCGGCTCCCCAGCCCAGGCGATCGCGGCGACAGCGAAAAAAAGCAGTCCTTGCAGCTTCACACTTGGTAAGCGCCGAAAATTCGCCTCTTCGCTTCAATTGAGTATTCTGCTGCCGGCCATTGACGGCAAACGTGTTATATATTAAATTTGGAATATAGTTTTACTATCCAAGGAGCGACCGATGTCCGTGACCCTCTATTCCACCCCAAGCTGCGTCTACTGCCGGATGGCTAAAGATTATTTCCGTCAGAGCGGGATCGCTTTTACCGAATACAACGTCGCCTCAGACCGCGCCAAAGCCGATGAGATGGTCCGGAAATCCGGCCAAATGGGCGTGCCCGTTATCGATATCAACGGCTCCGTGATCATTGGATTCAACAAGCCCGAAATCGACAGGGCCCTGCGGCATCATTGATTCCAACCGCGCCCACGCGCCCGGACCAGGAAGGCCATTCCGTCCACGCGAAAAAAAAGCCTGCGAAGATTGCCTTTCGCAGGCTTTTTCCGTAGTATGGGGCAGGCCCGAACGATGCGGGATTAAGGGCCGGGAGCCTTATCGTGAACCAGGATCAGGTCAAGAAAATACTGCTCGAGGTCGAGGAGTGCGAAGCGCCCTTCACTCTCGCCTTCTCGGGCAAGGCAAACAAGAAAGTGAATGGCCTCTACAAGCCGGAAACCGCTGAGATCGTCATCCACAACCGCAACTTCGATTCCGACAATCAGCTGCTTTATACCGCCCTCCACGAGTACGCCCATCATCTCCACCATGTCCGCAGCGCCGGCGTGCATCAGGCCCGCCCCCATAGCCAGGAATTTTGGGCGATATTCCACGGATTGGTCAGGAAGGCCCAGGAAAAGGGCTTCTACCAGAACATCTTCGAAACCGAGCCGGAATTCGTCGAACTGACAAAGACGATCAAGGAAAACTGCATCCTCGCCAACGGCGAGATAATGCTCGAATTCGGGCGACTGCTCGCCAAGGCGGCGGAACTCTGCCGCTATCATCGCGCGCGGTTCGAGGACTACATCGAGCGGGTGCTCGGCGTGCCGAAGGCGACGGCGGCCGCGGCCGTGGCCGCCCAAAGCATCGGCCTCGATCCCGGAATGGGCTGGGACAGCCTCCGCTACGTCGCGACCATCCACAATCCGGATGAGCGGACCAAGGCCATCGAGGCGCTCTCGGTCGGGGCCAGTCCGACCTCCGTGAAAGGCATGCTCCGCGAGGCCGACCGCGAGGCGGAAGACCCTTCAGAGCGGCTCTTCAAGGAAAAAGCCCGAATCGAAAAGACGATCCGGAATCTCTCGGAGCGTCTCGAAGAGATCGAGCAGAAGCTTTCCGAGCTGTAGGGCGCGGCATGCCTCAAAAGAGCGCGGCTCCCCTCCATCCATCCTTGACATGCCGCCCGCCCGCCCGGACAATGCTGGCCAGAGGCTCCCCTTGAGACAATTCGACGCGACCATAACGGTCAACCGCGACATATCACCCTCCTGGAAGGTCCTGGGCTTTTCCTGGCCCGGCGATCTCGCGCCGCCGCAACCGGGGCAATTCTTCACGTTCCGGCCCGCCGCGATTGAGCCCGGCGATTCCGGACTCTTGCGGCGCCCGCTCGCCTTCGCGGCCTTCGCCTCGGGCGAAGCCTACGCCCTCTATCAGATCCGCGGCTCGGGGACAAAGGCGCTTGCGGCGGCGCGGGAAGGATCGAGCCTGAACATTATCGGCGCCCTGGGGAATGTCTTCCCCGCCCCTGCGGAGAATGAACGGCCTATCCTGCTTGGCGGCGGAATAGGCATCGGTCCCCTCCTCTTTCTTCACGCATCGCTGCGCGGAGACTCGGCGATAGCGCCCGCCTCCCTCCTCGCCCTTGGTTTCCGCTCGGCCGCCTTCGTGCCCGATTTCAACGCGGCGCTGCGGACGGACGGGCCGGGAAACGCGCCGCAGCGCGCGGCGCTCCGGCGCCTCGCCGAGAGCCTCGCCGGGGCGATCATCGCGACCGACGACGGTTCCCGCGGATACAAGGGGACTGTACTCCAGGCAGCCGACGCGGCCATGGCCGCGGACGGGCCGCGGGGCGCCTCCGCCGCCAATCCGCACTGGTACGCCTGCGGGCCTGGACCGATGCTCGCGGCGCTGGCCGCCGCGTCGCGTTCCCGCGGTATCGCGGCTCATGTCTCCGTCGAGCAGTGGATGGCCTGCGGGGTCGGCGCCTGCCACGGCTGCGTCCTGCCGGCGGCGGGGGGCGGCTATGTCCGCGCCTGCGCCGACGGTCCCGTATTCGCGCCGGAGGCCCTCGAATGGAAGGAGTGAGCATGGAACTCGACCTGAGCGTGCGGATCGGGAACCTCGTCCTGCCCAATCCAGTCGGCGTGGCCTCCGGGACCTTCGGCTACGGCAAGGAATACCGCGACCTCATCGAAATCGACAAGCTCGGCGCGCTTTACGCCAAGGCGGTGACCTTGGAGCCTCGCGAGGGCAACAAGCCTCCGCGTCTCGTCGAAACCCCGCAAGGCCTCATCAACTCGATTGGACTCGCCAACCCGGGGCTCGCGGGGTTCATCGAAAGGAAACTCCCCTACCTCAAGACGCTCCGCTGCCCTGTCATCGTCAACGTCAGCGGCTCGAGCGAAGCGGATTACCTCGCCGTGGTCGAGGGCATCGAAGCCGCCGTCGGTCGGGCAAACCCGGGAGCGCCAAGCGGCGCGGACGGCTACGAGATCAACGTCTCCTGCCCCAATGTCTCGCACGGCGGCATGTCCTTCGGCACCGACCCCGCCCTCGTGGAACGCCTGACTTCCAGGCTCAGGCGCGCCACCGGGCGCCCCCTCATCGTCAAACTCAGCCCCAATGTCACCGATATCGCGGAAATCGCCCGGGCGGCGGAAGCGGGAGGGGCCGACGCCGTTTCCTGCATCAATACCCTGGTGGGCATGGCCATCGACACCGAACGATGCATCCCCCTCATCGCCAGGGGCACGGGCGGGCTCTCCGGACCGGCGATACGCCCCGTGGGCGTGGCCTGCGCGTGGAAAGTCTCGCGCGCGGTGAAGATCCCCGTAATCGGCGTCGGCGGCATAGCTTCGGCGAATGACGCCATCGAATACTTCCTGGCGGGCGCCGCGGCGATCCAGGTCGGAACGGCCCTCTTCGCCGATCCCCGCGCCCCCCTGGAAATTCTCCGGGGCATTGAAGCATGGATGAGGCGCAAGGGCGCGGGATCCACCGCCGACATCGGCAGGCTCCTGCGGATGGAGCATTAGGGCCGCCCTTACCGCCCGTCATCTGCCGAAACGCGCCGCCGGAAGGCAGGCCTTTCCCCCCTCGACCCGAACCGCCAGCGTTTGGCCCTCCGCGTAGAAATAATGCAGGCCGTCGGCGAGCGTCGCCGATAGGCTTCCGCCTTCGCCGCCGACAGCGCAGAAAGGGCTTTCGGGAAGCCACGGCCCACCTTCAGGCAGGGCGAAAGAAGCCCGCGCTGAGGGAAAGGTGGTGGCGCGAAACGCGCCCCCAAGAATCGCGTCGGCCGCCTTCCACGGAGGCAGGTCCCAGGAATCCTTTCCCGCGTCGATCGGTACGGTGGCGAGCTTTTCAATCGGGTACCCCCAGGGATCGACGCCTTTCGCCTCGATGATCGCCGCCGCGGCCGCGGCATAGCCCGACGCGAAGGAAAGCGCCATCCTGTCGGGTTTGGATGACGGCAAATCGCCGGGCCGCGTCCCCAGGTCATGGGGATAAAGCGCGCCGGCGGGCAGGAGCGGCGCATCTTCCCAGAGCGGCGTAGCCAGGATCGCCTGCGGCACGCCCCGCCGCAGGCGGAGCGCGATTTCCTCCCCCTCGGCGACGAGGGCCCGCCGAGGCGAGCCTCCCTCGTCCCTCCACGACACCTGGTACGTAAGGACGCGGGCCTCCCGCCATGAGGGAGGCCGTTCCGGCGCGGCGAGGACGACCGTGTGGACGACGAGACAGTCGAGCGAGCATGACGCCCCCAGGGCGATGACCGCCATCGCCACGGCCGCGCGCCGCGAAACGGACTTCAAAAAGCGAAACATCGCTGATCTCCGAACGTTAGACGCGCGCCCCCGCCGAATCCGCTTCAGCGCGGCGCGAAGAGGCGGTGTCTCCAGGAGGCCAGCATCGAGCGGACCGGTTCAGAAGCCCAGTCCGGATAGGTCCAAGGGAGCGCATGGAATTCCCCGCGCTCGAAAACCAGGGTGAGTTCCGCGTAGATGCCGTCGCGCAGGGCGATCCGGTGCGCCCTGTCCTTGGTGGTCGCCAGGACGAAGCGGCCGGGCGCGAGGAGGCCGGGATCGAGATTGACTTTCCGCCTGCCGTCGACGGCGAGGCGGCTTTCCACCGAATTCGCGGCAAGCTTGATCGCCGCCAGCGACCCAGGATCGACGAAGTCCCGGAACGCCCAATAAGAGCGCCATATCGGAACCCCCATCTCCTCGTCGTAATAGGGCGACCAGGTGAAGACCTGGCGCGGGGTTTCCGTCTCCAAGGGGCCGTAGAGCGCCTCCAGCTCGCGCCGCGCGGCGTTCTCCATCGCCTCGTCGCTCGCGAGCGCGCCGACCACGAGAATCTCCTTGCCGAACGCTTTGCAGGTACCCATGCTGTTGCCTTCCCCTCTCTTTTATCGCATACTTCCAGCACAATGAGAACCAGAATATTCGGCTTCGCGCTGATCATCCTCCTGGCCGCCTCGGGCGCTTGGGCGCAGACCGAGGCCCCGGAAGCCTTCGTCACGCTTTTCAATGAAACGGTCCCCGAATTCGATCCCCACCGTTCGATCTATTCCAGCGAGGCGCAGATCTTTACGGCGCTCTACGAGGGCCTGGTCTCCTACGACCCGGCGACCTTGGAGCCCGTTCCGGGCGCCGCGGCCTCATGGAAGAAGAGTAAAGACGGCAAGGTCTACACGTTCACGCTCCGCGAAGGGCTCCGCTGGTCCGACGGCAGCCGCCTCGTCGCGGCGGATTTCAGGAACACCTGGCTTCGCCTGCTCGGTATGAACGCCCAGTACGCCGCCTTTTTCGACGTGGTGACAGGCGCCGCCGACTATCGCCTCAAGAAGAACGCCGACCCCTCGAGCGTCGGCATCGCGGCGCTCGACGACCGCACCCTCGTCGTCACGCTGAATCGTCCCGTCGCCTATTTCACGCGCCTGCTCTGCCACCACGCCTTCTCGCCCGCGCATCCCTCGATGCTGAAAGCCGACGACTGGGCCGGCCGCATTCCCTTCCCCGTCAACGGGCCGTACCGTTTCGTCTCCATGGCCGCCGACACGCTCGTGCTCGAGAGGAATCCCGAATACTGGGATGCCGCTTCCGTAGCCATACCAAAGCTGGAATTCCTCTTTACCGACGACGATGACACCGCGACCCTGCTTTTCAACGGCGAAGAAGCCCACTGGCTGGCCGGACCCGGCAACTACGACGAAATCCTGCTCAGCTCGGCGATTCAGCTCAATCCGATCTTCGCGACGAGCTATTGGTACTTCGACTGCTCGGAAGCCCCCTGGAACAACGCCGCCGTTCGCAGGGCTCTCGCGCTCCTCCTCCCCTGGAAGGAAATACGCGACGAATCGCGGTACCAGGCGCCGGCGACCACCCTCGTGCTGCCCCTCCCGGGCTACAGCAAGGCCAAGGGCATTGAAAGCCCCGACAGGGACGAGGCCCTCAAGCTGCTCGCCCAGGCCGGCTTCCCGGAAGGCGCCGGCCTGCCCCCCATGAACATCTATTACGCCGACGGCAAAGACGCCATGCGCATCGCCGCGCTCATGCAAGCCGCCTGGAAAGCCCTCCCCACGCTCAAGGTCAACCTCATGCCGATCAGCGGCGGGCGCTACTACGGCACGGTCGCCGGCCCCGACAGACAGCCGGGCATAACGATCGCGCACTCTACCTGGATCGGCGACTTCGCCGACCCGGAGGCCTTCCTCCAAATGTGGATGCCGGATTCGCCGCTGAACGACGCCAGATTCTCCGACCCGGCCTTCAGCGCGGCGATCGCCAAATCCTACGATGCCGAGGGCAAGGAGCGCATGGCCTTGCTGGCCGAGGCCGAGACCTATCTCCTGCAGAACGCGGTCGTCCTGCCCATCTACCACAGCTTCGCCGGCTCGGTCATCGACTCGGACTACATCGAGGGCTGGTACCAGAACGCCTTGGATATCCATCCGTACAAATACCTGAAGTTCGGCACGCCGAGCATCGGGCCCAACGTCGCGAAGGCCGGAACGCCGGCCGACGCCAGGTTCTAGAAGGATTTCACCCGATGGATACTCGCGCTTCGGATCAGCTCCTCAGAAACCTCGGCTTTCCCCTTCTCAAAGTGCACTCATCCTATTCGCACCACGACTTCATCACGCCGGGGAGGCGAATCCTCGTCATCGGGCCGATGGGCTCGGGCAAGACCGAGTTCACCGCCAGGGTCTGGCGCGACAGCAAGGTCGCGCTCAAGAAGAAAGGGCACGCCGCCACGCTCACCACCACCGGAGCGGTGGACCGCCGCGAAGTCTTCGTGGTGCGCTCGACCCTCGACAAGGCCCGCTTTCCCGACTATCCCGACGACGCCCTCGCCTTCCGCGGCGGCTACGAGCGCTGCGGCGGCCATATCGGCGCCGCATGCGATTCCTTCCAGCTGGAGACCCTCCTGGCCGACAACCCGACGATCGGCACCTGGATCGTCGACGAGACCGCCTTTTTCGACGAACGGATCGCCTACCTCATGACCGACGAGTCGCGGCGCCGCGATCTCTGCTTCATCTGTCCGAGCCTGGTGCTCAACTTCCGCAAGGAAATCTTCAACCAGACCGCGCGGCTCCTCCTGGAAAACGCCACCGACGTCTTTCCGCTGACCGCGTACTGCGAGCACGACGACTGTCTCATGGATTCGCTCTACACCTACCGCTATTACCTGGTGGACGGCAAGGAATGCCCGGCGCTCTACTTCGATCCGCTGATCATCATCGGGGGCGACCGGCGGAAATCGGACGGGCGCGAACCGAATTACTGCACGCGCTGCGACGAACACCACTACCTTCCGGGAAAGGAATATACCTTCTTCACCCTGAAGCCTCTGGGGGAACTCGCCGCCCGCGGCAACATAGCGCCGCTGCTGGCCGAACTGAACGCCCTGTCAGGGAACATTCCCGCCTCAAGGCTCTATTCCTCCATGGCCGGGCGCTACCTCGACTGCGAGAACCCCTGCCCCGTGCAGATGAACGCCCTGGACGTGCCCTGCATCGCCGAGCGCGCCCTGGTCTACCTCTATGCCGAGCAGAATCTCCTCTCCGCCGAGCAGGTCCGGTCGATCGTCGAAACCCTGGCCCTCGACAAGGAGTACCTCTCGCAGCGGCTTTCGGACAACCGACGACCGCTCGAATTCTAGGCGACGCATGAAATTTCCGTTCAGGAACCTGCCCCGGCCGATATGGGCGCTCTTCGTCGTGCGCCTCGTCATCTCGCTGGGGAACTTCGTTTTCCCCTTTTTGACGCTGATACTTACCGTAAAGCTCGGCTGGGGCGCCGATCGGGCGGGACTCTTCCTCACCCTGGTGCAGGCGTCGGCGCTGCCGGGCGTCTTCATCGGGGGCAAGCTGAGCGACGCGATCGGACGGAAACGGATCATCCTGGCTTGCCAAGGCGCCGCGGCGGCGCTTTTCTTCGTTTGCCTGGCGGTCGGCTTCGTCCCCGCCCTGCCTTTCCTAATTGGCGGAGCGTCGGTGATCCTGTCGATGACCTGGCCGGTCATGGGCGCCCTGGTCGCGGACCTGGCCCCGCCCGAGTCGCGCAAGGACGCCTACGCCCTCCTCTATTGGGGCAACAACATAGGCTTCTCGCTGGGGCCGCTGGCGGCGGGCTTTCTTTTCCACCGCGCGCCGGGGCTCATGTTCATCGGCAACGCCTGCGTATTGAGCGCCTCCATCGTCATCATGGCGAAATTCATCCCCGATGCGGGCGCGGCGGCGCGCGGAGCTGCGGCGGCAGCGGCAAACACGGCGCCGGCTCCGCGGCGAGGGTCAAATTCCGCCGAGGCGAACGTCTCGGAGGAGACCGCCGCCGAGCGCGCCTTCAAGGGCGGCCTCTGGTCCCTCCTGCGGCAGCGGCCGACGATCATCTTCTTCGCCTGCCTCGTCGCCGTGATGAATTTCGTCTACGGCCAGAACGGTTTCACCCTGCCGCTCTTCCTGAACGAGGCGCTCGGCGCGCGCGGTTCGGAGGTCTTCGGCTCGGCCATGACCGCCAACGGACTCACCGTCGTGCTCTGCACGCCCCTCCTGGCCCGCCTCACGGGCGCCCTGCCCGCCCTCTGCGTCATGGCGGCCGCCAGCCTCCTCTACGGCCTCGGCTTCGGCATGCTGGCGCTCAACCCGGGATTCCTCCTCGTCATGGCATCGACCGTTGTCTGGACCTGGGGCGAGATCCTCTCCGCCACCAACCTCAACGTCTTCGTCGCCTCCAAGACGCCTTCGAGCCACCGCGGACGCGTGAACTCGCTCGTCACGGTGATCGGCAACCTTGGTTCGCTTTCGGCGCCCTTCATTTCGGGAAGAATCGTCAAGGCCTCGGGCGCCGCCGCGGTATGGCCGGTGGCGGGCGTCGTCGCGGGCATCGCCGCTCTGCTCATGGCGGGGCTATGGTTCTATGACCGGGCGCGGGGCCCGGGAGAAGTCGAGAATGCAATTCAAAAGGGAAGCGTCTAGGAAAGCAGGGCGGAGACCTTCTCGGCGAATGCCGCAGCCTCCTGCGCCGTTGGAAATACAGCGCGGAAATGGTGGGGGCCGCCGCCACCCCTGCCGCCATAGGTCTGGAGCAGCGGCTTGAGAGAGGCGCCCAGGTTCGCGACGCGCTCGGGTCGCGCCGCGTCCGCGGCGGCGGTTTCGGAGCCTCGCGCGGCCCGCATCACGCAGACCGTCCGATCAGGTTCCGAAACGGCGATCGCCGCCAGCCCTCGGCTCGCTCCCGCCTTGGCGGCTTCCGCCGCATCGTCGGCGCCGCGGTCCGCGAAGGAAAAGAAGAGCGGCGGTGCCTCCTCCCGAGAAACCGCCTGCGGAGCCGCCTGCCTCTTGGCCGCCCTCTCCCGCAAGGCGAGTTCCACTTCCAGCCCCGCGCGTTCGCGTCTGAGCCTATCCCTCTCGCCCTCGGCGACCGACGCCCGCTCGAGGAGGGCGGCTATTTTGGCCGGAGATTCCTCGGACGAGGTGCCTAAGCGCGCCGCGACCTCCTGGAGGAGGCAGAAGCGCCGCTTGAGGATAGCCAGGGCTCTCTCGCCCGCCGCAAAGTAGATTCGCGTGTTTCCCTTGTATCTTTCCGTAGACAGTATTACGAAGGCGCGCAGTTCCGCCGCCGAGGCGACATGCGTTCCGCAGCAGGCCACCCAATCGTAGCCGTCAATCTCGACGATGCGGATAACCTTGGCTCCCTGTGGAAGCTTTTTCCTGAAGGGAAATGAAGTTACGTCCTCCGGCGGGCATTCGTGGATCGTCAAGCCATGGGCTTCCGCGATGAAAGCCTCGGCTCGGCGCTCGAGGTCGGCGGCCATGTTCGCGTCCATCGCGGCGCAGGTCACGTCGATCGTGCTGTAGGCTTCGCCGAGATGGAATCCCACCGTGTGGATATCGTATTCGCGCTCCAGAAAGGCGGAGAGCAGATGCTGCCCCGAGTGCTGCTGGCAATGGTCGCGCCGCCTGGCGGCGTCGAGCGTCATATGGACATGGTCGCCCGCGGCGAAGCCCGGCGTTCCCGCCAGGGGACCCTCGAGAGTATGGACCACCGCCGCGCCCTCTTCCGCCACGGACAAGACGCGGCGGCCGCCGATAGTTCCCAGGTCGCAGGGCTGGCCGCCCCCCTCCGGATAGAAGATCGTCCTATCGAGGATGACGCGCGCCCGGCCATCGAGAGCCTCAACCGACACCACCCTCGCCTCGCCCGCGATCGCCGAAGGCTCGAGGTAATAGGAGCGGATCGTCTCAGGCATGGACGGATTCCTTCTTCCCTTCGGCGGGCGGCTTGAGCTGCCGGCCCTCCTCGTACTCCACCTCTTCCTCCACGAACGTCTCGCCCTGAGGCACCATCAGCGACACTTCGCCCGCCTGGTGATGCTCCAGGCGAATGGCGATGGCCTTCGTCACGCCCGACTCCTCCATCGTCACGCCCAGGAGGGCGTCGGCGCCGCTCACCGTCTTTTTATTGTGCGAAATGACGATGAACTGGCTCGTGCGCGAGAATTCGCGCAGCAGGTTGATGAAGCGGATGACGTTCGCCTCGTCCAGGGCGGCGTCGATTTCGTCCAGGAAGCAGAAGGGCGAAGGCTTCACCATGTAGGTGGCGAAGAGCAGCGCGATGGCGGTGAGCGTCTTCTCGCCGCCCGAGAGCAGGGAGATCGCCTCCAGCTTCTTCCCGGGGGGCTGGGCCAGGATCTCGATGCCCGACTCGAGGATGTGGTCGGGATCGGAGAGGCGCAGCTCGGCCCTGCCTCCGCCGAAGAGCCGCCTGAACATATTGTGGAAATTCTTCTTGATCTTGTTGTAGGTCTCCAGGAAGAGCTCGGCGCTCTCGTTGCGGATCTCGTCGGTGATCTGCTTCAGGTCGTCGCGCGCCTTCTGGAGGTCGGCCATCTGCCCGGCCAGGAACTCGTAGCGTTCCTTGACTTCCTTGTATTCCTCGGGAGCCATCAGGTTGACCGATCCCAGATCCTTGAGCTTGCCGCGAAGCTCGGAGAGCGTGTCGCGCAGCTCGGTCACGGGGGCGCGGAGCTCGAACATGCGCTCCTCGAACTCGGAGAGGTCGCGCGAATACAATTCCAGGAAATTCTCCCTGATATTCTTGATCTCGGTCTCGCTCTGCGCGATCGAAAGATGGATGGTCTCCAGCTCCGCCTGGACCGCCTGCATGCGGTCGGCCAGACGCTGCGAATCCTTCTTGCGCTGCACGAGGTCGGCGTTCTTGAGGGCGATCCCCTTCTCCATCGAATCCATCTCGGCGGCGAGCTTCTTGCCCTTGGCCTCGAGCTCGGCCAGGCTGGAATCGATCTCGTCCAGCTCCTCGTTGAGTTCGTCGCGCCGGCGCGATTCGGCGAAGATCTCCGTCTCCTGCTCGCGGAGGCCGGCTTCCTGCCCGGCGATCTCGCGGCGGAAGACCGCCAGCGCGTCCTGGGCGCCCGTCATCTGCGTCTGGAGCTTGGCCTTGCCGAGGCGAGCCTCCTCGAGCGTATGGCGGTAGGTGTCGATCTTGGCCGCGAGGGCGCGGTTTTCGGCGCCCAGGGCCTCGATCGCCGTGCGGTGGCCGCCGATGCGTTCCGTGCAGGCCGCGATGGAGGCGTCGATGGCGCGCTTCTTCGTGACGATGCCTTCCGGCGAGAGGAATTCGTCGAGGAAGGCGGGATTCGCCTTCTTGTAGGTCGCGAACTTTTCGGCGAGTTCGCCGAGGCTGGCCGATACGCCCGCGAGATCGTCGGCGGCCTTGAGCGCGGTGTCGACGAAGTCCGCGGCGCTCTTCCCCTCGTAGGAGAGGGACCGGCGCACGTCGTCCAGGAGTGCTTTCTTGCTGTCCAGGCGCGCCCTGACGCGGTCGACGAGGGATTGAATCTCGGACTCGAGCTTTGCGCGCTCCGCGGAGGAATAGCCGGTCTCCTTGAGCCTCGCGTCGAGCTCCTGGACGATCGTTTCCGTGATGTCGCCCAGGGCGACGCGCGACGCGGCCACCTCGTCCTCGATCGTCCTGATCGAGACGCCGCGGCGCGCAGCCTCCTCGTCGTTGCCCCGCAGGGCGAGGCTCGCCGCCTTGATGCCCGACTCGAACTCCTCGATATGGCGCTCGGTCTCCCTGAGTCGGACCTTGAAGTCGGCGAGCTCGGCTTCCTTATCGTCCTCCTCTTCCTGGAGGGCGGCGATCTTTTCGCGGATGCTCTTGGTGCGCAGTTCGAGCTGCTCGATCTTGGAGGCGATCTCGCGGACGCGGTCGACCATGAGGGTCTTGTGCTTCTCGACGCCGTTCTTTTCAACCGCCAGCCCGTAGAGCGTCTTCTGCATCTCGACGAGCCTGGACTCCATGTCGTTGACGAGGTCGAGGCTCTCGGACATCGAGGCGGTGAGGGTTTCGGCCTCGGCCTTGATCTCGTCGCGCTCCCCGCGCTTCTGCGCGAACTCGGCGTCGCGCTTGTCCTTGTCGCGGATGAACTGCCTGAGCCGCAGCAGGTAGACGTCGCGCTCAACCTCGAAGATGCGGTCCTTGAGTTCGCGGAAGGCGACCGTTTTCTCGGCTTGGTGCTTGAGGCTGTCGTGCGAGCGCTTGACCTCGGCGAGCACGGCCTCGATCTGTTTCATGTTCTCTTCGGTGCGCTCGAGCTTGGCTTCGGCTTCCTTGACCCTCACCTTGTGCTTGGTGATGCCCGCGGCTTCCTCGAAGAGGTAGCGCCGGTCCTCGGGCTTCGAGGAGAGGATCTGGTCGATCTTGCCCTGTTCCATCACCGAGTAGGCTGATTTGCCGATGCCCGTGTCCCAGAAGAGTTCGCGCACTTCCTTGAGTTTGGCGGGCTTTCCGTTGATCTGGTACTCGCTCTCGCCCGATCGATAGAGGCGGCGCTTGATGGCGACTTCCGGCACGTCCAGGGGAAGCGTACCCGCCTCGTTGGAGATGGTGATCGTCACTTCGGCCACGGAGAGGGGTTTCCGGTTCTCGGTGCCGTTGAAGATGATGTCTTCCATGGAGTCGGCGCGGAGGCTCCTGGCCGACTGCTCGCCCACGACCCATTTGATCGCGTCGACGACGTTCGATTTTCCGCAGCCGTTGGGGCCGAGGAGGGCCGATATGCCGTCGGAGAATTCTATCTTGGTGCGGTCCGCGAAGGACTTGAAGCCGAAGATTTCAAGGCTCTTTAGAAACACTCGACCATTCCTTTACTGTCTTGAGTCAGGACAGCGTATCATGCGAGCCCCTAAAACAGCAATACAAAATCCGGACGTCGCGATGTGTCGGGTGTTCGGGAAATGAGCGGCGCGGGCGCGACAAGGCGCGCTCACGCCGTTCCGCTCTATCAGGGGAATATCTTCCCTGGGTTAAGGATTCCTTGTGGGTCGAATGCCTTCTTTACGCGTTTCATGAGGGCTATTGTCGCGGGGTCGAGGTTGATACCTATGAACTGCTTACGCTTGTTTCCGATGCCGTGCTCGCCCGAGATCCTTCCGCCCAAGCTCGCCGTGAGCCCATATAAATCGCCAAGAATCGTCTCTAGCCGTTCGAGCCATTCCCCATCGTCGATGGAATCTGGCTTTACGACGGTGGCATGCAGATTGCCGTCACCCGCGTGGCCATAGCAAGGTATCTCGACACCATGCTTCTTCGAGATAAGGCCTACGCCTTCCATAAAGGCCGGGATGTTCGCCGTTGGTACGACGATATCCTCGAGGCTTTGCCTCGGGCTCTTCACTTTCAAGGCTTCGGCTATGTTGCGTCGCACGTTCCAGATCCTGTCCATGGTAGTCCTATTGTCAGCCACGTAAACAGGCTTCGCGCCGCAGGATTCGCACACATCACCTATCTGCACATAGTCCCTGAACACCTCTTCGCGCGATGAGCCATCCACCTCGATGAGCAGCATCGCCCCGGAATCACCATAAGGGATAGTCTCGTTGAGGTAGCTGCAAGTAGCCAGTATTGAAGCCCTGTCCATGTACTCTATGCTTGTGGGCACCAAGTGCGACCTCGTGATGATACGCGGCACGGTCTTGATCGCGTCCGCCACCGTTTGGAACGAGGCGAGGAGCACGGCTTTGTACTTCGGAACGGGCAGAAGTGACAATGTAATCTCAGTGACCACCGCCAGCGTGCCTTCCGAGCCGACGACGAGATGGATAAGATCGTAGCCTGTCACGTCTTTTCGCAGTTTTCCGCCTAGCCTTAAAATCTCTCCGGTAGGGAGAACCACTTCCAAGCCCACGATGTAGCGGGAGGTCACGCCGTACTTCACCGCTTTGCCGCCCCCCGCGTTCTCGGCCACGTTCCCGCCAAGGAAGCAGGTCTCCAGGCTCATTGGGTAGCCTGCGAACATCAAGCCGTCTTTCTTGAGCGCCTCGTTTATCGAGTTCGTCACCACGCCGGGTTCCGCAACGACCATCAGGTTCTCCAGGTCGATCTCAAGGATCCGGTTCATTCTCTCGAAGGTGAGCACGATACCGCCGAAAACGGGGACGCAGCCTCCCGAGAGGCCAGAACCGGCGCCGCGGGGAGTAACGGGGATATTCCTCGCGGAAGCGAGGTTCATGATTTTAGCAACCTCGGCCGCGCAACCTGGCGACACGACGATTTCCGGCATGGACGCGTACTTTTTTTCCGCTGTCTCGTCGTGAGAGTATTTTTCAAGGGCATCGGCGTCCCGCCAGATAATATTTTTATCGCCGACTATTTCCGCCAGCGCCGCGGCGGTCGAGTCGTCCACGTTCGCGTACGTCTTGTTCATGAGAGGCTCCTCGCGTTCAGGCCTGAACGCACTAGCGCGGAAGAGAGCGCCGGGATGAACTCGAGCGCGTCGGCGACTATCGCCACGTCAGAAACCGCGAATATGGGCGCGTCTGGATCCGCGTTGACCGACACTATGAATTTCGCAGTCTGCATCCCCGCGATGTGCTGGATAGCTCCGGAAATACCGCAGGCGATATAGAGCTCAGGGGCGATAGTCCTACCCGATAGCCCCACCTGGTGAGGATATTCAGCCCAGCCACGGTCTACCGCTTCCCTGGATGCGCCGACGCCCGCGCCTAGTGACACGGCGAGACGGTTCACCATGTCAAACTGTTCTTTTTTCTTGAGCCCGCGGCCGCCCGCCACCACGATCCGTTCGCCACCCAGGTCCATTTGGCCGGGGAATGGCGTATCGGAAACGAGGCGCACTTCCCTCGCGCCTCCTTGTACCTCCCCGCTGAGTTTCGCATACGCGGATACTCTCGCGGGATCAGGTTCAAGTGCTTTCTTACTGTGCGGCCTCACGGTCGCCATTTGAGGTCGCGCTCCCACGGTCTTTATTGTCGCCATGATATTTCCGCCCGCCGCTGGTCTTGTTTGCAGAAGCACTCCCTCACCGTAGTCGAAGGAGAGCTCGGTGCAATCAGCAGTGAGCCCTAGGTGCTCGATCGCGGCGAGATATGGAAGCGCCGTCCTGCCCGTGCAGGTCGCAGCGGCGAGTAATACGTCGGGGCGCTCCTCCTTCAGAAGCGAGGCGATGAATTCTGCCGTTTGCCCTGGAGAATAGCCTGAGAGTCTCGGGTCGTCAGCATGCACGATCCGGTCGGCGCCGCGGGGGCCAAGCAAGCGAGCGTCCGAAGCCGCTCCCGCGAGCACCGCGGTCACCTCAATGGTATCCTCTGCGCCTAGGCTGCGTGCCCAGGCGAGAAGCTCGTAGGAGACAGGATCAACGGCGCCTCGCTTGGTCTCGGCCAATATCCATATCTTCCTCTTCTCGCGGCCGGCCGCCGCGGCAGGCTTCAGAGAGTCTGTCCGAAGCGTTTCCACCCGATCGCTGTCTTTCCTCGCCGTCGTTTCGCCGGGATATGAATCCGAAACACTCTGGCCGGGAAGCAGTCCTCTTTCGTCCATGACTTTCAGGCAGTATTTTACCGCCTCCTTGAGTCCTGAATCCGATCTCGCGTCAAGTCGCACGCCGTTCCTGGAAAGCCTTGGCCTGCCAATCTTCACAACTCGAGTCGGCGATCCCGCCATGCCCGCCTCCGAGACGGGAAGGTCCATGTCAACGATTCCAAACGTGGGGATGGTCGCGGAAGCGGCCTTCTTTTTACCTGCGAGAGTCGGCAAACGCGGCTCCCCGAGGGCCTTGCTGAACGTTATCACCGCGGGAATCCCGCATTCCACTCGCTGGCTCGATTCTTCCAGGATCCGCGTGCAGCGGACCGCCTTCCCATCCTTGACGATCTCAAGCGCGCCTGTATAGGTCACGACGGGGATGCCCAGGAATCCCGCGATCTCCGGCCCTACCTGGCCTGTATCGCCGTCGGTGGCCTTCTCGCCGCAGAAAACCAGATCAACATTTCCCGGGAACGGGCCTACGCACCGTATGGCCGCGCTCAAGGTTCGCGCTGTAGCCCAGGTGTCCGAGCCCGCGAATTCCCTGCCGCAAACAAGCGCAGCGTCGTCACATCCCATGGCTATCGCTTCCGAGAGGGCTCGCGACGCCTGGGGAGGGCCCATCGAAAGGGCGGTTATCTGTAAGGAAGGATCGGCGTCCTTTAGCCGCAGGGCCGCCTCGAGAGCATAGAGGTCGAGGGGATTCACGATTGAGGTGTCTTCTTTCCTGATGACGGTGCCGGTATCGGGATCCATGGTTAGAGAATCCGTTTCGGGTACTTGCTTTACGAGGACTATGATATGCATGTTTTTCCTACCTTCGAAATTCTAGGAGCGCCCTCGGGGGCTGGTACAGTTGATTCGGCCCGCTTCCAGCGTCACCTATGGGCCGATTTCATGATATCCTCCACTGAGGTGTTAATGTGCTCGATCATGATGTTCGCGGCTCCATCTGAATCCTTCATCTTTATGCGTTCCAGGAGCTCTTGGTGCAGCCCTAACGCATGGGGAGCGTCTTCCAGGATAGAAAACGATCGCACGCGGTACTCTGCCAAGAACTTTGATATCGCCATATTGATCGTGAGGAGCAACGGGTTCCTTGAAGCCTCGAAAATGAGCGCGTGGAAACGCTCGTCGTTCTGGGCCATTGCGGCGCTATCTCGGGCATTAAAGGCGCTCACAAAAGCGTTGTGCGTCTCATCCAGCTTTCGCAGTATTTCAGCGTCGGCCTTTTCGGCGGCGAGGCGCGCCGCGAGAGGCTCCACGGCGCGCCTTACCTCCAGGTAATCCTCAAGTTCGGCTTTGTGGGACGAAAACCACGCAAAGATCTCGCTTATGCCGGTGAGCTCGCTTAAGGCCTTATCCTTGATTATGAACGCGCCCTTGCCGGGTCTATTCTCCAAGTAACCGGTCGCCACGAGCATTCTGATAGCCTCGCGGACCGTCGATCGGCCGACATTCAACCTCTTGGATATTTCACTCTCGGTGAGGAACTTCGTACCCGGTTCGATATTGCCGTTCACGATAAGTTCCTTCAACGCTGCATAGACTGAGTCGGTCACTGACACATGCTGTACAGCCTTGAGCATTAGGTCTGGTTGATTCATCGCCCTATCCTTTCACGAAATTTCCAATGCTTCCTTGGTTAACATCTTAGCGTATCAATTGTCCGCGACGAAAGCCAAGAGAGCCTTCATCCGATCGATTTGTTCCTGAGGCACTTGGCTCATCGGCGAGCGCGAATATCCGCATTCCCTGCCCATGATGCGAAGCGCGGCCTTGATTCTGGCGGGAAATTGCGGTCCCCGGACAATTTTCCAAATCGGATAGATCGCGTTCTGAATCTTCAACGCCTCGGCGTGGTTACCCGCTTTTGTCAGTTCCCACATCTTCACACACAGCTTCGGGAACAGCGAGAGCACGGCGGAGATCGCGCCATCGGCGCCGAGCGCGAAGGTCGAGTGTAGCATCTCATCAGTGGCACAGTAGATCATCCCCTTCTCGCCGTTGACCACGCACATATCGTAACAAGCCATTATCCCGCCCACGCTCTGCTTGATGCCCACAACGTTCTTGATCTCCAGGAGCCTGCTGAACAGTTCGGATGAGATCTCATTTTGTGGAACCACGTTATAGACGATGATGGGCAGGTCCACCGCATCCGAGATAGCCCTGTAAAAGCTCTCGTTTCCCGCCGCATCCGGAACGAGAACGTTATAAAATACGGGCGTCACCATGAGGGCGTTGGCGCCCGCCGCCGCCGCGACCTTGGCGGTGGCCACCGCTGCCTGTGTGGG
>MTLD01000823.1_pt5 | contig 20583 bp, 19 predicted proteins | sample 1982471 | NCBI WGS metagenome assembly MTLD01 (sample SAMN05712604, study PRJNA340218) | biofilm metagenome | isolation source: sample SPM anode biofilm adapted to -50 mV | place: USA | collected 2012-02-03 | reverse complement strand
CCAGGCTGGTGAGCTGGGCCTCGTGCTGGGTCATGCGGAACCGGCTGGCGAGGAGCGGGATCACCACGATGGCCCCGCCCAGGCCCGTGAGGCCCGAGATCACGCCTGCCAGGGCCCCGATGGGCAGGCCGAAGCGCCAGAGTCCCCGGATCAGGTCCAGGGGCTCCGTTCCCCGGTCCCGGACGGTCAGTTCCTTCCGGCGCCAGGTCTGGACGGCGATGAACAGGAGGAAGGCGATGAATCCCCCGCGCAGCAGGAGGGGCGGGATCCCGTTGGCCAAGGCGGCGCCGCCGGTGATGCCCGCCAGGAACCCGAGCACCAGCACGCCCACCAGCCGCAGCCCCGTGCGGATGCCGCGCCGGTGGTATTCGAGCACGGCGGGCAGCCCCGTGGGCAGCAGCATGGCCGCCAGGGTGGCGCCCTGGGCCTGGCGCTGGTCCAGGTTCAAGATCAGGCCCAGGAGGGGCACCATCACCAGGCCTCCCCCCACGCCGAAGACGCCCGCCAGCACGCCCCCGGAGAGGCCCGTGGCCAGCCCTGCCAGGAAGGGGGAGGGGCTCACGGCACCTCCAGGGGATGGGCCTGGAAGAAAGCCCAGATCAGCTCCGCGGCGGGCAGGTCCGGCGCGGGGGCGTCCGCGCCGGGCGCATAGGCCCGGCCCCCAGGCCAGGCGTGGCCCATGCCCGCCACGGTCCAGAGCCCCACCTCCGTTTCCGCGCCCCGCCACAGATCGAGGGCGTGGGGCCCCCGCCAGGTCCGCTCGGGGCCCTCGTCACAGCCCATGAGGGCCGCCCAGCGGGCCAGGGCCTCCGGCGCGGGGGCCGCGGCCAGGCGGCGCCCCTGGCTGCCGGTGCCGCCGTGATAGGGAATGTGGCAGTCCTCCGTGCCGTGGAAGGCCAGGGTGGGCACGGGCCTCGGCGGGACCGGCCCCTCCACGGGCGAACCCGCCACGGCCGCGATGGCGGCCACCCAGGTGGAAGCCTCCAGGGCCAGGCGGGTGGCCATGCGAGCCCCGTTGGAGAAACCCGCCACGTAGATCCGGCGGGGGTCCACGGGACCGTGGCGCTCCACCCGCTCCACCACGGCCTGCAGGAAGCCCACGTCGTCGGCCTCTGCATGGAGGGGGCAGCCGAAGCCGGGCCCGGCGTTCCAGGCGGCGCCCCGGGCGGGATCCTCCGTGCCCGCCTCGCCCAGGGCCTGGGGATAGGCCACGCGGAAGCCCTCGCGGTCCGCCAGGCGGCTGAGGCCCGAGAGGGTGGCCATGAGCCGCCCCGTCCCGCCCGTGCCGTGAAGGGCCAGCACCAGGGGCAGCTGGCGCCCCGTGGCGTCCGGGGGATCGTGGAGCAGCAGCTTCCGGGCCTCCCCCCGCCAGTCCAGTCTCAGGCTGTGGCCCTGGCCGTGCGACACGCGTCCCCCTCCGGGGATTCTGGGGCGCCCTGTGGTCCAATGGAAGCGGGAGGCCCGATGCAGGTCCAGCTCAGCGACGACGTGGTGCTCGACAGCCGGCGGGCCGTGTGGCTGCCCCGGCAGAGGACCCTGGTGCTGGCGGATTTCTTCTTCGGACTGGGCGCGGCGCGCCGCCGCCGCTTCGACGCCCTGCCCGCCACGCCCCAGCAGGAGATCTGGGAGCGCGCCTTCAGCCTCCTGGACGAGTACGCCCCGGAGCAGCTGGCCCTCCTGGGCGACCTCAAGCCCTCCCAGGGCAGCCTGGAGGGCGACGAGGCGGACGAGCTCCGGACCATCTTCCGCAAGCTGAAGGCCGGAGGGCGCCAGGTCGTGCAGGTGGTGGGCCACCCCGACCGCAGCGACGGCCCGGCCCTGGAGGGCACCGGCATCCGGCCCGTGGAGCAGCACAAGGTGGGGCCCTTCACCCTCATGCACCGCCGCCGCATCTTCGTCTATCCCCGCCACGATGCCTCCCAGGGCTTCTGGATCAATGGCGGCGTCCACCCCCTCTTCGCCGTACCGGGCCCCGGGCCCGCGGGCGAACCGGACTGGATGCGCCTGCCGGCCTTCCTCTACACGGGCTTCGCCCTGGTGATGCCGCCCTTCGTGAGCTACGCCCAAGGCTTCGAGGTCATCCAGGCCGAGCGCCTGCCCCGCCAGGCCCGGGCCTGGAAGCTGCTGGCGGACCGGTTGAGCCCCCTGGACCTGCCCGAGCTGCCCCCCACGCCGGAGGCCCTGCGCACCCTCACCCGCCCGCCCCGCAAGGGACGGGAGGGCGCGAAGACCGAGGAGTAGGGCCTACTTCCGCTTCCGACCGCCCTCGGACACGGGGGCGCCGCCCTTCAGGCGGGTGCCGTCGTCCAGGGTGAGGTCCCAGCCCAGGCGGTCCCCCTTGCGGATCCCCAGGCGCCTGAAGGTGCCCACGGGGAATTCGATGAAGTAGCGGGAAGGCACGGTGCCCCCGTAGGTGGGACAGTCGTCGCCTCGCATGGGCGAGCAGGGCGGCACATTCTCGGCCACCTCGGCCACCCGGCCGTCCGCCTCCACCCAGGCCACATCCAGGGCGATGAGGCAGTTCTTCATCCAGATGGCGTGCTCGCCATCCTGCGAATAGACGAAGAACATGCAGCGGTCCTTCGCCAGCGATTGCCGGTACATGAGGCCCTTGGCCTTCTCCGGCTCCGTGGAGGCCACCTCGGCCAGGAAGGTGTGCTGCTTGAAGGCCACGGTGCCCCCCCCACCCGCCAGAAGCGGCAGGGCGGCCAGGATGGCGATGAGCAGAGTGCGCATGGGGACTCCTCGGACCTCTGTACGTGCGTCCAGGATGCCCGAGGCTCCCGGCCCTTCGTGATGCCTCGCGACATGTGGCAAGATGATACCCCACGCGCGGGCCCGGCGGGCTTGCACCCTGGAGGTCCATGGGCACTCGCATCCGGTCCCTCGCCGGGCTCCTGCTGGGGCTCACCCTCGGCGGCCAGCCCAGCCTGCAGGAACTCCGCGCCGTGCGGATCCGCGGACCCATCCGCGTGGATGGGCGCCTGCGCGAGCCGGACTGGCGCCTGGCCCCCGCCGCCACGAGCTTCACCGAGGAATGGCCGGACCGCGGCAGGCCCGCCCGCCAGGTCACCGAGGTATCCGTCCTCTACGACGACCACTACCTCTATGTCGGCGCCCGGATGCACCATGACCCCGCCCTGGACGGAGGCCACACCACCATCGTGCGCCGCCTGCACCGCCGGGACCAGGACAGCCAGAGCGACTGGTTCAGCGTGGCCCTGGACACCACGCACGACCATCGCACCGCCGTGGTCTTCGAGGTGAACGCCGCCGGCGTGCAGCGGGACGGCGTCATCGCCAACGACACGGACTACGACACCAGCTGGGACGGCGTGTGGGAAAGCGCCGTCACCGAGGACGCCCGCGGCTGGACGGCGGAGCTGAAGATCCCCCTCTCCCTGCTCCGCATCCGCGAGGAGGAGGGCCCCCAGGTCTGGGGCGTGAACTTCACCCGCACCGACCAGGGATACCTCCGGGAATCCTCGCGCTGGTACGTGGTGCCCCGGGGTGAGGGCGGGTTCGTGAGCCAGTTCCCGCTGCTGGTCGGCCTGGAGGACGTGCATCCCCGGCCCCGCCGGGAATACGTCCCCTTCGTGAGCGCCGCCCGCAAGTTCGAGACCGCCAGGAGCTACGACGACCGCGGCTGGCAGCGCCGCGCCGGCCTGGACGCGCGCTGGGGCCTGGACGGCATCGGGCAGGTGGACCTGAGCGTGCGCCCCGACTTCGGCCAAGTGGAGGTGGATCAGACCGTGCTGAACCTGGGCACGGTGGAGACCTTCTTCCCCGAGAAGCGGCCCTTCTTCCTGGAGGGCGCCGAGATCTTCCGCGTGGCGGGCCCGGATCTCTTCTACAGCCGCCGCATCGGCCGCGGCCTCTCCGATCCCGACCTGAACCCGGGCGAGACCCTGGTGGACCGGCCCGATGCCACCACCCTCACCGCCGCCGCCAAGTACACGGCCAAGTACGACAGCGGCACCAACGTGGGCCTCCTGGGCGCCAGCGTGGAGCCCGCGCGGGCCGACATCCGCGACGCCTCCGGCCAGGTCACGGCGCGGGAGCTGTCCCCCCTCACCAACTACGGCGTGCTGCGCGTCCAGCAGATGATGGACAACCGCGGCAGCTACCTGGGGGGCTTTGCCTCCGAGGTCCACGAGGCGGGCCCGGCCGGCCGGGCGGCCCAGGTGCAGGCCCTGGACGGGGTCTACCGGAGCGAGGACCGGAGCGGTCTCCTGGAGGGCACCCTCAGCCGCAGCCAGGCCGGACCGGGGGAGGACCAGGCCCAGGGCTGGCGAGGCCGTCTGCGGGCCCACCGCGAATGGGCCGACGGCTGGGGCCTGGAGGCGCAGGCCATCGACGCGGGCCACGACTACAACCCCAACGACCTCGGCTACCTGAGCCGGGCGGACGAGCAGCGGGTCTATGCTGGCGTGACCCGCCGCTGGGACCGCACCGCAGGCGTCTTTCGGAACTGGGCCTGGGGATTCGACCACGTGGCGGCCCGCGACCAGGCGGGCCACGTCTTCCTCCGGGAGTTCAACACCTGGGGCCGCACCGACTTCACCAACTACATGTCCCTGTGGGGCGGCGGCGGGGTGGACCTCCCCGTCGAGGACGACCGAGAGCTGCGCACCTTCGACGATCCCACGAAGAAGTACCTCCAGCGGCCCACCATCCCCTACGCGAACCTGGGGTTCGACACGCCCGGCAACCGGCCCTGGTACGTGCGGCTGGCCCTCAACCGGGCCTGGCGCGAGGGGGGTCCCTCCACGAACAGCTCCTTCTTCCAGTCCATCAAGCCCACCTCGGCCATGGAGATCCAGCTGTCCACCTCGCTCACCCGCGACGAGGGGGAGCTGACCTGGCTGGAGACGCCCGTCCTCACGCCCATCGTGGGCCTGCGGCGCCTCAGCCAATTCAACCAGACCCTGCGCGTGTCCTACGCCTTCAGCACCCGCCTCACCCTCCAGGCCTTCAGCCAGTGGCTGGCGGCGAACTGGGCCTTCCGCGACCTGCAGTACTACGTGGACGACCGGACCCTGGCCGCGGGCCTGCCCCCGGACCAGCCCCCCGGCACCGAGCCCCAGACCGCCTTCAGCTACCGGGACTGGAACCTGAACCTCATCACCCGCTGGGAGTTCAGGCCGGGCTCCACCTTCTTCCTGGTGTACACCCACGGCGCCAGCACCGACGCCCTCATCAACGACCGGGCCAGCCTGGCCCCGCGCCCGGATCTCGCCGTCCTGCCCCACCTGCCCTCGGACGATGTGGTGCAGATGAAGCTAAGCTACCTGTTCCGCTAAACGCTCACCCCTGCGCCGAATCCAGCAGGGCCTTCAGGCTCACGGGATACAAGGGCTCCACCGCCTGCCGAACCGCCGCGGCGTACTGCTGGATCTCCCACTGGGCATGGCTGTCGGAGCGCAGGCGGATGAAGTGGGCCACGGCCTGGAGGCTGACGGTCCAGTAGACCTCGGAATAGAGGCCCAGGGGCAGGAGGCACCGGGCCTGCTCCCGGCAGACGCCCAGCTCGATCAGCTCCTTGTAGTGGGCCACGGCGCTGCGGCAACTCTCCAGGTAGGCCGCCCGGGCCCGCTCGCGATTCGCGGCGTCGATCTCGCCCTCGCTGCCCTGCTTGTTGACCTTGGCCTGCCGCCGGAACAGCCCGGGCACGAAGAACTCATCCTCGGCGAACTCCACGTAGCGGCCCGAGATCTCGTTGAACTCCGAGGCGATGCGGTGCTTCATCCACTGCCGGAAGACGAAGATGGGCGCCTTCACGTGGAAGGTCATGGCCGTGTGCCGGAAGGGTGACGTGTGCTCGTGCGCCGAGAGATAGCGGATGAGCTTGGCGTCGCCCTCGTCCAGCGCCTCCTTGCGCTTGCCGAAGGACACCCGCGCCGCGTTCACCACGGACAGGTCCGACCCCATGTGGTCGATGAGGCGGACGAAGCCCTTGTCGAGGACCTGGATTTCGGGATTCTGCATGGAAGACTCCGGGCTTCCAGCTTCCCGCGCGGCCTGGGAGAATGGAAGGGTGCGGCGGCAGCTGGCCAGGAATCCCGACCCTGGCGTTCTTCTTCGCCCCTCGGGGCTCAGGGCTGGACGTTCCTGACTCCCACCCACGACCCTCCCGCCTTCGAACCGTCTCCCCTGGAGCCATCCATGAAGTTCTTCATCGACACCGCCAACATCGACGAGATCAAGCGCATCAATGCCCTGGGCGTGCTGGACGGGGTGACCACCAACCCCAGCCTCATCGCCAAGGAGAGCGGCAAGCCCTTCGAGGCCATCATCGAGGAGATCTGCGGCATCGTCGACGGTCCCATCAGCGCCGAGGTGATTGCCCTGGAGGCGCCCGGCATGATCGAGGAGGGCCGCCGCCTCGCGAAGATCCACAAGAATGTGGTCGTGAAGCTCCCCCTCATCGCCGAGGGCCTCAAGGCCTGCAAGGCGCTCAGCGCCGAGGGCATCCACACCAACGTGACCCTCTGTTTCAGTGCCACCCAGGCCCTCATGGCCGCCAAGGCCGGCGCCACCTATGTCTCCCCCTTCGTGGGCCGCCTGGACGACATCAACCTCGACGGCATGGAGCTCATCCGCGAGATCTGCGCCATCTTCGAGAACTACGGCTTCGACACCCAGTGCCTGGCCGCTTCCATCCGCCAGCCCCGCCACGTCACCGAGGCCGCCCTGGCCGGCGCCCACGTGGCCACCATCCCCACCAAGGTCTTCGACCAGATGCTGAAGCACCCCCTTACCGACAAGGGCGTCGAGGGCTTCCTGGCCGACTGGAAAAAGAGTGGCCGATAAGCTGGGACCAGCCTGGACCGTCTGAGCCTCCGCAGGAGGCGAAGAGGAAGAGCGGCCGGTAGCCACCGGGGCGGACCGGGACTAGCCTGGGGCCACGCCCCGGAGGCCCCATGTCGCCCGACGATCGCGCCGCCCTCCTCCTCTCCTACGCCCAGGGCCCTGAGCAGCTCCGGCAGGCCGTGGCGGGCCTCGCGCCGGAGAGCCTGGACGTCCGTCCCGCGCCGGAGGCCTGGACCGTCCGGGAGGTGGTGGTCCATGTGGCCGAGGCGGAGGTGCATGGCTACCTGCGGATGCGCTTCGCCATCGCCCAGGAAGGCGTGACCGTCCTGCCCTACGACCAGGTGGCCTGGACCGCCACCTTCGCCGGGGCCGACCAGCCCCTGGCGGAGGTGCTCGACCTGTTCCGGCTGGTGCGCGAGCTTCTGGCCCGGCAGCTGCGCGCCTTGACCGAGGCCCAGTGGACCCGCTCCGTGCGCCACCCCGAAGCGGAGGCACCCCTCACGCTCGAGGCCCTGCTGGCGCGGTACGAGCACCACCTGAAGGTACACTTGGCGCAGATTGCCCGGACGATCCGGACCACCGGGGCCGCGGCCCGGTAGGGACTTCCAGCCCCCTGGAAGCCCGAAGCGGGGGTTGTCCGGGATAGACTGGCGGCAGATCTCCCGATCTCCGTCCGCCCTGTCCTGGAGTTCCCATGTCCCTTGAACAGAAGATCGAGACCCTGAGGGCCAAGCACGCCCAGGCCCTGGCCGGCGGTGGCGAGGATCGCGTCCGGAAGCAGCACGAGGGCGGCAAGCTCACAGCCCGCGAGCGCATCGCCGCCTTCCTGGATGAGGGCTCCTTCGAGGAGATGGACGCCCTCATGGTCCACCGCACCGAGGGCGTGGAGAAGATCCCCGGCGACGGCGTGGTGACGGGCTTCGGCCGCGTGGACGGCCGTCCCGTGGCCGTCTTCGCCCAGGACTTCACGGTCTTCGGCGGCTCGCTGTCGGAGGCCTACGCCAAGAAGATCTGCAAGGTCATGGACCTGGCCATGAAGGTGGGCTGCCCGGTCGTCGGCCTCAACGACAGTGGCGGCGCCCGCATCCAGGAGGGCGTGGTGAGCCTGGGGGGCTACGCCGACATCTTCCTGCGCAACACGCTGGCCTCGGGCGTCATCCCCCAGATCAGCCTCATCATGGGCCCCTGCGCCGGCGGCGCGGTGTACAGCCCCGCCATCACGGACTTCATCACCATGGTGAAGGGCACGAGCTACATGTTCGTGACGGGCCCCGATGTCATCCGCACCGTCACCCACGAGGAGGTGACGAAGGAGGAGCTCGGCGGCGCCCACACCCACGCGGCCAAGAGCGGCGTGGCGTCCTTCGTCTGCGCCAGCGACCTCGCGGCCCTGGCCCACACCCGTGAGCTGCTCTCCTTCCTGCCCAGCAACAACCTGGGCGAGGCCCCGCGCAAGGCCCCCCGCGCCCAGATGCCCCTGGAGAACCCGGACCTGGACAAGGTGGTGCCGGACGATCCCAGCAAGCCCTACGACATCCGCGACATCATCCGCGGCGTGGTGGACGACGGCCACTTCTTCGAGGTGCACGAGGCCTTCGCGCCCAACCTCGTGGTGGGCTTCGCTCGCATCGACGGCCGCAGCGTGGGCGTCGTGGCCAACCAGCCGGCCTTCTTCGCCGGCGTGCTCGACATCGCCTCCTCGGAGAAGGGCGCCCGCTTCGTGCGGTTCTGCGACGCCTTCAACATCCCCCTCATCACCTTCGAGGACGTGCCGGGCTTCCTGCCGGGCGTGACCCAGGAGCACGGCGGCATCATCCGCCACGGCGCCAAGCTGCTCTTCGCCTTCTGCGAGGCCACGGTGCCCAAGATCACCGTCATCACCCGCAAGGCCTACGGCGGCGCCTACTGCGTGATGGCCAGCAAGCACATTCGCACGGACTTCAACTTCGCCTACCCCACCGCCGAGATCGCCGTCATGGGCGCCGAGGGCGCCCTGAACGTCCTCCACGGCAAGGCCATCGCCGCCGCGCCCGACCCGGCCGCCAAGCGGGCGGAACTCATCGCCGACTACAACGAGAAGTTCGCCAACCCCTACATCGCCGCCGAGTTCGGCTTCGTGGACGAGGTGATCCTGCCCCGCGAGACGCGCCAGAAGCTCATCAAGGCCCTGGCCTTCCTCGATACCAAGCGCGACACCATGCCCCCCAAGAAGCACGGGAACATCCCGCTCTGACCCTCGCCGGGCCTTCTGGAGCCTCCATGCGCACCCTCGCCCTCCTGCTGGCCCTGCCCCTGTCCGCCCAGGCCCCGCCGCCTGCGCCGGACGCGGCCTTCTTCCAGGGGGACCCTCGGCAGGTCATGGTGGCCTGCGCGGACCGCGCCTTGGCCCTGAAATCCGGGGACAGCCGCCTCATGGCCGAGTACGGCCGGGCCTTCCTGGCGGGCGGTGACCGGAAGCGCGCCGAGGAGGCCTTCGCGCGGGCCGTGGCCCTGGACCGCAAGGACGGCGAGACCTACCGGCTCGTCGCCCTCGCCTGGCTGCGCAACGGCTTCAAGCCCGAGGCCCTGAAGATCCACCAGCAGATGCTGGAGGCCGACCCCAAGGCCGACCGCCCCCAGAAGCTCGCGGCCCTCGACCTGCTCCAGGCGGGCCTCCTACCCGAGGCCGAGGCCATGATGGCGCACGTCCAGCTGATCGCCCCCAAGGACACGGACAACCTCAAGGACTTCGCCCTCTCCGCGTTCCGCGTCGGTCAGAGGGACATCGGCGCCCGCTGGGCCGAGCGGGCCTGGGAGGCCGATCCCAAGGGTATTCCCCGGGACTGGCACGACTGCCTCGACCTGGGCCTGGCCGCCCGGAAGGCGGGCCTGACCGACCTGGGCGCCCGCTGGTTCGCCCGCGCCGCCGCCGCCGATCCGAAGGAGGAGCGGATGTGGAACGCCCTCGCCCTCGCCTACGCGGACACACCCGCCCCGGCCGCCCACTGACCGCCCCCTGCCGGCGGAGCTGCGTCCCGGCTCCGGGCCTCAACCGGCCCGTCCGAAGGCCGTAGCCCTGCCATTCCGGAGCCCCCATGCCCCCCGTCTTCCTCGATGACCACCACCGGGTCCGCCACGGCTGGCGGGTCGTCGGCTACCTCGCCTGCACGGCCGCCCTGTTCTTCCTCGTGGGGTTCGCCTACGGGATGGTCCCCCGGGCGCTCCGTCCTCCCGGCGCGGGCCCTTGGCTCGAGTTCCTGGTCTTCCTGGGCGCCGCCTGGGCCTGCCTCCGCCTGGAGGGCGAACCCCTGGCCTCCATCGGCTACCGGCTCGACCGGCGCTGGGGCCGCGAACTGGCCCTCGGCGCCCTGGGCGGCTTCACCCTCATGGCCGTGACGGCCCTGGGGGTCCTAGCCCTGGGGGGCTTCCATTGGACCCGCACCCCGGGCGTCGGCTTCACCGCCCTGGCGAAGGGGTTCCTGGTCTACCTGGGCGTGGGCTTCGCCGAGGAGACGGGCTTCCGGGGCTACGCCTTCCAGCGCCTCATCCGGAGCGTGGGGGTGCCCGCGGCCCAGCTTCTCTTCGCCCTGTTCTTCGCCCTGGTCCACTGGGGCAACCCCGGCATGGCCGGCGCCACGCGGATCTGGGCCACGGTGAACATCGCCCTCGCGGCCCTCCTGCTGGGCCTCGCCTACCTCCGTTCGGGCAGCCTGGCCCTGCCCATCGGCATCCACCTGGGCTGGAACTGGACCCAGGGCACCCTCCTGGGCTTCGGCGTCAGCGGCAACGCGGAGGCCGGCTGGTGGACGCCCGTCTTCCACGGACGCCCGGAATGGCTCACGGGCGGCGCCTTCGGCCTGGAGGCCAGCCTGCCTTGCGTGCTGGTCTGCAGCGCCGCCATCCTCCTGCTGGCCCGCTGGAAGGGCAGCACCCCCGTGGCGGCCATCCCGGTCTGATCGGGCCCTCGGCTAGACTGCCTGGATGGATTACGCCGCCCTCGCCTCGGGCTCCCAGGGGAACTGCCACGCGCTCTCGGACGGCGGGCGGACCCTCCTGGTGGACGCAGGGGTCTCCCTCCGGCAGATCCGCCAGCGCCTGGAGGCCCTGGGCTGGGATCCCGGTGAGGTCCGGGCCCTGGCCCTCACCCACGAGCACTCCGACCACGTGGGCGCCGTGGGGGTCATCCTCCGCCGCACGGACTGGCGCATTCTGGCCACGGCGGAGCTGCGGGCCGCCCTCTGGGCCGCCCAGCGGGTGGAGATCCCCCACGACCGGTGGATCGAGATCCACGCCGGCCGCCCCCTGGACTGGGAGGGCTGGCGGGTCCTCCCCTTCGCCCTGCCCCACGACGCCGCCGATCCCGTGGCCTTCCGCGTGGAGGCGGCGGGGTGCCAGGCCGCCGTGGTGACGGACCTGGGCCACGCCACAGCCCTGGTGGCGGACCACTGCCGCGACCTGGATCTCCTTGTCCTCGAGGCCAATCACGACGTGGACATGCTCCGCGAGGGCAGCTACCCGCCCCAGCTCAAGGCCCGCATCCTCAGCCGGGTGGGGCACCTCAGCAACGCCGCCATGGCCGAGCTGCTGGACCGGGTGCGCTCGCCCCGCCTGCGGGCCGTCGTGCTGGCCCACCTGAGCGAATCCAACAACCTGCCCGAACTGGCCCGCTTCGCCGCCGAAGAGGTGCTGGCCGGCTCCGGCGTGGACCTCCACCTGGCCCACCAGCGCGAACCCCGCCAGGTGCGGCTGGACCGGGCCGCCGGGGAACCCTTCCGCGCCTTCGGCGCACCTGCCTGAGGATGCCGATGCCCCGCCGTACCGCCCTCCCCCTCCTCGCCCTCCTCGTCCCCTTGTCCCTGGGGGCCCAGTCCTTCGGCGACAGCCCCGCCTTCGGGGGGTCCCGGGTCTTTTCGGAAGGCTTCGATCCCCTGGGCAACAGCGCCCGCTTCGACCAGGTGCCGGCCGGCTGGTACGCCGCCTGGGAGGGCGGGGACGCCAAGCCCCGGGGTTTCCGCACGGACTCCGACGCCCTGGCCCAGGCCGTCCAGCCCGGGGACGCGGCGGCCACCGCGGCGGCCCTCCTGCGTCTCCAGGACACGCCCTTCCCCCTCCGCCGCACGGCCTACGGGCTGGAGTACGCCGCCACCGGAGGCCTGCGCTTCGCCTTCGGCCGGGAGGTGCTCGCCGGCGCCCTGGCCGGGCCCGTCCTCTCCACCGAGGCCCGCCGGGCCGAAGTGGATCGTCTCGTGGCCGGGGCCGGCAGCGGCGATGGCGGCTCCGCCTACGGCTTCACCTTCCGCCTGGAGCGCATCCGCGTGGGGGGCGCCAGCCTCCCCCTGGCGCCGGATGACGCCCTCGGCTTCGGCACCACCGACCGCAGGACCTGGAGCCTGACCTCCGACGCGGGCTTCACCACCCAGCTGACTCAGGGGCTCCGCTTCGGACTCACCGCGACCCGCCTGATCCCCCGGCACTTCTGGGATGTCTACGAGCGCCCCCAGGCCCGGGCCGGGTTTGAGCTGGACCTGGGCGAGTCCGCCCGCCTGAGCGTGGAGGGGGACCTGAACGAGGCTGCCCGCCTGCCCCTGCCCCAAAAGCAGAAGACGCTCTCCTCTTCGCTGCGCATCCTGGCCTCGCCCACGGTGACGCTGCGGGTGGGCGCCGAGCGGCGCACGGTGGAAGGCGGCGCCGCCGCCACCCTGGCCGGCGTCTCCGTGCGCATCGCCACGGCGCCCCTGGTGCTGGGGCTGGGCTTCCAGTTCGGCGACGACCGGCCCCAGCGGGCCCTTTCCGTCCGCCTGGGAGGCTGAGATGAAGGCCGTCGCCCTCCTGCTGCCCCTGCTGCTCACCGTTCCGGCCCTCCGGGCCCAGACGCCCGCCAACGGGACCCAGCCCTCCCTGAAGGAGGTGGTGGAGCGCTTCGACGCGGCCCAGGCCCAGGTGCAGACCCTCCAGTGCCCCTTCACGCTCACGCTCCGGCGGGCCCTGCTGAAGACCCCCACGGTCACCAAGGGCACGATGTATCTCCAGGGCTCGGACTTCGTCCACTTCGCCTTCCAGGCGCCGGAGGACCTGATCCTCCACCTCACGCCCAAGGCCCTCATCTCGTACAGCCCCGGGGCCAAGCAGGGTGAGCTCCTCAAGATCGGCATCATCCGCCACGCGGACCGGAAGTTCCTCGGCCTGGGCCAGAAGCTGAGCTTCCTGGCCGAGTACTTCCAGATCGGCCTGGGCGAATCCAAGGACGTGCCCAACACCTGGTTCCTCACCCTCCTTCCCCGGCGGATGGCCACCCGGAAGCGGATGCAGGCCCTGAACCTCTGGGTGGACCGGGAGACCTGGCTACCCCGCCAGGTCCAGTGGATTGAGCGGAGCGGGGATTCCTGGCTGCTGGAGCTGGGTCCCCTCAAGCTCAACCAGCCCCTGCCGCCGGCCGTGACGGGCTTCAAGCTGCCGGAGGGCATTCCCGTCCGGAACGAATTCAGCTTCTTCGCCACCCGGAAAAAGTAGGGGTACACTTCTAGGGCTTTCTCGAGGGCCCGATGATCGTGGTTTGCCCGGCCTGCCAGGCCCGCTTCCAGTACGACGACAGCCGCTTCGGAGCGGCCCGGATGAAGCGTTTCAAGTGCCCGAAGTGCGCCCACGTGTTCGAGGTCTTCAACCCGGCCCTCGCGGCGGTGGATCCCCTGGAGACCCTCTCCCGCCCGCTGGCGCCCGAACCCGGACCCGACGCCCCCACGCCCTCCGCCCTCCCCTCGCCGGCCCTGACCACTGCCCGCCGGGACCGCGAGGCCATGCTGGTGGCCGCGGGCCTGCAGGAGCCGGGCATGCCCGCCGGCTTCAAGTTCAGCCTCGCCTTCCTCACCGGTCCCCAGGCCTCGACCGTGCAGGTCCTCGAGCATTCCATCATCAGCATCGGACGCGAGGACGGGGACGTCGTCACGCGGGACCCGGAGACCTCCCGGCGCCACGCCCAGCTGGAGATCCACGGCGACGGCACCGTGTGGCTGAAGGATCTGAATTCCACCAACGGCACCCTTGTCGAAGGCCAGCGCATCACGGGTCCCACCCAGATTCAGAGCCAGCAGGAGTTCACCTGCGGCAACAGCACCTTCATGCTGCTGATCCGCAACACCGATGAGTTCCCTCTGAACTGAACGAGTCCCATGAGCCCGGATCCCTACGCCCCCTACCTCCGCCAGGCGGACGACCTCTTCTCGAAGGGGGAACTCGTCAAGGCCGGCCAGATCTGGCAGGCCATCCTCAAGCAGGCGCCGCAGCACGTGGAGGCCCGGGGCCGTCTCCTGCAGGTGAAGCAGCGCCTCCTGGCCCAGCAGGCCGAGGCGACCGCGGGAGCCGTCCCGGAACCTGCCGCCCCCGTGCCAGAGGCTCCGGCGCCCGCCACACCGCAGCCCGTGGCCGCGGAGCCCGTGGCCGTCCCAGCGCCGCCCCCACTCCCGCCCACGCCTCCTCCCGCGCCCGAGCCTGCCGCCCTTCCGGCGCCGGCCCCTGCCCCGGTCCCCGCCGGATCCGGGGAGCTGGATCCCTATCGCCTCCTCAACGAGGGCTGCACCCTCTTCGACATGGGGCAGGTGGAGGACGCCCTTCGCAAGTGGGAGCAGGTCCTGGCCCTGGAACCGGGCCACCGGCTCGCCCGCGAGTACGCCAACGGCGCCCGCCGGGACCTGGGCCTGCCGCCCCTCGCAGCACCGGCCGCCGCCGTCGCGGAACGGCCCGCCGCCACCGCGGACGAGGAGGACATCGACAAGCTGCTGCGTGAAGCCGTGCAGCTCTACGACATCGGCCTCGCGGAGGAGGCCATCGCCAAGTGGGAGCGCGTCCTCGCGGCTGAACCCGACCGCGAGGACGTGCGGATCTACCTGAACCAGGCCCGGGCCGAACTGGGCCAACGGCCCGAAGCGCCCCGCCACGCCGCGCCGACCGCCCCCTCCCCCACCGCCGGACCCGACCCCGGGCAGCTGGATCTCAAGCTGCGCCAGGCCGACCATCTCCTCAGCCTCCAGCGGCATGAGGAGGCGGCCTTCACCTTCCAGCAGGCCCTGGCCCTTGCTCCCGGGAATGCGCGGGCCCTGGATGGCCTGGAGCGGTGCCGGCCCGGGGCGCCGGCCGCCCGTCCCGCAGCCGCCCCGGCGCCCGCGGCCCTGGCCCTCGACGCCCAAGGCCGCATCGCCATGGCCGAGGATCCGGACCGCACCCTCATCACCGAGCCGCCGGCGGTGGCCCCGCCCGCCTCCCTCGTGAAGGCGCCCTCCCCGCGCCAGGGCCTGGCGGTCCCGGACCGCGTCCAGTCCCTCGCCGAACGCCTCCCCTGGCTCCGGGAGCCCAAGGTCCTGGCCATGATCGGCGGAGGGATCCTCGTGCTGCTCCTGGGCGGCGGTCTCATCCACCGCTTCCGCAGGGACCAGGCTCTCAGGGAGGCCGTCCGGGCGGCCAGGACGGCGGCCCTGGCCCCCGTCTCCCAGCAGGCCCAGGCCCAGGACCTCACCGAATCCCCTGCGGCCATCCGCGAGGAGGCCCAGTCCGCCCTGGACGCCGACCCCCTGCGGGCCTACCTCCGGGCCGCCACCCTCGTGCAGCGGGATCCCTCCGACGCCGCCGCGGCGCGGCTCCTGGAGAAGGCCAAGGCCGCCCTCCCCGGCGGGGCTGTGGGCGCCTCCCTGGCCGAGTACCAGAAGCACCTCCAGGCCGGCGATCTCGACGCCGCGGCCACGGTCATGGACGCCCTCCTGCGCGCCACGCCTGACGACGCGGACCTCCGCGCGCGCGCGGCCCGCCTCCAGCTGGCCCTCTGCACCGCCCACGCCGCCCAGGGCAAGTGGGATGAGGCCACGCTGGACCTGCAGCGCGGCCGCGCCCTCTTCCCCGACGACCGCGGCTGGCAGGCCCGCCTCAAGCTGCTGGACAGCGTCCGCGCCATGCCCAAGGCCCAGCGGGAGGACTGGATCGCCCTGCTGGGCTGAGGCCCCTCAAGCCGTCCTCGAGCGCTCGAAGGCCAGGAGGGCCCGTTTCCGCGGCGCCCCCCAGTGGTACTGCCCCAGGGCGCCCGTGGCCTGGAGGACGCGATGGCAGGGGATGAGGCAGGCGATGGGATTCTGCCCCACGGCCGTGCCCACCGCACGGAGAGCCCGGGGCGAGCCCGCGAGGGTGGCGAGGTCCCGGTACGAGATGGCCTGGCCCGGGGGAACCCGCAGGAGGGCCTCCCAGGTGCGGAGCTGGAAGGGCGTGCCCTTGAGCACCAGGTGGAGGGGCCGGCCGGAGCCGCCGCGCAGGCGGGCGTCGAGGGCCTCGGCGTAGCCCCGGATGCCGGTCTTGTCCGCCACCAGGTGGGCTCCGGGCCAGCGGGCGCGGAGTTCGTCCAGGGCGGCCCCCGGGTCGTCGTCCTGCAGGAAGCCGAGGCCGCAGAGGCCCCGGTCCAGGGCCGCGAAGAGGGCCGGACCGAAGGCCGTCTCCGCCACCCCCCAGCGGACCGTGAGGCCCGCCGCCTGCGCCTTGTACTCGCCAGGCGTCATCCGCTCCAGGGCCAGGAAAAGGTCGTGAAGGCGGCTGGGGCCCGAGAGGCCCACCGCGTGGCTCACGTCCAGGAGGCTCCGCGACTCGGCCAGCATCCGCTTGGCCTCTTCCAGGGTCAGGACCTGGAGGAAGCGCTTGGGGCTCACCCCCGCCCACCGCTGGAAGAGGCGCTGGAAGTGGAAGGGACTGAGGCCCACCTCCGCCGCCACCGCCTCCAGACCGGGCTGTTCGGCGGCGCGCTCCATGAGGAACCGGATGGCCTGCGCCACCCGGCTGTAGTCGCTGCTGGACATGGGACCTCCCGCGCCAGGATGGGTTCCCGGGGGCCCTGGCCCCACCCGGATCTTGCGCCGATCAGGGCACCCACACCTCGGGGGGCACCGGGTGGCTCAGGAAGTGGGTCATGCCCTCGTTGAGGCCGTAGGCCCCCGCCTGGCCCAGGGCCAGCAGGTCGCCCACGGCCAGCTCTGGCAGGAGGACGTCCCCCAGGCGGTCCAGGCTCGTGCAGAGGGGCCCGGCCAGGGTGTACGGGACGTCACCCCCGCCCTTGCCCACGGCCTTCACCGGGAAGGGCTGGCCGGTGAGCAGGGGCCGGATGAGGTGGTTGATGCCACCCTCCAGGATGGCGAAGCGAGTGCCCCGGCTTGCCTTGATCCGCACCACCCGCGCCAGGTAGACCCCGCAGGGCCCCGCCAGGAACCGGCCGGGCTCCAGGATGAGTTCGCCCATGAACCAGCGGTGGCCCGCCAGAAGATCAGACAGGCCCTGTCCAAACCTTGCGAGATCCAGCGGAGCCTCATCCTGCGCGTAGGGGATGCCGAGCCCACCCCCCAGATCGATCTGCCCGAGGGCGAGGCCGTGGCTTTCATGGAGCCGCTGGGCCAGGTCCAGTACGGCGCCGTGGATGGCCAGGAGCTTGGCGGTGTCCCGCTGGTTGCTGGCCGCGAAGACATGGAGGCCCCGGATGCGGACGTGGCGCAGCGAGGCCGCCCGGGCCAGGAGCGCCGGCACGTCCTCCTCGTCCACGCCGAAGGCCGAGGGCCCCGTGCCCCCGATGATCCGGTTCCCCTCATCGAGGTCGAAGGCCGGGTGCACCCGCAGGTTCACGGCCACCTCGTCCGTGGCCAGGGCGTCCAGCCGGGCCAGGTCCTCCCAGCCCTCCGCCTGCACTCGGACGCCCAGGACCAGGGCCCTGGCCAGCTCCACCTCCCGCTTGCCCGGCCCCGCGAAGAAAGTCCGCCCCGGCGGCAGACCCAGGGCCGCCACCCGCTCCAGCTCCCCGATGGAGGCGCAGTCGAAGCTGGCGCCCAGGTCCGCGAAGCAGCGCAGCAGCTCCGGATGCGGGTTGGCCTTCACCGCGTAGGCCAGCCTCACCCGCTGGGGAAGCGCCGCCCGCAGCGCCCGGAACCCCGCCGCCGCCACCGCGCCCGAGTAGGCGAAGCAGGGCGTCCCGTGGGCCTCCGCCAGGGAGCGGCAGGCCGCGTCGTCGAAGGCGAAGAGGGTGTTCATGAAGTGCCTTTCAGGCGTTCCAGTACGGCGCCAGCCGCCGCACACCTTCCTCGAGCTGGTCGGGGGTGGCGGCGAAGCTGAGGCGGGCGTGGGCGCGGCCGCCTTCGCCGAAGGCCAGGCCGGGGATGAGGACGACCTTGGCCTCGTCGCGCAGCCTCAGGGCGAAGGCCACGGGATCGGCCACGGCGGCGGGCGGCAGGGGCATGAAGTGGTAGAAGGTGCCGTCGGGGGGCTGGACGTCATGGCCGAGGTGGGCCTTCAGGGCCGCGGCCAGGGCCTGCCAGCGCTCGCCCACAGCGGCGCGGGCCTCCGCCAGCACCGCATCCGACTGCTCGAGGAGCGCCAGGGCCGCCCACTGGGCGGGCGTGGCCGTGCCGGTGACCGCGTAGCCGTGCACCGTGCGGGCGGGCACCAGCCAGGCGGGGTCGCCCACGGCCCAGCCCACGCGCAGGCCCGGCGCGCCCCAGCCCTTGCTCACGGAGCTGGTCACCACGCCGCGGTCGGTGACGTCCCGCAGGCTGGGGCAGCGGATGCCGAAGTGCAGGTCGCGGTACACCTCGTCGGAGATGAGCAGCACATCCCGGGCGATGCAGGCGTCGGCCACGGCCTTCAGCGCCGCCAGGTCGCCGCCGCCACCGGTGGGGTTGGAGGGCAGGTTGAGCACCACGGCGGAGACATCCTCCGTGGCCGCCAGCACCGCCAGCAGGGCCGCCGCGTCCAGGCGGAAGCGGTCGGCGGAGAGGGCGTAGGGCACCGGCTCCGCCTCGGCCATGCGGGCCAGGGCCGGGTAGGCCACGAAGCCCGGATCGGGCACCAGCACCTTCGATCCGGGCCGCACCCAGGCCTGGAAGAGGGCGAAGAGCGCCCCCTGGGAGCCGGTGGTGATGAGCACCTCGTCCATCGTGGCGCCGTGGAAGGCGGCCACGGCCCGGCGCAGCTCCGGCAGGCCCGCGTGGGGCACGTAGGGACAGGGGCCGGGGTCACGGAGGAGGGCCTTTCGCGCCGGCTCCGGCAGGGCCCAGGTGGGCTCGCCCAGGCCCAGGGCGATGGCCCCGGAAGGCGTGCCGTCCGTGATGGCCCGGATGGGCGAGGGCTTGAGCTGCGAGAGTCGGGAGGCGAGCTTCACGGGATTCCTCAAAGGCAACAGATCACCACCACCGCACCCGGACGCCAAGCCCCGAATGGGCCCTTTTGCCGTTCCCAGTCCCGTGGGGGCCTGCTGGTTTCCATTCTGTCGCCGCCCCCTACCGCAGGGCCTGTTCGAGGGCGGTCGCAGCATCGGTGCGGTCGTCGCGGTACTTCACGATGCAGGGGGCGGAGACCTGAAGGCCCCGCGCCTTCGCGAAGTCGCCGGAGGCGGGGCGGGAGCCCGGCACCACCACGGCGCCCTCGGGCACCTCCTGGCGCAGCTCCCGGCCGTTCACCAGATCGTAGATCACGGTGCTGCCGGTGATGACCACGCCGGAGGCCAGCACGGCGCGCCGCCGCACGACGATGCCCTCGAAGAGGCCCACGAGACCGCCCACGAAGGCGTCGTCCTCCACCACCACGGGCCGGGCCCCGGCGGGCTCCAGGACGCCCCCGACCTGGGCCGCGGCGCTGAGGTGCACCCGTTTGCCGATCTGGGCGCAGCTGCCCACCAGGGCGTGGCTGTCCACCATGGTGCCCTCGTCCACGAAGGCGCCCACGTTGATGTACGCGGGAGGCATGACCACCACGCCCTTCGCCAGGTGGGCCCCCCGCCGGGCCGCGGAACCGCCGGGCACGAGGCGCACGGAGTCCTGGAGGACGAAGTGGCGGGGCGGGTAGGCGGCCTTGTCGAACATGGGGAAGCCGGGGCCGTCCATCTCCACCATCTGGGTGCGGCGGAAGCCGGCCAGGATGGCCTGCTTTACCCAGGTGCTGGCGGTCCAGGTGCCGTCCTCACCGCGCTCGGCAGCGCGGATGGCGCCCGTCTCCAGGGCCGCCAGAAGGAGCTGGTGCATGGCCGGGGACTGGGGATCGGCGGCCAGGGCCTCGGCGGGACGGTCGTAGAAAGCGCGGAGGATCTCGGGATTGCCGGTCATCACATGGCTCCGGGGATGGTGCCCTCGGCGCCCAGGCAGAGGGCCTCTGCCAGGCGCTTGCGGGTGGTGGCGTCCGCCGGCACCAGGGGCAGGCGGACCAGGTCCTCGCCGAGGCCCAGCAGCTTGAGGCCGGCCTTCAGGGGGATGGGGTTGCTCTCCAGGAAGAGGGCGTCCATGAGGGGCAGCAGTTGCTGGTGGAGGCGCCGGGCCTCCTCCAGGTTCCCCTCACGGGCCGAGGCGACCATCGCCGCCGTCTCCCCCGGCAGGAGGTTGGCCAGGACAGAGATCAGACCGTCGGCCCCCACGGCGATGGAGGCCAGGGCCAGGTTGTCGTCGCCGGAGAGGAGCTGCTTGCCCTTGGGCAGGGTGCGGGCGATCTCGGCGATCTGGGCCAGGTTGCCGCTGGACTCCTTCACGGCCACCACCTGGGGGTTCTCCCAGAGCCGCGCCAGGGTGGCCGGTGCGAGGTTCAGCCCCGTGCGGCCTGGAACGTTGTAGACCACGATCGGGAAGCCCGGCGCGGCCTCGGCCACGGCGGCGAAGTGGGCCACGAGCCCCGAGGGCGTGGGCTTGTTGTAGTAGGGCGTCACCACCAGCGCGCCGGCGGCGCCCATGCCCTGGGCCCGGCGGGTCCACATGGCCGCGTGCCGCGTGGCGTTGTGGCCCGTGCCCACCACCACCGGCC
>MTLD01001794.1_pt1 | contig 20605 bp, 19 predicted proteins | sample 1982471 | NCBI WGS metagenome assembly MTLD01 (sample SAMN05712604, study PRJNA340218) | biofilm metagenome | isolation source: sample SPM anode biofilm adapted to -50 mV | place: USA | collected 2012-02-03 | reverse complement strand
ATGTTGACCTTGTTCTTCTTGGGCACGGTGAGGAGCCCCTGCTTGATGGCCCACAGCGGGATCGCGTTGACCGCGTCGCGCAGGGTGATGCCGGGGTTGAACTTGCCCTTGAAGCGGACCAGGACGGACTCAGGCATGTCGAGCGGCATGAATCCGAGGGCGCCCGCGAAGGCGACCAGGCCGGAACCTGCCGGGAAGGAGATCCCGATCGGGAAACGGGTGTGGGAGTCGCCGCCGGTGCCGACGGTGTCCGGAACGAGGAGACGGTTCAGCCAGGAGTGGATGACGCCGTCGCCCGGCTTCAGGGGCACGCCGCCGCGCTCGATGATGAACTGCGGCAGGGTCTTGTGCATCTTGACGTCGGCCGGTTTCGGGTAAGCTGCGGTGTGGCAGAACGACTGCATGAACATCGGCGCCAGGAACTTGAGGCAGGCGAGTTCTTTCAGCTCGTCAGCGGTCATGGGACCGGTGGTGTCCTGGGAACCGACGGTGGTCATCTTCGGCTCGCAAGCGGTACCCGGGAGGATGCCGGTGACGCCGCAGGCCTGGCCTACCATCTTCTGCGCAAGCGAGTAACCCTGGCCTGCCTTCGGCACCGGGTTGACCGGGAGGGTGAAGACATCGGTCGGCGCGAGGCCGAGAGCCTTGCGGGCGCGGTCGGTAAGGGCGCGGCCGATGATCAGCGGGATGCGGCCGCCGGCGCGGAACTCGTCGGAAAGGGTGTTCGGCGCGATGGTGAAGGTGGAGAGGACTTCGCCGCCCTCGCTCCTGATCTCGCCCTTCTTGGAGTCGATCACGATGACGTCGCCGGTCTTCATCTTGGTGACGTCGGTCTTGATCGGGAACGCGCCGGAGTCCTGCGCGGTGTTGAAGAAGATCGGAGCGATGACGCCGCCGATGATGATGCCGTCACGGCGCTTGTTCGGTACGCAGGGGATGTCCTGGCCGATGTGCCACAGGACGCTGTTGCAGGCGGACTTGCGGGAAGAGCCGGTACCCACGACGTCGCCCACGAAAGCGACCTGGAACCCTTCAGCCCTGAACTTGGCGATGGTGGCGTTGCCGTCCGGGAAGCGGGTCTTGCCCATGGCAAGGGCGTGCAGGGGGATGTCCGGGCGGCTCCAGGCGTCGCCTGCCGGGGAGAAGTCGTCGGTGTTGATCTCGCCGTCGACCTTGTAGACCTTCACCTTCACGGTCTCCGGAAGGCCCTTTTTGGCGGTGAACCACTCCGCGTTGGCCCAGGACTCGATGACTTTCTTTGCGGATGCGTTGGTCTTGGAAAGCGCCAGCACCTCGTCGAATGCGTCGTACACCAGGGTGGTGCCGCAAAGCGCCTTGACGGCCTCGTCGGCAAGCTCGGCGTCCTTGAGCGCTGCGACCAGCGGGGCTACGTTGTAGCCGCCCAGCATGGTGCCGAGGATCTGGACCGCCTCTTTCTTGGAGATGAGCGGGGATTTCTTCGCACCGGAGACGATACCGGCGAGGAAACCGGCCTTCACTTCGGCTGCGGGGTCGACGCCCGGGGAAACCCTCTCCTTGAGGAGCTCAAGCAGGAACGCCTCCTTGCCGGCCGGCGGTGCCTCAAGCAGTTTGCAAAGTTCCGCGGTCTGCTCGGGGTCGAGCGGCTTCGCGGGGATACCGAGTGCTTTTCTTTCTGCCTCTTGCTTCAGATACGCTTCAATCATGGTCCCTCCTCAGATTTTGTGCAGCTATTTACGGCAGTTATGGAGACGTTGTCTTGACAGACGAGCTTCATTTGAGTGGATACTGTATACAGTTTTTACCCCGCTTTGTCAATTGCTGAAAAAGAAGGATAAAACAGCGGTTCTTACAGAGGGAGGAGGCGATCCCGCTTTACGGAAGCTGACAGCAGCGAAAGAAAGAGAGTCGGAGACTCAAATTGGGGAAATAAAATGTCAGTCAGCCAAAGATGAGAGTCAGGGGTGGGAGAGTGCAAGTTGCTCGGGGTGGGCGTAGACGGTGAACTTCCCCCCTTTGAGGTAGCCGATGAGGACGATGCCAGCCTTCCGGCAGATGTTGACGGCCATGTCCGTGGGCGAGGTTCGGGAGGCGATGAGCCTGACGCCAAGGGTCGCTGCCTTCGCCGCCATCTCGGCGGAAACCCGCCCCGAACTGACCAGCAGACTTCCCTCCAGCGGCACCCCCCGCAACAGCGCCTCCCCCGCCAGGCGGTCGACGGTGTTGTGGCGGCCGATGTCCTCGGCGTGCAAAAGGAGTCTCCCCTCGCAGTCTCCCACCGCCGCGGAATGGACCCCGCCGTGTTTGCTGTACTTCTCGCAGAGAAGAGTCAACCGCTTCATCAGCTCGAAAACGGCCACGGCAGGAACCGGCCGGAAGTCGGGACAGCGATGCACCAGGCTTCCTTCTACAGGCAGGGAAAAGGTGATGCCGGTGCCGCACCCCGATGTCAGCACTGGCTTGAGGTTTGCGGGAATCTCGCCGCGGATCCGGACGTTGGCGATGCCGTAGTCGTTACACACGCTCAGCAGCAGGAAGTCTTCCGGCGAGGTGACGAATCCCTGGAGCCGGAGGAACCCCGCCACCAGGAAGCGCAGATCATGGGGCGAGGCGATCAGGGTGACCAGCTCGCGGTCGTTCACCCTGAGCAGCAGCGGGTGCTCCTGCACCAGGGAAGCCTCCCCCGGGACCAGCTCGCCGCCTGCATATCTTTGGACCTCTGCCATAGCGCCTCGTCTCACCTACCAGCTTCCCCCTCCCAGCCTCCCCCCTCCGGGGGGAGGAGAAGGCGCACCCCTTCTAGTGCAGCCCCGAAGGGGGAGGGGCAATGCTACTTGACCCCGCCGATGCAGAGGTACTTGACCTCGAGGAAATCCTCGATGCCGTACTTGGATCCCTCGCGCCCGATGCCGGACTCCTTGACGCCGCCGAAAGGGGCCACCGTGGTGGAGATGAGGCCGGTGTTGATGCCGACGATGCCGTACTCGATGGCCTCGGCGACGCGCCAGACACGGGAGACGTCCTGGCAGTAGAAGTAGGCGGCCAGGCCGAACTCGGTGTCGTTGGCCATCTGGATCGCCTCCTGCTCCGTCTTGAAGCGAAAAAGGGGCGCCAGCGGACCGAAGGTCTCTTCTTTCGCCACCAGCATCCCGGGCTTCACGTCGGCCAAAACGGTCGGCTCGAAGAAGGTCCCCCCCAGCATGTGGCGTTTGCCGCCGGTCATCAAGCGCGCGCCGCCGGCAAGCGCGTCGCTGATATGCTCCTCGACCTTCTCCACCGCTTTCATGTCGATCAAGGGCCCCTGCTGGGTCTCGCCTTTGAGGCCGTCGCCGACCTTCATGTTGGCGACCGCCTGGGCCAGTTTCCCGGCGAAGCGGTCGTAGACCCCGTCCTGGACCAGGAAGCGGTTGGTGCAGACGCAGGTCTGGCCGGTGTTTCTGTACTTGGAGATGAGCGCACCCTCCACGGCTGCGTCGATGTCGGCGTCATCGAAGACGATGAAGGGGGCGTTGCCGCCAAGCTCCATGGAGACCTTCTTAACGGTGCCGGCGCACTCCGCCATCAGCTTCTTCCCGATCTCGGTGGAGCCGGTGAAGGTGAGCTTGCGCACGATGGGGTTCGCCGTCATCTCCCCGCCTATTCCCGCAGCGGAGCCGGTGACGACGGAGAAGACGCCGTCCGGGACCCCGGCGCGGCGGGCCAGTTCCGCCAGCGCCAGCGCCGAGTAGGGGGTGGCGGTCGCGGGCTTCACCACCATGGTGCAGCCGGCTGCAAGCGCAGGTCCCGCTTTCCTGGTGATCATGGCGGAGGGGAAGTTCCAGGGGGTTATGGCGGCGCAGACGCCGATCGGCTCCTTCAGGACCACGATCCGCTTGTCGCTTTGATGAGGCGGGATCACGTCCCCGTAGATCCGTTTCGCCTCTTCGGCGAACCACTCCAGAAACGACGCGGCGTAGACAGTCTCGCCCCGCGACTCGGCCAAAGGCTTCCCCTGCTCCGCGGTCATCAGGACGGCCAGGTCCTCCTGGTGCTCCAGGAGCAGCTCCGACCAGCGCCTGAGAATCACGGAGCGTTCCTGCGCGGTCTTGGCGCGCCACTTGGGAAGGGCGGCGTTGGCGGCCTCGATGGCGCGGCGGGTCTCGGCGCCCCCCATCTTCGGGATGGTGCCCAATTTTTCGCCGGTGGCGGGGTTGGTGACGTCGATGGTCTCGCCGCTGTCTGCGCCGGTCCATGCCCCGTTTATGAAGCAGAGCTGCTGGAAAAGGTTGCTGTCCTTGAGAACTAACATCGGCTCCTCCCCTGTAAACCCCATTGAATGATGTCGACGGCTAAATCCGGCGGCGCGGCCGATGCCGGGCAGATTGTGTATACCTCATACTTCGCCGGGCGGCAACAGGAAAACCTCAATGATCCTGCGCCTCGCGAAGCGGCTCCCCCGGTCTCAGGCCTGGCGGTACCGGCCGGAGAGACGCCCCTTGAGCCTCAGAGCCCGACGGGCGCTCCCCCGCAGGTTCATCACTTTTGCTGGTTCAGCTCCTGCGATTGAGCCAGATAGTTGGCCGTGAAGATGTAGTCGTCCAGGTAATCCACCCGGCCGTCGCCGTTCAGGTCAACTCCCGCCGCGAGGAAGTTCCGGAAAGAAGCCTCCGTCGCTGCACTTCCTTGAAGAGTCGGCAGCCGAAGGGCCGGCGTCACGGTGAGCGGGAATTCCTGGGACAGCCCCTGGTAGAGCATGGTGATGCCGGCTTCGAACACCCCTGCCTCAGGCTTCGCCTCGACCTCCCACTCCCCTTCCTCGGTACGGCTGACCGAGACGAAGCGCGCCCCCTTGAAGGAGAAGACCGGCGGTCTCTCCCCGGTCTCCATGGCGATGACCACGGTGACCGTGGCGTTGCCGTCGGCAATCGCTATCGGCGGGATCTGCTGCAGGGGTTGCTCCCCCGCCGGCTTGAAAAGGGAGGTCAGGCTGGCGACGCTCCGCTCCCCCTTGAACTGCCGGAAACGCTCCAGCACGCTTTGCAGATGCACCGGCCGAGTCGGGAGTTGCGGCGCAGCTTTCGACTCGGGCTCGCGTGCCTCCACCGGCGCAGCCTCCCTGCGCTGCGGCTGAACGGGGGGAGGTTCCCGGTCTTGCGCCTCCTGCGGCGCACCCTTAGGCTCAGCCGTCTGGGATTGCTCCTGGGGAAGCGTCACGGTTCCGCCGAGGACGACGGGAGCCGGCCGGCCAGTCGCCTCAGTGGCGTCGATTACCAGCGGCTCGTCCTTGTCCTCTTTGCTCTCGGCGGGATTCCCATCGGGAGGGGTTTCCACGTGGCCTGGGCTTTGCGGGTTCCGGATCGCGGTGGCAGGGATGGGGAGCTTCCTCCCCTTCGCGTCGATGAGGGAGGCGGTGAGCGAGGTGATCACCCCGGCCGAGTCCCCCATCCTTTCGAAGGCGATGGTGGCGATTACGCCGCTTGACGCCGCTACTGCTTTCGAGCCGACGATGGCGATCCGGATCGGGTTGCTCGGGTTGCTGGAGTTCAACATCCCGTTGACGAGGTTCCCCATGGTGATGCGGGGCGAGGAGAGCGTGTTCCTGTCGTAGCCCACTGCGATGTCGAGCCCGGCGATGCCGGCCATCTGCTCACCTCGCAGCACGAAGACTCCATCCGCCGAAGGCGAGGCAATGGACAGAAAAGGAGCGGCGAACAGAGTTGTTGGCAACAGCACCAGCACGAACAGTATCAACAAGCCGCGGCAGGCATTTCTTCTCGACATTGGAAACCTCCTGACATGTGGAGTCGGAAGCGGGACTGAACAAGGGTTTACTTTAGCCAGTGCAGGTTGGACTGTCAAGAAAGGTACGACACAGGCGCAACGGCATAAAAAAAGGAAGGAATAGCAGTACTATTCCTTCCTTTTGTCACTTCATATTATCGTCCCATCAGGACGGGAGTTTTCCCATGGTCTTCAGGATCTCCCAACCTTTCAGCAGGTCGAGTGCGCGCAGCACCTGGGAGTCGCTCTTGATCATTTCGTCGGTCTTGTAGGGCGCGGGCTTCTCCTTCTTATCGTCAGCGCCGTCCTTTTTGTCCCCTTCGAAGTGGTTCTCGAGGTCCTTCTCCCTGATGTGCATCCCTTCACGCTTCTCGCTGCTGGCGGCAAGGTCGACCTTCTCGGCTACGATGTCGGGGGTGATCCCCTTGGCCTGGATGGAGCGGCCGCTGGGGGTGAAGTACCTGGCAGTGGTGAGCCTCAGCCCCGAGTTGTCGGCGAGCGGGATGATGGTCTGCACGCTCCCCTTGCCGAAGCTCTGGGTCCCCATCACCACGGCGCGCTTGTGGTCCTGCAGGCAGCCGGCGACGATTTCGGAGGCGCTGGCGGAACCGCTGTTGATCAGCACCACGATCGGGTAGTCAGGCTGCTTGTGCCCTTTTCTGGAGGTGAAGCGCATCTGGGAATCCTTCTCGCGCCCCTCGGTGTAGACGATCAGCTTCCCTTCGTCGATCCAGTGCTCGCTCACCCGGACCGCCTGGTCCAGGAGCCCGCCCGGATCGTTGCGCAGGTCGAGCACCAGCCCCTTGAGCTGCTTCTTCTCGCCTTGAAGGGCCTGCAGCGCCTTTTCCAGGTCGTCGTCGGTCTTCTCCTGGAATTGAGCGATCCTGATGTACCCGTAGCCGTCATCGAGCACCTTGTGCTTCACGCTCTTGACCTGGATGATGTCGCGCTCCAGGACGAAGTCCTTCGTCTTGTCGAACCCTTCACGCATGATGGTGAGGGTGACCTTGGTCCCTTTCACCCCCCTCATCCTCTTCACCGCATCGGTGATGGTGAGGTCCTTGGTGAACTTGTCGTCGATCTTGAGTATCTGGTCGCCGGCCTTGATCCCTGCCTTGAATGCGGGGGTGTCCTCTATCGGGGAGATGACGGTGAGGATCCCTTCCTTCACGGTGATCTCTATGCCGAGGCCGCCGAAGGAGCCCTTGGTGTCGATCTTCATTTCCTTGTAGGTTTCAGGCGGCATGAAGGAGCTGTGCGGGTCCAGCGAGGTGAGCATCCCGTTGATGGCGCCGTAGACGAGCTTCTTGGTGTCTACCTCCTCTACGTAGCTCTTCTTGACGATGGCAAGCACGTCCGTGAACAACTCGATGGACTGGTAATCGTTGCCGCCCCCCTGGGCGGCGCATCTGCGCTGCATGCCGAAGCCGATCACCAGCGTCAGCAGGCACACGGTTGTGACAAACAGGGTTGTCTTCTTCAATTTGCTGCCCTTGAACATTTTGCCTCCCTAGGATTTTGTTGCAGTACCCTGCTTATCTGAACCAGGGGGACGGGTCGACCGGTTTCCCCTGGTATCGGATCTCGAAATAAAGCATCGGTCCCTTGCTGGAATCAACGTCGCCCACGCTGGCCAGGACATCGTTCTTTGAGACCTTCGCCCCGACCCTTTTCGCCATCGATGAGGCGTGGGCGTAGAGACTGAAGAAGCCGTCCCCGTGATCGACGATGATCATATTACCATAGCCCTTGAAATAGTCCGCAAAAATCACTTCGCCGTCGTAGACCGCGTGGATGGCGCTTCCGGCTGGGGCTGATACAGAAATGCCGTTGCTGAACGTGAAGGAGTCGAACTCAGGATGCTTGTGCCTGCCGTAGCGGTCCACGATGGTCCCCCTCACCGGCAGGGAGAGCCTCCCCTTCTGCGCCCCGAGCCCCTGGTTCGGTACGGCCACGGACCTGGGAGAAACGGGCTGCGCCTTGGCACCTTGGGCTTTGCTGCGAACCTTGGAACTATACGCTTTTCTACTTCTTGCTTCAAGCTTTTGGATCATGCTCTGCAGGCGTCCCGCATTGGCCTGCAACTCCTTGAGCGAAGCCAGGTACTGCTGCTTGTCCTGCCTCACCTTTACCAGGTAGTTCGCTTTCTTGCTCTTCTCCTGCTCTATCTCGCGCTTTTTGGCCTCTATGTTGCGCCGGATCCCTTCCTTGCGCGCCGCGTCCTGCTCCAGTCTCTGCTTCAACAGGTTCAGTCGCTTAAGGTTCTCGTTGTACTGCTGAAAGAGCTTCCGGTCGTTCTCCAGTATGCTCCGCATGTAGCGGAGGTTTTCTGTCATCTGCGGGAAAGACTCCGAAGAGAAGAACACCCTGAGGTTCCCGGTGTCTCCCCCCTTGTACAGGGCGGCGACGCGGCGGTTGATCTGCACCCGCTTGCGCTCGGCCTCCTGGCGCTCGCTCTCGATGTCCACGAGCGTCTTGTCGATCCCCTTTTCCACGGTGGCCAGGTCGCGCCCCAGGGAGACCAGGCTGGACTGCTTCTCGGCCAGGGTCTTCTGGATCTGCACCAGCTCGCCCGAAACCTTGGTCTCCACCTTCTGGGTCTTCGAGATGAGCCGGTTCTTTTCCTTGATCTGTTTCTTTATGGTCTGCAGCTCTTCCTTGGCCCCCGCGCCGCAAAGGGAAGGGGCCAGGAAGAGGGCCAGACAGCTTATCAGGAGAATGTGACGCATGCTAGACGTTTATGAACCTCTTCAGCGAGGTCGCGCTGCCGATGAAACCGAGCAGCACCCCTCCCAGTACCACCCCTACCAGGTGCGAGGGGGGAAGAAAGGAAAGACCAGCCGAAGCCGGGTTGATGCCGAGGAAGTCGCCGGCATTTTTCAGGAAGGCGAAGTAGCAACAAAGAAGCGCCAGCAGCGAGATCACCGCCCCCGCGGCCCCCTGCAACACCCCCTCGATCAGGAACGGGGCCTTGATGAAGAAGCGGGTCGCCCCCACGAGCCCCAGGAGTTCAAGTTCGTCCTTCCTGGCGTAGATGGTGAGCTTGATGGTGTTGGAGACGATGAAGAGCACCGTTATGGTGAGGAAGCCGCCTAGGAGCGCCCCCATCAGGCGGAACAGGTTCATGAAGGAGTTGAAACGGCGGACCCACTCCTCACCGTACTGCACCTCGTTGATCCCCTCGATCCTCTTGAGCTTCGCCACGTACGCCGCAACCGAATCGTTGTCGCGGTGCTCCCGGTCCAGGCTGATCTCGAGCGATGCCGGGAGCACGTCGGCGGAGATCCCCTCCAGGAGGGACTCCTGCCCCTTAAGCCTGTTCCTGAGCCGCTTCTCGGCCTCAGCCTGGCTCACGAAGACTACCTTGGCGGTCCCCGGTAACGCCTGCACCCTCCCCTTCAGCGCGGCCACAGCAAGCGGCGCCGGCTCGGCGTCGAAGTAGGCGGTCACCTGCACCTTGTCGCTCCAACCCTCGGCCATTCCGGAAAGGTTCACGTAGACCAGCAGGAAAAGCGAGGCGATGAGGAGCGCGAGCGCAATGGTCCCCACGGTGACCGCGCTCACGAAGACGTTTTGCCTGAGGTTCGCCACGGCCCGGTTGGAGAAATAGCCCAGGCGCCCGAAAAATCCCTCCTGCGCCAGCTTGGGACGGACTGCCTTGTTACTCCTGGACATCGGCCACCTCCACGATGCGTCCCTTCTCCAGCCGGATCACCCTGCGGTGGGAGTTCTCGATCACGCGGCGGTCGTGGGTTGCCACCACCACGGTGGTGCCGCGGATGTTCGCCTCCTTGAAGATGGAGAGGATCTGCTCCTTGTTCTCGTCGTCCAGGTTCCCGGTGGGCTCGTCCGCGATCAGGATCTTGGGGTCGTTCACGAGCGCCCGGGCCAGCGCCACGCGCTGCTGCTCACCCCCGGAGAGCCTCAACGGTGTGGTGTTCACCTTGTCCTCGAGCCCCATGGACTTCAGGATGTGGTACACCTTCTTGCCGATGTCGCGCTTGCCCCACCCAAGAACCTCCAGGGTGATGGCGACGTTCTCGAGAACGGTGCGGTTGGGCAACAGCTTGTAGTCCTGGAACACCACCCCGATGGAGCGGCGCAGGTAGGGGATCTCTTTCCTGGAAAGCCTCGTCACGTTGGCGCCGTCGATCACCACCTGCCCGCGGGTGGGGATGAGTTCGGCGTAGATGAGCTTCAGAAGCGTCGACTTCCCCGCCCCGGACTGCCCGGTCAAAAAAACAAAATCCCCTTTGGGGATTTTGAGGGACACGTCGGTCAGCGCCGTAGTTTCGGCCTGATACGACATCGATACGTTGTGCAGTTGGATCATTTTCCTTAAAGCCTCGTCTGTTTCGTGAGGGTTACCACTCGTTGTAGGGGACGCCGTTGGAGCCGACCAGCGTGGAGCCGCTGTGCACGTCGTAGACGCCTGTGGCCGGCTCGCCCGAATCGGTGGCAGGAGGCGCGGCGGTGACCCAGGTCTCCCTGGACTTGGTGAACGGGTCCTTCGGGATTTCCCTCAGGTACTTGTTCTTGTTCTCCACGAGTTCCTGCAGCGTTTCCGGGTACTTGCCCTGGTCCGCGTAGTACTGGTCTATGGTGGAGCGCAGGGTGTAGAGGTCCTCGCGCAGAACCGATTCGCGCGCCCGGACGATCCCCCACTGGTAGTTAGGCGCGCTGATCGCGGCCAGGATGCCGATGATGGACAGGACGATCATCAGCTCGATCAGGGTGAAACCCCGCTGCGTTTTTGCAATCCTCTTCAACATGAGGTCACCAGTCCTTGTATTTCGTGCCGTCGATCGCCGTCCCTTCGCTCAAGGAATAGACGTCGAAGACGTCCTCCCCACCCCAGGTAGTGCTGTCGGGCTCGTCGTTGTGGGAGCGCAGCCCCCACCCGTCTTCGTCCCCCTGAGGCGTGTAAAACGGGTCCGCCGGGATCCGGCGCAGGAACTTCTTCTTGTACCCCAGGTACCCCTTGACGTCGTCCCCTTCCACCAGCACCTTGAGAGTCTCGGGGTACCCCTCCGGCTTGTTGAGCGAGGCGATGATCTTCTTCTCATCGACGCCGCGGTCGTAGGTCTTCTTGTACTCGTCGATGGCGGCCCTGATCTCGCGCAGGTTCCGCCTGAGCTCGATCTCCTTGCTCCGCTTCGAGGCCATCTGGGCGGAAGGAAGTATCAGCGAGGAGAGGATGATGAGTATGGACATCGTCACCACCAGCTCGATCAGGCTCAACCCGCGCTTGTCTTCAAGGATTTTCCACATGATCTGAAAGCCCCGAAAGGCTACTTTACCTCCACCACGGACTTGAAGGCGGTGACCGGAACCTGGTCACCGGTCCTCTTGCTGAAGTTGGTGTTGTTGATGGCGACGCCGGCCGATCCCGTCCCTATCGCCTTGAAGCCGACGGTCGCCAGGACGCCGTTGGCCATGCCGTTAGACTCCTCGTGCATCCCAGACATCCAGATCTCGCCCTTTTTCTTGTCCACGAAGGACTGAAAGGTAGAGGGCTTGCCCGGCTGCTTCAAGAGGTTTCCCTCCGACTGCGAGACGGGCTCCAGCAGCTTCGGGTCGTAGGAGACAACGAATACGGCTTTGTACACCTCCTTCATGCCGGAGCCGTTCACCTGGACGCTGAACTGGTCGTTCAGCTTCACCTTGGCGGGGAGGCTCAGCGCGATCATGGAGTCGGTGAGAAGCGGGATCGATTGCTTCGCTGCGGGTGCGGCAGCGGGGTCTGGAACCGGGGCCGGCACAGGTACAGGCACAGGCGCGGGAACCGGTTCAGGGACCGGTTCGGGGCCCGGTACCTCCTCCTCGGCTGGAACGGCGTCCGGTGCAGGTGCCGGTACTGCCGCGGCAGCGCCATCGGGAGCAGGAGCGACATCGGCCGGAGCCGCAGCGTCATCGGTCGGAACCGGAGCAGGAGCGACATCGGTCGGAGCCGGGGCAGGAGCGACATCGGCCGGAGCCGGTGCAGCAGCCGGTACAGCAGCCGGTGCAGCAGCCGGTACGGGAACAGGCGCGGGGACAGGAGCGGGAACAGGAACAGGCACCGGCTTTTGTACCGGCACCAGGCTAGGGAGCACCCTCGGGGCCGGTTTCGCAGCAGCTGGGGCCGCCCCCCCGGCTGCCGGCTCCAGGTTGGCGAACTCAGGTTCCACGAAGGAGGAGTAAGGCTGGTGCGCCGAAGGTTCGTCCTCGCGCCCGGACCAGAAGGCTGCGACGTCGTTGTCGGGAACGGTCACGCCGCGCACGATCCTCGGGGTGATGGCAAGCAGCAGCTCGGTCTTGTCCTTCTTGTCGCTGGTGTTGCTGAACAGCGGCCCGATGACCGGGATGTCCCCCAAGAGGAATACCTTGCTCTTGCTGTCGGTCTGGGTCTTCTGGATCAGCCCGCCGATGATGCTGGTCTCGCCGTCCTTGAGCGACAGCACGGTGTCGAGGTTCCTGGTGCCGATGGTGACCACGGTGGTGGCCTGGTCGGTGCCGATGGTCTTCTCGTTGAGGATGGAGCTCACCTCGAGCCCCAGCTTGATCGCGACCTCGTTGTTCAACTGGATGGTCGGCTCGGCGTTCACCTTTACCCCGACGTCGACGTACTGCACGTTGACGCTGACGCCGCCGCCCGAGGGCGAAGAGGTGGTGGTGATCGGGACCCTGGTGCCGACGTTGAACTTCGCCTTCTCCCTGTTCTTCACCCTGATCTTCGGGTTGGAGAGGGTTTCGCCGTTGGCGAGCGTCTTGCCGAAGTTGAAGGTGGCGTTGGGGACGGTCAAGTAGCCGTTATACCCCCTGACGTTGAAGACATTCAAAAGGTTGTTCGGACCGGCAGAGGTCGTGGTCGTGCCGGTGGTAGTCGTCGTGGTGACGGCGCCCAGCGTGTCGGCCAGGAACGGGTTCGTGCCGGTGCTTCCGGGCCCGGTCACACCCAGCGAGGTGGCGTACCTGGAGAGGAGCATCCCGAAGGTCTCCGCATTCTGCTTGGAGAGCTCGAAGACCTCCACCTCGAGGAGCACCTCGGCGTCGGGGACGTCGTTCGCCTCCAGGATCTTGCGCGCAACCTCGATCACGTCCGGGGTGTCGCGGATGACCAGGGCGTTGGCCTCCTCGTTCACGTAGATCTTCTTCACCTGGAGCATGGTGCGCACCAGGTTGACCGCCTTCTTCGCGTCCAGCTTGTTCAGGTAGAAGGTCTGCAGGAATAGCTCTTCGTACTGTTTAACCTTGTCCGGGGTCTTCGGGTAGACGATGATGGTGCTCTCGTTCAGGATCTTCTTGTCCAGCTTCTGCATCCCGGTGATCAGCTCCATCGCCTGCTGGAAGGAGCCGTTCTCCAGGTGCAGCGTGATGTTTGTGTCCTTCACCGCCTCGTCGAATACGAAGTTGATGCCGGAGAGCTGGGAAAGGATGTTGAAGACCTCCTTGAGCTTAGCGTCCCGGAACTTTAGGGTGATCGGTTTGGTCGACTTGAGGTTCAGCTCGAAGCCGTCCAGCTTCTGGCGCTTGTTGGCAAGGATGCGATCCAGCCCCTGTTTCGCCTCCTTGTTCTCGGGCTCGAACTCGAGGGCATGCTTGAAAGCTACCATCGCCTCGCGCGGCTTGCGGTTCTTCTCGAAGTCGAGGCCCTCCGAAAGGTAGGTCTGGGCGTTTCTGAGCTTAAGCACCTGGTCCGCCTGGGTCTTGGCCAGGACGTGGGTCGGGTCCATTGCGTATGCGCTCTGGTATTCCCTGAGGGCTTCGTCGTAGTTCTTCTTGGCGAAGAACGCCTCCCCCTTCACGAAGTGCGCGCGCGCCGCCGTCTCGGTGATGTTCAATAGCTTTACCCGGTACTCGCCGACGTCGGGGTTGGCAGCGGATACCTCGGCGTACTTAACCAGCGCGGCGTCAAGGTTCCCTTCCCGCTCCAGCTTCTCTGCCTTGCTGAATGCGGTGCGACCGGAGGTGCAGCCCGAAAGGGCCAGGGCCACCAGCATCAGGGTTAAGATCGGTCTTGGTCTATGCATGCAGTTGCTCCTTAACCTTATTACTTGGTGCGGCGCGCGAGCGACCTGTTCTCGACCAGGGGTATCACCATCTGCTGGTCGGTGGTCAGGGACTTGATGGTCAGTACCTCGTCGGTCAGGTCGGTCACCTGGAACCTCGACCCGAGCTTGGTGCCCTTCTTGGCCAGGATGATCTCGTTGTTCCTGGAGAGGAATACGGTCTTCTCCCCGTTTTTCTTCAAGTAGCCAAGGAAAACGAACTTTGCCATCTCGGACTCGTCCACCTGTGCCTGGGTCGGAGGCGGCGGTGGCGGCGGCGCAGGCTGTGCCTGCGGCATCGGAGGCGGAAGAGGAGGCAGCTTGACCGGCGGGGGAGGAGGCGGCAGTTTGAGCGCAGGGGGCGCCTCTTCCTTGAAGATGGGGGAAAAGATGTTGCGCTTAAAGCCGGTGAACCCGGGCTGCACCTGGTCCAGTTGCGCGAGATGCACGCTCTTGTTGTCGACCGCAGCCGGCTGGACCGGCGCCTTCTTGTTCCTGGATACCGAAGCCACCATCCCCGGGCGGTTCTTCAGCGCGGCCACCTCCTGCTGCCGCGGCGAGCGCAGAAACGAATAGCCGACGGAGCCAGCGAGGACCAGCAGCAACAGGGAAAGCACTAGCTTCTGGCGGTTCATGCCCCCTCCGTCTTCATATACACCGTGGTCTGGACCCTGAGGCTCACCATCTCCTCGGTCTGACTCTGGCTCCCCAGCGCGATCGAGTCGACCGTGATCAGTTCGTTGTAGCGCAAAAGGTCCGCGATGAAGCTCTTCACCGAGCCATAGCGCCCGGAAACGGTAAAGGAAACGCCGTAGGTCGCGATCTGCTTCTGGTCCTTCAACTTGCCGGGCTTGTAGCTTACCCCCTTAAGCGAAAGCGAGTTCTTCTTGGCGCTGTCGTAGATCTGGCTCATCAGCGCCGGGAAGCGCTCCTTGGGCACCAGGCGTTTTTGGAACTCCGCCAGGTCGCGCATGCCGTTGTGGTAGCGCGAGGCGTCGCCCATGGTCTCCCCCCTGCTGATCGCGTCCCTCCTGGCGAACCATTCGACCTGCGCCTTCTCCAGCGCTGGGCGCTGCCACAAGGAAAGGTAGAGCTGCACTGCCGTAGCGAGCAGGAGCAGGAAGGCGAGGAAAGCCAGCGATTTGCCCCTGGCGGCCACGATGTCGCGTAAGATCTGGAAATTCATCGGTAACCGACCTTGCAGGAGATGGTGAAGCCTATACCCTGCTGGCTTTTGCCCACCTTGACCTCGTTTTGGCCCAAGAGGTACACCTCCGAGAAGTTGGGAGACTGTTCCATGTTCTCCAGCAGCGTGCGCAGGTTGGAGAAATTGTAGGCGACCCCCGCGAGCTTGAGTGACTGCTCTTTCAAAACCGGTTCCACCTGGGTCAGCGCGACCCCCGGGGGGACCACCCCTTCCAGCTTGTCCAAAAGTGCGAGCCAGTTGAGGGTCTTTTTGTCGATCAGCTCGTTGGCGAAGGCGATCCCGCTCTCCACGGACTTAAGCTGCTCCGGGCTCACCGGCGCAGCACCCGGACGTCCGCTGTTGAGAGCCGCGCTTTCGCGCTTGATCTTGTTGAATTCGACCTGGTTGCCGGCGATCTCGCGCACCTGGTACACCAAGAGCGCGGCCAGCAGGAGCCCCCCCCCGATGAGCCAGGCGTTCAGAAGGCGCAGGTTGAGGTAGCGCCGGGTTGCCAGGTTTATGGTCAGTTTCATGGCAGGCTCCTCAGGGCGGCGCCCATCGACCCCGCCAGGGCGTGCAATGCCGGGCGGTCCAGCCCCAGCGCCGGGACCTGCTGCACCATGCGCTCCAGGTCGAGCAGTACCGGCTCGATCCCGGCGGCTTCGGCCACGAGCGCCCGGAACGACTCCGCGTCGGCGGGGGCCGCCATGCAGAGGACCTCCCCCACGGCCTGCCCCGGGAAGCGGTCGCCGTAGACCAGGAAGGAGCTGTTCACCTCGCGGTAGAGGTTCTGCACGTCGCCCACCCCTTCCTTGGTGCGGTAGAAGCTCAATACGCCGGCATGGAAGATGAGCACCGTCATCGCCCCCTGGTAGAAGGTGACGAAGGCGCCGTCTTCCGAGATGTCCAGCCGCGGTGCGAAGAGGCGGTACAGGTTGAACGAGGTGAAGTCGATCTGCTTGGGCTCCAGCCCCGCCTGGATCAGGAGTTCCTCGTACTGCGTCACCACCGCCCGCGAGACGAGCGAGACCAGCAGCGACACCGAACCGTTCTCCTTCTCCTCCAGGGTCTGGTAGTCCAGTTGCACGGTGCCGATATCGAAGGGGAGGCTCTTTTTCAGCTTCCAGCGGATCACGTCCAGCCCTTCATCGCGGTTGCGGAAGCGCGCCTCCAGGTCGAGCAGCACCACCCGCCCCACCGCGTCAGGAAGGGAGACGCAGACCGAGCGCTCCCGGGTCAAAAGACGCAGGTAACCTTCCCTTAGCGCGTTGACGAACCCCTTGGGGTCGTTCACGTTGGGCTCCCGGCGCGACAGGGTCAGCATCCCCGGCGCAAAAGGGACCGAGAGCCCCGTTTCCACCTTCGGGGTCTTCCCCCCGCTCACCATGGCGAAGCTGAGCCCGCCGGCGGAGATCTCGAGTCCCAGGCCAGTCCTCGCCCTTAGCATGGCTCGCACCTACTCGACGAAAGTGACACGGTTGATCTCCTTTATCGTCGTCTCGCCCGCCAGCACCTTGGCGACCGCACTCTCCCGCAGGAACATGGTCCCGGCGGCCTTAGCCGCCTTCTTGAGCGCCGCCACCGGCGACTTGGCGATGATCAGCTCCCTGATCTCGTCGTTTAAGTCCAAAAGCTCCACGATGGCGGAGCGGCCGCGGTACCCGGTGCCGTTGCACTCGTCGCACCCCTGAGCCTCGTAGAGGGTGAGGCCGCGGGCGCTTTCCGGGTCGATGGCGGACTCGCGCAACTCCTCGTCGCTCACGGTGACGGGCTTGCGGCAGGCGGGGCAGATCTTCCTGACCAGGCGCTGCGCCATGACGCAGTTCAGGCAGGCCACGAAGTTGTACGGATCGATCCCCATGTGGGTGAAGCGGCCGATGACGTCGAAGACGTTGTTGGCGTGCACCGTGGTGAAGACCAGGTGGCCGGTGAGCGCCGACTGCACCGCGATCTGCGCCGTCTCCGAGTCGCGGATCTCGCCCACCATGATCTTGTCAGGGTCGTGGCGCAGGATGGAGCGCAGCCCCCGGGCGAAGGTGAGCCCCTTCTTCTCGTTTACCGGGATCTGGGTGATGCCGGAGAGGACGTACTCGACCGGGTCCTCGATGGTGATGATCTTCTCCAGACCGGTGTGGATCTCGGTGAGGGCGCCGTAAAGGGTGGTGGTCTTGCCGGAGCCGGTAGGCCCGGTGACCAGCACCATGCCGTAAGGCTCCTTGATCATCTTCCTGAAGCGTTTGATCTCGCGCGACGCCATGCCGAGGGTCTCGAGGGTGAGCCCCCGCAGGTCGCTGGCGATGCTCTCCTTGTCGAGGATACGGATCACCGCGTCCTCGCCGAAGGCGCTCGGCATGATGGAGACGCGGAAGTCGATGGACTTCGCCCCGATGCGCACCTTGAAGCGGCCGTCCTGCGGGATGCGGCGCTCCGAGATGTCCAGCTCGCTCATGACCTTGAGCCTGGAGATGAGCGGCCCCTGGAAGTGGGAATCGATGGGGTCGGTCGCCTTGTAGAGGACGCCGTCGATGCGGTACTTGATGAGGACGCCGTCCTGGGCGGTCTCGATGTGGATATCGGAGGCGCGCCTGGTGAGCGCGTCGAGGATGGTGGAATTCACCAGCTTGATGATGGGGCTCGTGTCGGCGGAGACGTTTTCGACCGAGAGGATCTCCTCCCCCTTGTCGGTCTCGGTCACCAGCTGCAGCATGAAGTCCTCGGAGACCTCCTTCAGCACCCGGCTGGTCCCCTCCCCCCGCTTCAGGTGGTAGGCGATTTCCGATTCGGCCGCCACCTTGAAAAGGAGCGGGCGTTCCAGAAGGAGCGCCATCTCGTCCAGCTGCAGCACCGCGGTCGGGTCCGAGATGGCAACGACCAGAAGGTCCCCCTGCAGCTCCAGCGGCACGAAATGGAAGCGGAACATGGTCTCCGGCGGGATGAAGCTGAAAATGGACTCGTCCGGCCGGACACCCTTTAAGTCCACGTACTCGAGGCCGAACTGCTCCGCCAGCGCCACGGCCAGGGCCACGTCGCTGATCAGCCCGTCGGCCAGGCAGATGACGCCCAGGCGCTCCTTGGTGCTCTGCTGCTTGTCCAGCGCGTAGGCGAGCTGGTCCGGGGTCAGTTCCCCCCGCTCCAAAAGGATGTCGCCCAGTCTTTTCTTGCGGAAAGGTTTCAGCATGGTTCCTCTAGCCGACAGTGCTGGCGATCTTGAAGATCGGCAGGTACATGGTGACGATGATGCCGCCGATGAGCACACCCATGACGATCATGATCGCCGGCTCGATGGAGGTGGTCAGTACATGGAGGTCCCGCTCGATCTCTTCCTCGAAGTAGTCCGCGATGTCGGAGAGCATCTCCTCCAGGCTCCCGGTGGTCTCGCCGACGGTGAGCATCCGGAGCGCCAGGGGGGGCATCAGCTTCATCCCTTCCAGCGCCGTGGAGAGCTTGCTCCCCTCCTCCACGCGGTGCACGGCGAGGAGCAGTCCGCGCTCCAGCACCTTGTTGTTCAACGTCCCCACAGACATCCGCATCGCCTCGACGATCGGGATGCCGGAGCCGAGCACGGTTGCCAGGGTGCGGGTGAAGCCTGCCAGCGCGTAGCGGCTGGTGATGGCGCCCAGAAGGGGGGTCTTGATCTTGAAGCCGTCCACGGTGTAGCGCCCCGACTCGGTCTGACTCCACCGCCTGAAGGCAACGACCCCACCAGCCACGAGGAGCAGCAACAGCGGCAGGTAATGCCGTAACAGCCCGGTGAAATTGATCAAAACCTGCGTCGGCATCGGCAGGGCCGCACCGGAATCCGCGTAGATGGTGCTGAAGGTCGGCACCACGTAGATGAGCAAAAGGCTGACCGCTACCGCCGCGACCGTGACCAGGATGGCGGGGTAGATGAGCGCGCCGATGACCTTGCCGCGGAACCCCTCGGTCCTTTTCAAAAAGGCGATGTAGCGGCGGATGGTCTGCGGCAGGTCGCCGGTCCTCTCGCCGGCGCGGATCGACGCGATGTAGAGATGGGGAAATACCCGCGGGAACTTTTCGAACGCGGCGGAAAGCGCCATCCCCCCTTTTACGTCTTCGCGGATCGCCGACAGTATCTCGTTCAACTTCCCGCCCCCGGACTCGAGGATGGTGTCGAGCGCCTGGAGGATGGGGAGCCCCGCCTTTAGCAGCACCAGGAGCTCCTGGTTGAACAAAAGGAGTTCCTTGTTGCCGATCTTCTTGCGCCCGATCCCCGACTCCAAAAGGAACTGGAACGGTTTCTTGCGCAGTTCGAAGACGACGTAACCCTGCTCTTCCAGGCTCTGCCGGAGCATAACTGCATTGACCGCGTCGAGCTCCTTGACCAGGACCTTGCCGTCCGAGGCGCCTATTTTACAGGTAAAAACGGGCATAAGGCAATATGAGTACCACAAAAGTGGCTGAATTAAAACCTCAAAAGAAAACCGGTTCTGTCTACGCCGGCGTCAGGCCTGGGTCATGCCGATCACCCAGGCGGCGAAACAGATCAAGGCTCCCGCCCCCCATTTCACTGCCGCCAGGCGGTCGAAGCGGTCCCGTGCCGGAAAGGCCTTCAGGATCAGCAAAATGGTGCAGGCCACGAAGCCCCAGAGCCCGCCGAGGCAGACCAGGGACCAAAGCGTGTCGCTCATGACACCCCCCGTTTGGGCAGAAGGCCCCGCAGAAGCGACCCTAACTTCAGCTTCCAGACCATGACCACAGCCTCGCGCACGATCCTCTTCGACATCTTCGAAGTCCCGGCGTGCCGGTCTATGAAGATGATGGGGACCTCGCTGATGCTAAACCCCTTCTCCTTGACGCGGTAGTTCATCTCGATCTGGAAGGAGTAGCCGTCCGAGCGGATCTTGGCGAGATCGATCGCCTTCAGCGTTTCGGCGCGGAAGCACTTGAAGCCGCTGGTGCAGTCGGAGATGGTGAGGCCGGTGATGACACGCGTGTAGACGCTGGCGAAGTAGCTCAGCATGAGGCGGCGCAGCGGCCAGTTCACCACGCTTACCCCGTTCAGGTAGCGGGAGCCGATGACCAGGTCGGAGCGCTTCAGCTCCTCGAAGAAATAGGGGATCACCGCGGGATCGTGGGAGAAATCGGCGTCCATCTGCACCACCGCGTCGGCCCCAAGCGAAAGCGCGCGGGCGAAGCCTTCCCGGTAGGCGGATCCAAGCCCAAGCTTCCCCTTACGGTGCAGCACCGTCACCCGGCCGGTCTCAGCCGCCAGCGCCTCGGCCACATCTCCGGTGCCGTCCGGCGAGTTGTCGTCCACCACCAGCAATTCCAGCGAGGGGTCGAGGGAAAGTACCTGCCGGGCCAACCGCTCCAAGTTGTCCCTTTCGTTGTAGGTGGGTATCACCACGATCGGTTTGATGGGCTTCAAGAGGACTCGCTTTCTGTTGACTAGAGATGGCCGGAAAAAGACAAAAAAAGGGCCCCGCCGGGGCGCGCTGCGCCTGGGTTGGGACATCGCAGAGAATAAACGATTTGCCTCGGGCAAGTCAAGACAAAGGGGCGCAGGTAAGGGGCCGGTCGGGCAGCGGCAGTTTCGGCGCTGCGGGGGGCAAAGGGGAAAAGAAAAAGGGAAGATCGCAAATGCGACCTTCCCTTTCAATGGCGGGGTTGACGGGGCTCGAACCCGCGA
>MTLD01003127.1_pt1 | contig 20608 bp, 17 predicted proteins | sample 1982471 | NCBI WGS metagenome assembly MTLD01 (sample SAMN05712604, study PRJNA340218) | biofilm metagenome | isolation source: sample SPM anode biofilm adapted to -50 mV | place: USA | collected 2012-02-03 | reverse complement strand
GCTGAAACGCTTGTGCATTTCTGCCGCATCCAGGATCCCATCCTGATAGGTGTATGGCAGTGCACCCTGATGCCAGCGTTCCATAAACAGGAAGAACAAGGCCGGTAACACGGTAGTGGCGCGTGGGATCTGATCCCGGTCGTAACACTCGAGCAGTGTCGGAGTGATGAAGCCCGGGATTTTGGACAGGCCATCTGCGGCAACGCGCTGGTTGGTGTCCTGAATATACGGATTACGGAAACGATCCAGAACCACATCACGGTATGCGTTCAGATCCAGCGGGCTTGGTGATAGCGACGGAATGACATCCTGAGTGACATATTCCCAGGCCATTTCACAGATGGATTGTGTCTGGGTGCTTTCATGAATATAGCTCTGTCCGATCAGGGTACCGGCCCAGGCAATGCAACTGTGGCTGGCGTTCAGAATGCGGATTTTCGCTTCTTCCCATGGCAGAACGGATTGCACCATTTCTACACCGACATTTTCCAGCGCCGGACGGCCGGCAATGAAATCATCTTCAATGACCCACTGGATAAACGCTTCACCCATCAGCGGTGCCAGATCTTTGAAACCTGTTTTTTCTGCCACCCGTGGCGCAATGTCAGCGGTCGGACGCGGTGTAATACGGTCAACCATGGTGTTCGGCGAGGTGGTGTAATTTTTTACCCAGTCCAGTAACGGCATATCGCCTTTCAGTGCCAGATAAGACAGAAAACCGTTACGGAAACGTTCACCGTTGTGGCGAAGGTTGTCGCAGTTCAGCAGAGTGACCGGACCGGCTTTGCGTTTAATGCGCTGACGGATGATGCGCTCAAGGGTGCCATAAATTGTGCGGGCTTCACCTTGCAGGTCAGCCTGAATATCCGGGTTTTTCGGATCAAGTCTGTGTTCGGTATCCAGATAGTAACCACCTTCGGTCACGGTAAAGCTGATGACGCCGGTCTCTGCGTCTGCACCCTGATTCACCAGCGTGGTCAGTTGCTCATCCCATGGCAGCACTTTTTTTACCGAAGTAATGCGTTCGTATTTACGTTCACCGGCCGGTGTCACTGTTTCCAGTATGTATTCACCGTGTTGTTTTTCCAGTGCAGCGAGCAGGGCATTCGCATCGCCACGGATATTCCCGAGCGCGATTGACCAGCGTGTATCACCCTGCATCAGTAAGCGGTGCAGATACCAGGCCTGATGCGCCCGATGGAAAGAACCGGCACCGATATGCATCCATACATGTTTCTTTTGATTGTCCATGTTTGACTCCTTCATTTTTGTGTTTGATTGTTTGCCCTCTGGTGGGGCTTTTGCTCGAATTGAATATAGGTTATTTGAATATTTGCCCATTAACTGGTCTTTTGATCACACTTTTTGAAATAAACTGAATTCCCTGCACTCTTCAGGGTAAAATTCATGAAAAGAAGCGGGCGGTCGCAGGGGATAAGATGAGCAAACATGACAAAAAACTAGATCAGGCGGCCCGGGCAGCCTGGCTGTATTACGTGGCAGGGAAAACACAGAATGAGATCGCGGATATCATTGGTGTCTCGCGTCAGGCGGCGCAACGGCTGGTGGCGCTGGCATCGGAACAGCAGATCGTCACGGTCAGTATTTCTCATCCGATTGCGGACTGTATGGACCTCGCATCCCGCCTGCAGCAACGGTTCGGATTAGCGGAATGTCACGTGGTGCCATCGGGCGGGCTGGACGAAGACTCGGTGAGCCGGATGATCGCTGTTTCCAGTGCCGAGGTCATGGCGCAATATTTACGGCAGGAAGAAGTGCAGATTGTTGCGGTGGGTTCTGGTCGTATGCTGCGATCTTCCATTGATGCACTGCCCGAATTAGACCGCCCTCAGCACGTTTGTGTTTCCCTGATCGGCGCGATTGCTTCTGATGGTTCATGTACCCGTTATGACGTTCCTTTGCGCATGGCGGAAAAGACACAGGGTAAATACTTTATTCTGCCGGCTCCGATGTTTGCTGACAGCAAGGAAGATGGCGAGTTATGGCGCAGTCACCGTCTTTACCGGGCGGTAATTGATAAATCCGAGCAGGCGGACGTGGCCTTTATCGGTATCGGGCAAGTAAATGAAAACTGCCCGTTATGCGAAGACGGATTCATTTCCGGTGAACAGTTAGCCATGCTGCAACAGGCCAATGTGGTGGCCGAAGTTCTGGGGCATTTCCTTGCCGAAGATGGCAGCCGGGTTGACTGTGAACTGAACCCGCGTTTAACCAGCGGGTTGTTGCAACCGCATACCAATAAAAACATCATCGCGTTTGCGGGTGGTAAAGAAAAACACCGGGCCATCCGCGCGGTCTTAAATGGCGGCTGGATCTCTGGCCTGGTGACGGATGAAGAAACCGCACGGTATTTGCTGGGTTAAGCCAGATGACAGCGCCTTCCCGCCAAATCTGACGGCTGTTTTTCATGGCAGCCGTTGGTTAGTGTCAGAGCAAAATCTCATCCGGAGTTTTGCATGTCACTTGCCGTTGTCTATAGTCGTGCCAGTCTGGGCATTGATGCCCCGTTAGTTTCTGTCGAAGTTCATCTCAGTAATGGCTTACCTGCCTTCAATATCGTCGGGCTACCCGAAGCGTCGGTGAAGGAATCGCGCGATCGGGTACGCAGTGCGCTGATCAACGGTAATTTCGAGTTTCCCGCCAAACGCATCACCGTCAATCTGGCACCGGCCGATTTACCGAAGGAAGGCGGCCGGTTCGATCTGGCGATTGCGCTGGGTATTCTGGCGGCGTCAGAACAAATCCCCGATAACCTGCTGGCAGAATATGAATTCTTGGGGGAACTTGCGCTGACCGGTGCCGTGCGATCGGTGCTGGGTGTGTTACCGGCGGTATTGGCTGCCGGCAGAGCCGGACGCACGCTGGTGGTGCCGCAGGCCAACGGCGCGGAGGCCAGTCTGATCCGGCAATACCGGGCTTATCTGTGTGACTCGCTGCTGCAGGTCTGCGGCTGGCTCGATGGGCAACAGGGACTGCCGTTCGCGGAGAGTGTGGCCAGTGAACCGGATCTGCAACCCATCGCGGATTTGCAGGATGTGATCGGGCAGCAGACCGGCAAGCGGGCGCTGGAAATCGCGGCCAGCGGGCAACATCATCTGCTGTTTATGGGGCCGCCGGGTACCGGGAAAAGTATGCTGGCGAGCCGGCTGCCCGGTATCTTGCCAGAAATGAGCGATGAAGAGGCGCAGCAAACCGCGGCCCTGCATTCGATAGGTGGTCTTAACCCCGGCAAGGTGAACTGGAAACTCCGGCCGTTCCGCTCACCGCATCACAGTGCTTCTTCAGTTGCGCTGGTGGGCGGCGGCAGTAAACCCCGTCCCGGCGAGATTTCGCTGGCGCATAACGGGGTGCTGTTTATGGATGAACTCACTGAATTTGAACGCAAAACACTGGATTCACTGCGTGAGCCACTGGAGACCGGTCATATCACCATTTCCCGTGCTGCCCGGCAGATGGAGTTTCCGTCGCGTTTCCAGCTGATTGCGGCGATGAACCCGAGTCCGTGCGGGCATCTGGACGACCAGCAGCGGGCCAGCCCCGATCAGGTGTTGCGTTATCTGGGCAAACTGTCCGGTCCGTTTCTTGATCGGTTTGATTTAACGGTAGAGATCCCGCTGTTGCCGAAAGGCAGTCTCAGCCAGAAAGCGGAACGGGGAGAGAGCAGCGCAGACATCCGGGCGCGGGTGATGGCGACCCGGGAACGCCAGTTCGCCCGCAGCGGGAAACTGAATGCGATGCTGGAGAGCCGCGAGATAGAACGGGACTGTGCCTTGCTCACCGAAGATGCGCAGTTTCTGGAAAATGCCATTCACAAGTTAGGCTTATCGTTGCGGGCGTGGCATAAGCTGCTGAAGGTGTCACGCACCATTGCCGATATTGCCGGTGAAACGCAGGTGCAGCGCCAGCATCTGATCGAGGCATTGGGCTACCGGGCGATGGATAGGTTGTTTCAGCGGCTGAAAACACAGCGGTTCTGATCTGAGTTTCCCGGCTCAGCTGCCGAGCCGGGAACACAGGGATCAATCGAGGAAATCGCTGACTTCTTTTTTCTCATATTTGGTCAGGCTCAGCCAGGGGCGTGGCGTTGCAGCCTGCTTTGCGGGTTCAATCTGCATCTGGTAATGGTGGAAACCATTTTTGGCCTTCTTCTCCAGCGACAGCGGGATCTGCAGCGTGTCTGACCACAACAGCGTCAGTTCGGTTTCCTGGTTTTCCTGCTTATACCAGGTCGTACCGGCGGGAGCGGGTTTATCCAGGCGGGTCATTTTCTGCAGCGCTGCCGGTTTGAAGATGTGCGCATGCAGTGTCCAGTCCGGCACAAAACTGGCCTGTCCGTATTCACCCGGCGGGTAATAGACAATGGCTTTGTGTACCGGATCGACGTAGTTCAGTGTCAGAGAGCCATCGGCGTTACGGGTCAGCCATTGTGCCGATGTCTGATAATTGAAATGATCATGCGGCGCCTGCATTTCATTATGCTCATTGTGTTCTGCCGCGGCGCGAATGCCTGCCGGGATCAGCCGTTCACTCCAGATTGTCTGGCCATCGCGGATCCAGCGGTCCTGATAGCTCAGCGTTTTGATCACCCCTTCTTCCGTGGTTTCGGTGGTGGTGTAGTGAATGGTAGCCTCTACCGCTGGCAGAGATGCCGCGTGGCTCAGTAGTGCGGTGCTCAGCAGGACTGGCAGAAAAACGATATAGCGCATGGTTATTCCTTTCGCAAAGACAGGGGCAACACCGTCGCCGGTATTACCCCGGGGGATTTCAGTCGTCGGGCTTAATAGCCGGCCGCTGATTTAACGAGCGAGAACACGGCGGTGTTCTCCATGGTGCCTTTGAAGTTTTCCGCACCGGCGCCATCGGCAAATAGCATCACGTCGCCGCCGCCATGAGTTTCAGAGGATAAACGGATGCCGGCTTCCTGCAGATAATCATCCGCCTGCACCTGCTCGCTGGTCAGATCCTGGCGGGTTGCCGGGCGGTTGCTGCCGTTACCGAACACCAGCGTGGTATACGGGCGGCCATCGACATCAGTGGCCGGATTGCCATCTTTATCCGCTACCAGCCCGAGGATCGGGTTCCCTTTCGCGGAGTAACCATTCATGGTCATGGTGTGGTCATGGTCAGCCGTCACCACAATCAGCGTATCCGTCAGATCGACTTTCGCCAGGGCGGTTTTGACCGCCTCATCCAGCGCGACGGTATCTTCCAGCGCGCGTTTGGCATTGGTGCCGTGCAGCGCGTGATCGATACGGCCGCCTTCCACCATCAGGAAATAACCTTTGTCATTTTTCGACAGGATATCGATCGCTTTCGAGGTCATCTCTGCCAGCGATGGCTGCTGATTGCTGCTGTCGGCAACCCGATCCAGCTCATAAGCCAGATGCGACGTTTTGCTGAATAAGCCCAGCAGTTTGCCGGTCTTGGTGGTGTCCAGCGCTTCCAGTGTAGTTTTGTCCGACACGTAAGTGTAACCCTGTGCCTGCAATTCGGTGGTCAGATCACGGCCATCGGCACGGCCTTTGGTGTTGGTGGCGGAATACGGCGTCCAGTGATTGGCGCCACCTCCCATCAGTACATCGACCCCGTCACCGAGCGCGCTGTTAAAGCCGGTACCACCGGGAACCGCCTGCGCGGCGATGTCATACTGGGCGTCACGGTGACAGATGTGGGCGAAGGTCGCGGCCGGAGTCGCGTGCGTCAGTTCGGTAGTGGTCACCGAGCCAGTGCCTTTGCCCTGCGCCTTGGCCATTTCCAGCAGAGTAGTGGCTGCTGTTCCGTTATCGGTCGTGCAGTTATTCACGGTCTTGTTGCCGTTACTGTCCTTGCCCGGTGCTACCGCTGTGGTGTCTGCACTCATGGAGATGACTTCGTTGTTCATCTTCACTCCGGTCATATAAGCCGCCATTGACGGCGCGGAGTCGGTGGTCTGAGCATCATTGGAATACGTTTTCAGACGCGCGGTATACGGCAGATTCTGCATCTGCAGATTACCGGCTTCACCGTATTTGTAGATACGGGCGGCGGTCAGTGTGGTCGGGCCCATGCCATCGCCAAGAAAGAAGATAACGTTTTTGGCCGGAGCGGCATAAGTCAGTGAGCTGGTTAACGCCGCAGCGATCGCACAGCTTAGTAATAATGGTTTCAGCATGATTTTCTCCTGGATATCTGATTACAAGCCGGCGATGGTTTTGACCTTGCTGAACACCGCGGTATTTTCAATCACACCGTGGAAATCATCAGCACCCATTCCCATTGCGCCGAGGAAGACATCGGTGCCGCCATGGGTTTCGCTGCCCGGTTCTCCGACCTCAACCACGACTTCCTGGCGGTAATCGTCGGCAGAAACGGTCTCATCGGTCAGCTCCGGAACGGTGTTACGGGCACCATCTGCGCGATTGGAACCATTACCAAAACCAATGATGGAATACGGTGCGCCATCGGCATCACGGCTTGCTTCGCCGACGGTGGTGCCGGAGTAGTTTTTTACCAGACCCAGTACGCCCGGCTGACTGTCGGTGGTTTTCCCGGTACGTTGTGCATAACCGTTCAGTACCAGCGTGTGGTCATGATCTGCGGTCACCACAATCAGCGTGTTTTTCAGTTCCGGATCGATGGTTTTCATCTTGGCGATAGCAGCGGCGATGGCGTTATCAAATGCCACGGTATCCTGCAGCGCGCGTTTGGCGTTGGTGTCATGCAACGCGTGGTCGATACGACCGCCTTCCACCATCAGGAAGAGGCCATTTTTGTTGTTGCTGAGCACGTCGATGGCTTTTTCGGTCATCTCGGTCAGCGATGGTTCGGTTGAGCTGCTGTCTTTCTGACGATCAAGGTCATAAGAAAGATGGCTGTTGTTGAATAAACCAATCAATTTCTTGCTGTTATCGGCGGCCGTCATTTCGGTTTTGGTAGCGGCATAGGTATAGCCTTTGGCCTGCAGTTCGGTGATCAGGTCGCGGCCGTCACTGCGTCCGCCACTCAGCTTGGCGGAAGGGAAGAACTGTTTACGTCCGCCGCCCAGAACAACATCCAGGCCGTCAGCCAGTTTGCTGTTGAAGCCGGCACCACCCGGTACCAGCTGCGCGGCAATATCGTTTTCCAGATCGCGGTTACAGATATGTGCGTAGGTGGCGGCAGGGGTGGCATGGGTGACGCGGGTGCTGGTGACGACACCGGTGCCCCAGCTTTTGGCTTTGGCCAGTTCGAGCAGGGTGGTGACCGCACTGCCTTTGCTGTTGCTGCAATCGTCTTCCGGTGTGGCTTCTGCATCCATGGAAATAACACCGTTGTTGCTTTTGACGCCGGTCATATAGGCGGCCATGGAAGGTGCAGAATCGGTAACCTGTGAATCGTTGGAATAGGTCTTGATAAAGGCGCTTTCCGGCAGGGTGTCGATCGTGGTGGTGCCGTCTTCCCCCACCGAGTAAATACGGGAGGCAGTCAGGGTGGTCAGCCCCATGCCATCGCCGAGAAAGAACAGGACGTGTTTCGGCTGGGTTACTTCGGTACTGGTGGTGTTGGAGCTGCTATCGCTGTTGCAACCGGTAATAAAACAACCGGCGGTCAGAAATGCAGCCAGATAAGTCATTCTATTCATGTTATAAACCCGTTATGAAGATGTATCGGAAAAATAACTATTCTTGATGACGGTTTGGTTTCAGATTTATGAGGTTTTAGCGATGGCGTATGTTTTTTAACCGGACGGGATGTCGGAAACGGATGATTTATTCGTTTTTCACTACTTCCATTTTCCGGCCGATGGCGTTATAACCGCGGCGTTATAACTACCGGAGTGTGACGTGAATCCCGTTTTAACCAGTATGCTGTTACTGATGTGCAGTAACGTATTTATGACCTTCGCCTGGTATGGTCATCTGAAGGACATGAGCAGCAAGCCGTGGATCATCGCGGCCATCGTCAGCTGGGGCATTGCGCTGTTTGAATATATGCTGCAGGTGCCGGCGAACCGGATTGGTCATACCGCGCTGAGCGTCGGGCAGCTGAAAATCATGCAGGAAGTGATCGCTCTGGGCATTTTTGTGCCGTTTTCCGTGTTCTATCTGAAAGAAGAGATCAAGCTCGACTATCTCTGGGCCGCACTCTGCATGCTGGGCGCCGTGTTCTTCATCTTCCGTGAAAAGATCATGGCGGCGATCTGATTATTTCAGCTGCCGGCTTAACGCCCTGATTTTACGGCGTGCGGTATTCACGGCCGCGCCGGCGTAACGGGCGGCCAGATAGGTCTCCGTGATTTGTTGCATGATGGCACTGGCCGGATGGCCGGCTTGTTGCAGACGTTGCAGTAACGCCGACGGCGTTTCCCCCGCATGCCGGCTGATCCCCTGTTTTTCCAGACGATGACAGGCCTGCAGATAGGCCTGCAGTAACGGGTCGGTTTTTAACCGGTTTCTTGCCAGCCGGTTGATCGCCAGTGCCAGCCCGATCACCATAATCATGCCACCCATCATGACGAAGACACGCCCCCACAGGCGGCTGCCAAACAGCGCCTGCAGCAGTTTTTCCTGCGACTGGTTGTTGTAGTTCAGCACCCAGGAGGTCCAGCGATAATCGATATCGGCCAGGAAGGCATGCAGTTCAGCAATCAGCAGCAGATGCCGGTAACTGGCGAGGCTGAACGGATCGCGCAGCCGGGTTTCTCCGTCCGGAAGAATTTCGTCGATACTGCGGCTGGCCCGATCGGGGGCTACCATCAGTGTCGGATCAAAACGCTGCCAGCGGTTATCCAGCCATACTTCTGCCCAGGCATGCGCATCAAACTGATACAGGCTCAGATAATTGCCGGCGGCATGATATTCCCCGCCCAGATAACCGGTCACCATGCGGGCCGGAATCCCCGCTGCCCGCAGCAGGAAAGTAAAGCTGCTGGCGAAGTGCGCGCAGAAACCGCGGCGACTGCCGAACAGGAAGTCATCGATCTGGTCATTGCCCTGCAGCATGGGGGGCTCCAGCGTGTAACTGAACCCATGGCCGGCAAAATATTGCATTGCGGCCTGTGCCAAATCGCGGTCGTCACGATGTTGCAGACGCAGCTCGGTCGCGAGCAGATGCGTCTGCGGGTTGAGACCGGCGGGTAACTGCAGGTTAATTTGTCGCTGGTGGTTCGTTAAGGTGGTCTGCGTTGCGGTCTGAGGGAAATAGGTCAGCGGGAACAGCTGTTTTTGCTGCAAGGGCTTCGCGGCATACAGCGTCATGGCCGGTGTCAGCAATACGGCCTCCGATTCAGGCCGTGAGAAATCCAGACTATACAGCCAGTGCTGCTGCGTGGGTTCGGCGATGATCCGGTAGGTCGTGGCCGGACCCGTCCAGTTGATCCGGTTTTTCAGCGGGGTGGATGCGGTAAACGGGCTGGCCTGCCGTTGCTGCCACTGCTGCTGTACGGGATGAACCCGCCAGGTTTTGCCATCAAACTCTTCATGCACCAGCGCCCGCCAGTAACGTTCGCCCGGAAGTGGCAGTTTGCCGTCAAAGCTGGCGCGGAATGCCAGCGCACTGGAGCGGGAGAGCCGCGCGATATCGCCGGGCGTCACTTCGTCATTCAGGCCGGTGGTGGCACTTTTGATGTCCGGCAGCCGCCACAGCGGCCCGGCATGCGGGATCAGCAGGAATAACAGCGCCATCAGCGGCAGACTCTGCAGCAGCAGACGCAACCCCAGCTGCCACTGCGCGCGGTAACTGTTGGTCTGATAAATCGAGACCAGCGCAATACCGTTAATGGCCGCAACCAGCAGCAGATAGAGCGTAAATGCCAGCCCCTGATGATAGATAAATGCCAGCGCGGTCAGAAAATAGAGTGATAGCACATGCAGGCTCAGATGCCGGCGGCTGGTAAATTCGAGAAACTTCAGCGTACAGCCCAGCACCAGCAGATTAAACATCGCCGGCAGGAAACCGCCACTGCGCCAGAGGTAGGCAATGAATCCCATGCCGAGCAGAGCCAGCAGGTTTTTGAACAGGGCGGCCGGTGGCTTCAGGTGGTTGCGGGCAATGGCATAACGCCAGCCGATCGTGAGCAGCGCACAGCCATAAATCGCCGGATGCAGTTCACTGTACAGCGGCAGCACCATCAGCAGATAGCTCAGACTGAGCCAGTTCAGGGTTTGCGGCCCGAGGGTTACCGACAGGTTTTCAGTTGTTTTCATAGAGTGCCAGCGCCGTCAGACAAGCCGTTTGGTGGGTACTGCCTTCGCCCGGCGGAATACTCTGGTGACCGAGCAGCAAACCGTAGCGGACGCCCTGCTGTTCCAGCGTCTGCACCTGGTAGCAGAGCCGGGAAAGCCGTTCTTCCAGATCATGACCGGCGGTTTTATGCAGCTCCAGCCAGCACTGGGCGGGGAGCGGAGTCATAAATTCCTTGCTGACCATGCCACGTCCCTGCGCGACCTGTTTCCAGGCGATCTGACTGAGCGATTCGCCCGGACGATAGGGGCGGACGCCCTGCATTTCATCCATCCCGGCGGTCTGATGCGGGGATACCGGCACCCCGGCATCTGTGGACAGCCGTTCATCCGACTGTAACTGCACATCACACAGCAGGGGTTGCGGATAGACCAGCCCGGTTTGCTGCAGATCGAGTAGTGTCCAGCATTCCAGCAGGCCTAACGGCCAGTGGCTGGAGATGCGCAGCCGCCCCGGACGCAACCAGCCGCGCCGTGCGGTGACAAAGGTAACCCCCGCCAGTTCGCGCTGTTGCAGTTCCGGCAGATGTTCGCCCAGACCACCGGCAGCACTGAGCTGCAGATCGTAGCGGGGGCGGTCGGTCTGCAGCTGTACGGCAAAACGCAGCGATTGGCCGGCATAACCGGTGGGCGAGGTCACCGCCTCTGCCATCAGGCCGTTTAAATTCTGATGACAGTGGAAAATGGAGATAACAAACAGACTGAACAGCAGATAAGCCAGTGCCAGCACCAGATTGTTTTCATAGTTGGAACCGAGCAGAAAAATGGCCGCGGTCAGGCAGAGATAGATCCAGCCGGTACGGCTGGGAAAGATAAACAGGTTGTGCCGATCGAGATGCACCCAGCTGGCCGGCGGGATCCGTTGATCCAGCCAGTCGGCTATCCGTTGCCGCCAGTGTCGCTGCAATTGCTGCACAAAACTCATCGTACCGGATCCACCCGTTCCAGCAGTGCGCGGCTGAAGCTGTTGCGGTTGCCCATCGCACTGCTGTAGCCGTTACGCAGCCGGTGTTCCGCGACCGGGGCAAAAATCGCCTGAATATCGTCCGGCAACAGATAATCCCGTCCGGCCATATAAGCCCAGACTCTGGCTGCACTGAGCAGTGCCTGACTGGCGCGCGGCGACAGGGCATGCGGCGTGACAGCGCCATAGCGGCTTTCATGCACCAGACTGAGCAGATAATCCAGCGCGGCATCGGCGACCTTGACCTGCGCGGCCTGCCGCTGCATCAGCTGCAGATGCTGACTGTCCAGCAGGGGGGAAACCGTCACGGTACCGGTTTGCAGTAACATGCGCTTTTCGGTGGCCTTATCCGGGTAACCCAGCTCGATGCGCATCAGAAAACGATCGAGCTGCGATTCCGGTAACGGATAGGTACCGGCCTGATCCTGCGGGTTCTGTGTGGCAATCACGAAGAACGGTTCCGGCAGGGCGCGGGTTTCACCATCGGTACTGACCTGACGCTCGGCCATCGCTTCCAGCAAGGCACTCTGGGTGCGCGGGCTGCCGCGGTTGATCTCATCGGCCAGCAGCACCTGGGTAAACAGCGGGCCGGGGTGGAAGACAAACTCTTTCTGCTGTTCAAACACCGAGACCCCCAGCAGATCGGCCGGCAGCATGTCAGAGGTAAACTGTACCCGCTGATACTGCAGCCCCAGTACGGTCGCCAGTGCATGTGCCAGTGTGGTTTTTCCCATACCGGGCAGATCTTCAATCAGCAGATGCCCTTTGGCCAGCAGGCAGCAGACCGCCAGCCGGATCTCCTCTTCCTTGCCCAGAATCACCCGGTTCAGTTCAGTTAAAATCGCTTGAATATGCTGTTGCACAGAAGACTCCATTAACGGGCAATGACCGGCTGCTGTAAGTATAGGTGCCGGTGCAGCAAGCAGAGAGAACCTCTCTGCCGGAATGAGCATGCATCAACGGTGGTTATACCGTGGACAATAAGCATATACAGGGATTAGTTTTGACTCAAATGAAGATAATTTTCAATACAGCAGGCGCTGACAGCCGGCTGCCGTTGAGGTTATTGCATTTAAAGCGGACAAAAATCGTTTTTACCCTTCTCCTGTGCCGATCTTGCAGCGATAATCCACGCCTTCGTACTGATGCTGTCGGATCAGTGGTGTTAAACCTCATTATTCAGAAACAACTATGCTGTCATTCCTTCCTGGTTTTATCTTGTTGCCGCTCAGTATCGCGATGGTGATCCTGAATACGGCGCTGGTCTCATTTCTGATTGGCATACAGGCATTGCTGAAATTACTGATCCCGGTTGCGGTGATTAACCATTATCTGACCCGTGGCTGTAACTTCATCATGTACGGCTGGTTATGTGGCAACGCGCTGATGTTACGGCTGGTCAATAAAGTTGAATGGGAAGTGCATGATTCCACCAACCTGAACCGTCAGGGCTGGCATATGGTGATCTGTAATCATCAGAGCTGGGCGGATATCGTGCTGGTCGGGGATATTTTCCGTAAACGCTTGCCGGTACCGAAGTTTTTCCTGAAACACGATTTGCTGTATGTGCCGTTTGTCGGTCTGGCCTGCTGGGGGCTGGATATGCCGTTCATGCGTCGTTATACCCGCCAGCAGTTGCTGAAAAACCCGGCCTTGCGTGGCAAGGATGTGACGACTGCGCGGGAAGCATGTGCCAAGTTCCGCACTATTCCGACCACGGTGATCAACTTTGTCGAAGGCAGCCGTTTTACCCCGGAAAAACGTGATGAAACCAAATCGCCATATCAGCATTTGCTGACCCCGAAACCGGCCGGTCTGGCGATGGCCATCAATGCCCTCGGTGAGCAATTTGAGAAGATCGTGAATGTGACCCTGGCCTATCCGGATAATCAGGAACGGCCATTTTATGACATGCTGACCGGTCGTCTGACCCGCGTTCAGGTGTGGATTGAAGAGATCCCGGTGACCGAAGTGCAGCGTGGTGATTACATGAAAGACAAACCGTTCAAACGCGGTTTCCAGAGCTGGCTGACCGAAGTGTGGCAGCGCAAGGATCGGCAGTTAAATGAGCGCTGAGCGCTCATTCGCTGCTTATTCCGCTAAGAGTTTTTCCATCCAGCGCTGAGCGATCAGCGCCTGTTCACCGGTGACCAGCGGCGTCGTCTGATTGGCGACACATTCCAGATAATGTTCCACCATCGGCACGAAACCGCGCAGTTCCAGAATGGTTTGCCAGCTGCCGGCGGTGGTGACACAGATTTTGCCATCCCGTTCCTCTTCCATCCGGTTTAAATCACGCACCCGCATCACGGCACCGTGAGTGATCACTTCCAGCGTTTCCGCCTGTGTACCGGCGTCGCGGTGCATCGCGGTGGTGATCAGTTTGTTCTCGTGACGGAAAACATGTCCGGCGAAGATCAGTTCATCCAGCGTTGTTTTGTTGATTTGTGCGGTCTGCAGCGACAGCTCGCCATCACATAGCCACAGCACGGTATCGAGCAGATGCAGATAATCATCATACATGGTAAAACGCAGCGGGTTGCTGATGCCGTGAATGCGGTGTTTTTCAAAACGGACGGCCGCCGCACAAGACATCTGCGCTTTGACGGTCTGGTAAAAAGGGGCAAAACGGCGGTTAAAACCGACCATCAGGGTGCGTTGCTGTTTTTCCGCCAGTGCCACCAGGGCTTCGGCTTGATCCAGCGTGTCAGCCAACGGTTTGTCGATATAGACGTGCAGGCCTTTGCGCAGCAGATGTTCGGCTATTTCATAGTGGGTGGACGTGGCGCTGTGCACGAAGGCGACATCGCAGTTCGCGGCCAGTTCATCCAGTGAGAAGAAGGAAACAATGCGGTATTGCTGACAGAGCAGGCAGTTTTTTTCCTGATTCGGGGTATAGGCGCCCACCAGTTCCCAGTGTTTCGCCTGGGACAAGATCGGCAGATAGACCTTCTGCGCGATACCACCTAAACCCACTATTCCCACTCGTAGCTTACGCATGCTGTCCCCTGTTCTGCCGAGAAAACAACATGGTAGTGTTACAGGTAACAGAGAAGCAAGACCGGATATTGGGTACAACAAGATCGGTTTGCTTTTCTGTTACCGGTAAGACATTTTTGCCTTAACGCGCCAGCCAGCCGCCATCGACGGCAATGGTGTAGCCGTTGATGTAATCGGAGGCTTGAGAAGCCAGGAATACAATCGGCCCCATCAGATCTTCCGGGGTGCCCCAGCGGTTAGCCGGAATACGTCCCAGAATTTCATTGCTGCGGCCTTCATCCGCCCGCAGTGCCGCGGTGTTGTTGGTCGCCATGTAACCCGGGGCGATGGCATTGACGTTGATGCCTTCTTTGGCCCATTCATTGGCCATCAGACGGGTAATCCCCATCACGCCGCTCTTGGATGCCGTGTAAGAAGGTACGCGGATACCGCCCTGATAAGAGAGCATCGAGGCGATGTTGATGATCTTGCCGCCCTTGCCCTGCGCGATGAACTGTCTGGCGACGGTCTGCGACATGAAGAACACGCTCTTCACGTTAATGTTCATCACATCGTCCCAGTCTTTTTCGCTGAATTTGAGCGCGTCTTCACGGCGGATGATGCCGGCGTTGTTGACCAGAATATCAATATGACCAAAGGCCGTTACTGCCTGATCAATCAGCTGCGGCAGTTCGTCAATTTTGCTGACATCTGCTTTCAGGCTGAGGAATTTACGTCCCAGCGCTTCCACCTTGGCGATGGTATCCACCGGTTCCACGATGTTGATACCGACGATATCGCAGCCTGCCTGGGCCAGACCGACCGCCATACCCTGACCTAAGCCGGTGTCACAGCCGGTGACGATGGCCACTTTGCCGTTCAGATCGAATGAATTCAGGATCATGATGTTTCTCCACTTAACAGTCCGTACTGCCCGTTAGTGTTGGCGTTGGCTAAGGCGTCGGCCGGCAATACGGAAAAAACAGTTTTGGTGGCCACAGCGTCAGTCCGGGCGACCGGGAATTGGGTTTAGCGAATATCGCGGATCGCGATATGGTCCATGTCATCAAACACCTGGTTTTCACCGACCATACCCCAGATGAAGGTATAGCGACGGGTGCCGACGCCACAGTGAATGGACCAGCTTGGTGACAATACGGCCTGTTCGTTGTGTACCAGCAGATGACGGGTTTCCTGCGGTTCACCCATGAAATGGAACACAGTGTCGTTTTCCGTCATATCGAAGTAGAAGTAGACTTCCATGCGGCGCTCATGGGTATGGCAAGGCATGGAGTTCCACATGTTGCCTTCTTCCAGACGGGTCAGGCCCATCACCAGCTGGCAGGTCGGCAGCACGTCCGGCACCAGATATTTGTTGATGGTGCGGCGGTTACCGGTCGCGTTATCGCCCAGCGTCACCGGTCTGGCTTCGGCCTGCGTCACTTTGCGGGTCGGATACGTGGTATGGGCCGGGGCACAGTTCAGATAGAACTTGGCCGGATGCGCAGCATCGGTGCTGGCAAAACTGACGTCCTGATTGCCCATGCCGATGTACAGCGCTTCCTGATTACCGATTTCATAGGTTTGGCCGGAAACAGTCACCACACCGGCGCCGCCGACGTTGATCAGGCCCAGTTCACGACGTTCCAGCAGATACGCCACGCCGACCTGTTTGCCCAGTTCCGGGCTTAACACCACGGTCTGGTCCACCGGCATCACGCCACCGACAATGATGCGGTCGATATGGCTATAAGTCAGGGTGATATCGTTGGCGATGAACAGATTTTCAATCAGGAACTCTTTGCGCAACCCGGCTGTATCAAATTGTTTGGCGTGGTCGGGGTGAATGTTATGACGCACTTGCATGATGAGACCTCTTCAATAGGTATAGGCAAACCCGGATGAAGAGACTATCTATCAGGCCGAAGTAACGGGACCTGCCTGATGAGATAGCCTCTCAGGGCGCCGTTATTCACGGCATGAAGAGATAATAGACAGATCGAAACAATCAATCAATAAAAATAAAACAGCGTTTCAATAACTTTGTGAGGTAACGCAAGGTGTGCAGAAACCACCATCGTTGTACGTCGGAATGCAGAAAAACAAACGGCCACGCCTGCCGGAGCAGGGTGGCCGTTGCCGGAATCACAAAGCTGACGATTACAGGGCAGCCATCGCGTCTTTCGCGAGCTGACCGATCTTGTCCCATTGTTTGTTATCAATCAGATCAGCCGGCACCATCCAGGTGCCACCGCAGGCGACTACGGTTTTCAGGCCCAGATAGGTTTTAATGTTTTCCGGCGTCACGCCGCCGGTTGGCATAAATTTCACCGGATAGACCGCCGACATGGCTTTCAGCATGTTCACGCCGCCTGACGGCTCTGCCGGGAAGAATTTCAGCATGCTCAGACCCATTTCCATCGCCTGTTCCACCAGACTCGGGTTGTTCACGCCCGGCACAATCGCGACACCGCGTTGCTGGCAGTAACGTACGGTGGTCGGGTTAAAGCCCGGGCTGACGATGAAATCCACACCTGCTTCGATTGCTTCATCAACCTGTGCGGTGGTCAGCACGGTACCGGCACCGATCAGCATATCCGGGAACGCGGCACGCATACGACGGATGGCTTCTGCTGCTGCCGGAGTACGGAAAGTAATTTCGGCGCTTGGCATGCCGTTTTCAACTAATACACGGCCCAGATCAACCGCATCGTCCGCATTTTTGATAGCAATAACCGGAATGATTTTCAGTGCCTGCAGACGTTCAACTAAAGTAGACATAATTTCTCCAGAGAATAATTTAATTAAAGAGATGATGACGGCATAACGTCAGCAGGAATAATCGCGCCGCGATACTGGATCACGGTACCGGCCAACCGGTGGCCCTGCATGGCTGATTCAGTGACACTGCCTTTCTGCAGGCGACGCGCCAGATAACCGGCACCGAAAGAATCACCTGCTGCGGTGGTATCCACCACATTGCTGATTTTCTGCGCGGCCACTTCTTCCTGCACACCGTTCTGAGTGACAATGACACAAGGCTCGGCACCGCGTTTGATGACGATTTCACCGACACCCAGCGCTAACGTGCGTTCGATAACGTCTGTCAGCGGACGTTCACCCCACAGGGCATCTTCATCATCCAGGGTCAGGAAGGCGATATCGGTCAGGGCCAGCATCTGCTGATAGCAGGCCTGCGTTTCTTCCCGGCTTTGCCACAGACGCGGACGGTAGTTGTTATCAAACACGACGCGGCCACCCTGCGCCCGGAAGGTGGCCAGAAAATCAAACAGACGCTGACGGCTGGCCGGACTTAAAATCGCCAAACTGATGCCGCTCAGGTAAATCACATCCATCTTCATGAGCTGTGCCAGGACAGCATCAGTTTGCTCGGTTTCAAGCCAGTATTTGGCGGCCGCGTCGCTGCGCCAGTATGAAAAACTGCGCTCGCCGTGGCTGTCGGTGTCAATGAAATACAGACCCGGCATTTTGTTCGCCAGACGTTGTACCAGCGATGTATCAACACCTTCCTGTTGCCAGGTATCGATCATGCTCTGACTGAAATTGTCGGTACCCAGTGCACTGACGTAATGCACTTTGCCGCAATCCGCAGGTAACTGACGGGCCAGATAGACCGCAGTATTGAGTGTATCGCCGCCAAAGCCCTGACGAATGTCATTGTTCTGACGTTGCAGTTCCACCATGCATTCACCAATGATGGCAATGTTCAGAGTATCCATGGATGTCTCTCATGTTGTGTTTAAAAAACAAGCATAGATTATCTAATCAAACTGGCGTGTCAAACAGAATAAAACAATGTTTTAATTTTATGGGTTGCGGTTCAAAAAATTAGTAACATGCTGTTGTAATAATTACAGACAATGGTTAAATATTGCTCTCAGTGCGGGAGTTACTGATTTGCACCGGCATCCGGCTTTGCATAAGATGTCGCCGCAGCAGTTTCTAATAATCATGACAGAGGTAACAGTGAACGATTTTTCCAAACAGCAGGATTCTGTTTCATCGGTGCTTAAAGTGTTCGGCATTCTGCAGGCACTGGGTGATGAACATGAAATCGGTGTCACTGAGTTATCTCAGCGTGTGATGATGTCGAAGAGTACGGTTTACCGTTTTTTGCAGACCATGAAATCACTGGGCTATGTGCGCCAGGAAGGGGAGAACGATAAATACTCCCTGACGCTGAAGCTGTTTGATCTCGGTGCCAAGGCCTTGCAGCATGTGGATCTGATCCGTATCGCTGACCAGCAGATGCGTATTCTTTCCAAAGAGACCCGCGAAACTATCCATCTGGGCACGATGGAAGAGGAAAGCATCGTCTATCTGCACAAGATTGATTCGCTGTATAACCTGCGCATGTATTCCCGCGTCGGACGCCGCAACCCGCTGTACAGCACCGCGATCGGTAAGGTGTTGCTGGCCTGGCTGGATGAGCGTGAAGTGCGTGAAATTCTGGCGCCGGTGACATTTGAATGTAAAACCGTGCATACACTGACCGATGTGGATGCCTTGCTGCGTGAACTGGCCGAGGTGCGTGAGCACGGATTCAGTGAAGATCGTGAAGAGCAGGAAGAAGGGCTGCGCTGTGTGGGTGTGCCGGTGTATGACCGTTTCGGCCATGTTATTGCAGGCCTGAGTATCTCGTTCCCGACCATCCGCTTTGATGACAATCAGCTGACCCATTACGTGGCAATTCTGCATCAGGCAGCGGCCAATATTTCCCAGCAGCTCGGTCTGGCCTGTTACCCTTTCCCGTCGGTTTAAACAGCTTTCTCTGCGCCTGCCACTCCCCGGCAGGCGTATCTTTCCCTCGCCGTTATGCTCCTTTTGCTGATTGAATCCCATCTGCCAGCGGATGCGTTGTCATTCGCATATCAGTAATTCAATTACGCCACCAATAAAATTAAAACAATGTTTCATTTTGTGAGTTACGTCATTTCATAAATCTTATGACATCGGTAAAGTGCACACATTCACTGAAAGCAGGAGTGTAAAAAATGATTTTTGGTAATACGGAATCTCTGTCACAGGCGTTACTGCCCGCAGCATTGCAACATCTGTTAAGCCGTCCGGAGCTGAGCCCGGAGGCATTGCGTGCACAACCCGATGGCCTGTATGAGCTGGAAGGCAAGCAGCTGTTTTATATGCTGTCGACCAATGACACCAAACCGGCAGCAGAAATGCGCAGTGAGTTCCATCAGCAATATCTGGACATTCAGATGGTGCTGGACGGAGTTGAAGGCATGGCCGTTGGCCCGCTGTTAGTCAATCCGGAACAATATGACGCGACCAAACCTGATCTTTACTTCACTAACGATCTGACAGCAGAAAATCAGATGAACCTGAAAGCAGGTGATTTTGTGGTGTTTTATCCGGGTGAAGTACATCGTCCACTGTGCTGCGTCGGTGCGCCGGCACCGGTCCGTAAAGCCGTATTTAAAGTGGATAAAACCTGGCTGGCACAATCAACCTGGCTGTAAAAGTTTTGGGTTAATACGTGGCCGAACTGGACCTGTTGTCCATGCCGGCAAAGCTGGTGGTTTTCGCGAATGACCTGCAGTTGATCGTGAAAATTTCCGCAGCACAGGCACAGCCGTGCTTGTGCTGATTGCAATGTGATGTCTGCCGCTGGCAGCATCCGACGGAGAATTTCAGTTATGAAGATCAAAGCAACGATAGACCGCATTCCTGGCGGATTGATGTTAGTACCATTGCTGTTAGGCGCCATCCTGCACACGGCAGCACCGGGTACGGCAGAATATTTCGGGTCATTTACCAAAGGGATCATCACCGGCACGTTACCGATTTTGTCGGTATGGTTTTTCTGTATCGGTGCCTCCATTGATTTGCGGGCCACCGGCACGGTATTACGTAAATCCGGCACGCTGGTGCTGACTAAAATCGCGGTTGCCTGGGTTGTGGCGCTGATTGCGGCACAATTGCTGCCGGAATACGGCATTGAAGTGGGTATGCTGGCGGGCCTGTCCACGCTGGCACTGGTTTCGGCGATGGATATGACCAATGGCGGTCTGTATGCCAGCCTGATGAACCAGTATGGTTCAAAAGAAGAGTCCGGCGCTTTCGTGCTGATGTCTGTTGAATCCGGCCCGCTGATGACCATGGTGATCCTGGGTTCCGCGGGTCTGGCTTCCTTCCAGCCTCATCATTTTGTCGGTGCGGTGCTGCCATTCCTGATTGGTTTTGCCTTGGGTAACCTGGATCATGACCTGCGTGAATTCTTCAGCCGTGCCACGCAAACCCTGATCCCGTTCTTCGGTTTCGCACTGGGTAACACCATTAATCTGGGCGTGATTCTGGATACCGGTCTGTTAGGTATTGCGATGGGTCTGCTGGTAATTGTGGTAACCGGTATTCCGCTGATTATTGCTGACCGTTTAATCGGTGGCGGTAACGGTACGGCGGGTCT
>MTLD01001114.1_pt1 | contig 20651 bp, 18 predicted proteins | sample 1982471 | NCBI WGS metagenome assembly MTLD01 (sample SAMN05712604, study PRJNA340218) | biofilm metagenome | isolation source: sample SPM anode biofilm adapted to -50 mV | place: USA | collected 2012-02-03 | reverse complement strand
AGGCCATTTACACAAACGATTTTACAGGCTCGGGAACGGTGAACGGCGGCGGTATCATCTCCATGAATCCGACTTGCAAAGGGCACTCTATTATGCCGTTCGCAAGGCAAAAATCCCCAAGAAAGTCACCTCCCACATCTTCCGCCACTCCTTTGCCACCCACCTGCTCCAGGCCGGTTACGATATCCGTGTGATTCAGAACCTGCTGGGGCACTCCAGCCTGAAGGCCACAATGATTTACACGCATTGTGTCCCGGTCAGAACGGTCAAAGAGCCTAAAAGCCCACTGGATTTCTGATACGTATGATTTTGAAGCAGCTCATCAGATCCAGGCAAGACTATTACGGCATGGTTGCGGCCAGTTCCATTCTCCGAAACAATATTCAGTTCTCGGATGATTCTTTTTGCACGGACTCAGAAGGAATCCAAAATTGTACGAGAAAAAGTTTTGCTGAGCGTAACGCCCGGGGAACCAATCCCAACTTATGGAGCAAAGTTGAGATTCGGGAAGCGCATTACTCATCTACGTAGGAATCCTTACGCCCCCCCCCAAAAAAAATCGTATGTAAAAAAGTAAGGAGAAGTAAGGAGTAAGGACAAAAGAAAAGGGGCTACGAAATCTCGTAACCCCTTGTTTTTATGGTCGGTGCGACTGGATTCGAACCAGCGACCACTAGACCCCCAGAACTGTTTATACTCTTACAACCAATTGTTATTTTTATGATTTTTAGGTTTTACTGCTTCTTGGTACAAGAGGCGGCTTTGATTCTTTGTAGACGTCCCTGGGTCTTAATATGAACATATTTGCGCGTGGTCTGAATGTCGCTATGGCCTGCTTGCTCCTGGATATCGGCCATGGATACACCAGCAGCATGAAGATCTGAGAGGTGATTGTGACGTAGCAAATGATTATATATATTCTTACGAACTCCAGCGCGTTCCGCTGCGCCTTCGATCGCCTTCCTCAGATCCTTGTAAGCTTCTCCGGTTTGTGGGTTTCGCAGTAATAGTCCCGTTTTGATTTTTTCAATTCGTTCAGCGAGTTCGTCATGTAATGGTCCGGTGATGACCACCTCACGCTCTTTGTTCCCCTTCCCTATGACTCTTATAATACCATCCTCTAGAAAAACATCTTCGACGGTCAAATCCAGCCCCTCCCGCTTCCGCAGTCCGGCATAATTATATAACATGAGTGCAAGCTTGGCGTCTGGACTGCATTTAGCTAGGATGCGCCGGAGCTCATCATCATTGGGAAGGTTGGGGATGCGGATCGGAAGCTTCTTGAATTTTGGAATGGCAAACGGCAAAGGGAGCATGTATTTCTTTTGAACACAATATTTAATAAATAGACCAAAATATTTCAGCTCAGTGTTGATGCGCACCTTGCTAGTCGGTTTTCCTGGGGCATATGTTTTTTGGGGGTCTGGATTTTTAATCGGGGGGCGCCAGATATCGGTGCGGCGCTTGTCCATGTATCCTGTGAAGGTCTCTACGGTCAGTTGTGATAGATGCCAGGAACCTAAGTACGGCAATAGCCTGCCCGCTGCATAGGTTATGTCGGTTATTGTGCTTTCGGCACTGTCACGGGCATATTCTTTTAGCCATTCAGGCCAAGCATCGTTTACGGTGGGGTCGAACGGTGGCGGTGCGTGTACATATTCCCGTATCAAGGCCAATTCCAGTTGCTGGGCCTTGGCAAGAGTAAAGCCTTTGACGACTTTTTTTACCTGTTTACCTTTTCCGCCCGCGGGATAGTAATCAATCACGTAAGCGCCGGGAACGATCTCCCCTTTTTTATTTTTGTAGGGCCGGACAGACATTTACCATCCGTTATAATGGGCGCTTTTGGCTTTTTCGACTTTTGATTCGAGTTCATCAAAAATCATCTTAATCCCCCTACCCTTATATGTTTCACCCGTCCCGCTTCATTATCCGGAAACGTTATAATATTTACAAATTAAAAAAAGACCACATAGGACATATTCTGTCGCACCTCTGTGATATAAAACTTGCAGAGAACATTCATTGTTGCCATACGGCCAAGCCTAAATTAATCTAATAAAGCATCCCAACGATCCTCAACAACTGTGAAAGGAATGCATCCATGATCTGCCACCCAGAAGCCCTTAAATTGTTGAAACTGCCCCCGGAACCAATGCCGTTGCGCGATTATGCACAGCTTTATCGTAGAGAACATCGCCGAAGGACTGTAATGGAAGAAAAGATGAGACGTATCAGCAATGTATTTCAAGCTGGTCTGCCAGAATCCGTGGCACTAATCGCGATTTTGTTAATCACTCGCAAATAATCCTCAAGGGGCGGTTCAATACCGCCCCCTCTCCAGGTTTTCATTTACCATTTTCTTCAGAAGCTCGTTTCGCTCTTCCTCAGTCATTTTCATTGCTTCCAACAAAATCCGCGTATCACGCGGGCTTAACCCTATAAACCTGATTTTATCCTCCAAAGACATATTCTCCAAATTCGGATAAGCAGCCTTTGATGTAGATAAAACATCGTCATCAATGCTTGATGGTTTGATCCCAAGCGCATTCTGCAGCTTTCTAATTACTTCAATATCAGGCTTTTTTACCTTACCAGCCAAAAGCCTATTAACCTTTGACTGTTCAAGTCCTGCCATCTTTGCAGCCTTAGTTTCGCTAAGCTTTTGTTTTTCAAGTTGTTTTTTTATTTCAGAAATGACTTCATCCATAATGCATTTTTGCCTTGATTTTAATGCGTTTTTGCATTAATTTATAAATCGTACTATTTATAAAACGAATAAGGCCAAGCTACTTTTGGCTAACAAAATAAACGTTTTATGAATTTTATAAAATATCACGGAGCAAGCTACCATGCAACCAACAATCAAATCCCCCTCACATTATGACTGGTCTGGGTTCCAACGACAGCCACGAGGTTTTATCAAAAAATGGTGTCGTGGTCACGAGGTATCCTTTCAAACCACGTATCAGTTAATCCGCGGGTTATATGTGGGAGGATCTGGGCCTCGCATATCCAATATTATCCAGATTGCCTTGGCAGAAGGCTTGATACAAGAAGCTCCCTCGAAGGCAGCCGCATAAAGAGTTTTAACCGATTTATTTTGCTGGTGAAATGATAAAAATGGAGGTTATTTACCGTGAAAAAGAGAGGAGAAACTCCTACTACCTACAACGAAGCAGTATACTCGGCCGTTCACCGCTCCTCCGTTCCTCCCAAAATGATTGCAGACCATCTCGGCATCAGTGAATCGACTCTTTACAACGCGGCAAATCCCAACAGTGAAGAGCCGCAATTACCCCGCAAACATATCGTCCCCCTTACCCGCTTTACCAAGAACTTCGCCATTTTGGATTACTTTGAACACGCGGTCGGACGGGTTGCGTTTGAAATCCCCAGCTTTGCCGGTTCCTTTTCATCTGTTGCCAGGGAAGCAGCCGAAACAACAGAGCATTTCGGAGTGTTGCTCCGTCAAATCGGATCGGCGCTGGAAAACGACGGCTTGGTCGACATGAAGGAACTCAGGCACATTGAACCCGCCTGTTTAAAGCTTATCGAGACAATTGCCAGACTGTCCGCGGTCGCCCGACAAGAAGCAGAGTCAATGGTGAGATGAACCCTACCATCGAAGCGATACGTGAGCAATCACGCCTGATTGCGGAACAAAACAAGTTGCTGCGCCAACTTGCGGACCAGGAAAAAGAGCCGTCAACGGGTGGAAATTTCGAGCCGGTCGCTCACAGACGTGGTTGCATGATTTCCGATCGAGAGTTCCAACAAATCCTGATGAGCAACGACATCATGGCGGCAATCGACCAGTGGAACGCCCATTATGACCGACTCACAAAAGGAAGGAAGCGATGAACCAAGAATGGAGTTACCGTAAAATCATAGTGCTGCTGATCGCATTTACCGTGTTGATGGGGATCACGGGACACATTGAGCACCAGGACGACGATAAACCGGCCGAGATGATGGCGACCAGATAAATGTAAGTGAGTTTGGAGGAAGTTAAATCATGAAATACCTGTCAGAGAAAGAAGAAAAACATTTGCTGCGGACCGTCCGGAGCACCAAAGGCAAAAAGGCTGAACGTGACTATGTGATGTTGCAGTTGGGTTTCGGCCTGGCGCTTCGGGCAGACGAACTGGCCAATCTGACGGTTGGCGATGTGCGTAACCGCGAGACGTTATATGTCCGTCCGGAGATAGCCAAGCTTTCTTCCAGCGGAACCGTGCCTATTTCAAAGGATCTGCAGGGAATCATCCGCAACTTCATCAAGCTAAAACAGACCTGGAAGGAATCAATCAACGACGCGGCGCCGCTGTTCGTTTCGAGAAATGGTGGCCGACTTTCGAAGAGGAGCCTTCAGGAAGGCGTTGAGGGCTGGATGATCCAGGCGGGGTTGACAACCACGAAGGACGGCAAGGTTGTGGCGCTCTATTCGACTCATAGCTTACGTCATTCGTGTCTGATGAGGATGAGGGAGCGCGGAGTGCGCCTGGAGACGGTGCAGAAGTTTGCCCGCCACAAATCTTTGGCGTCAACTGGCATCTATACCGAGGCAACGATTGACGAAATGATCGAAGCCGCAGAAATGCGGGGGTAAGGGATGAAAGAACAACAAGAGAAACATACCCCTCGACCAACAATTATATCTGCCTGTCTTCACGAGACATGCGGATACAACAAAAACCGGCAGTGTACTGCCCCATCGGTCGAGATCGATGAGTTTCTGCACTGCGCTTCTTGGAGGCAAAAATGAGCCAGCAAAAGAACTGCGCCACCTGCAACCATGCATCAAAAAGGCATTCACAAGAGCCCTGCAATTCATGTTTTGCAAAAAAGACAAAAGATAATCACTTTCCGAACTGGGAGGCAAAAAAATGAAACATTTCAACAGCGGCAACATATTCGGCAAAGTCCTCGAAGTGAAGCCGGAGAGAAGCGACAACGGCAAGGATTATCTACAAATCAGTATGGATGTTTCCGGAGAGAAGTCCGGACGGGTAACGGCATATTGCCGATTATGGGATGGGGATCGGGGACGATGCGCCGAGTTTATGAACGAATGGAAACACTTCCCGAATGTCATTTATTGGATGAAAGGTTTTTTGGGGCAATATACCAGCCGTGAGGGGAAAGTGCTTTCCAACTTCACCATCTTTCAGTGGGAACGCAAAGAGACAGCGGAAAAACGGGCAGTATTCATCCTGAAGGGGGAAGTAACCAGCCAACCCAGCGGACTGAACGATGGCGGACAACGTTTCATCATGACAGTTAATCGTGACGGAGCAAACAACAATACCCAATCTGAAGAATTTGAATTATGGGCACCTGGCGAGAAGTTGCTTGACCAAGTTGCCCACGGTGACCTGGTGGAAGTCAAAGGTTTGATCCGGCAGAAGGATGTCGAGGATTTCTACGGTGGAAGCGATGGGCCAATCAGGGCCTACGTCGATATTCTCAAGATTATTCCGGAACAATCCGCGGCTGCTGACGATATCTCCTATTGACCATGACCACTGAGGAACGCGCCATGTCCGATAAATGCAAAGCCGAATACGCATTAATGCTGAATCGGCTGGATGCGGTGATTCGCGAAAAGTGGCCCGAAACCTTGACAGGGGATGGCAGCGGGGTGTGGGTCTGGTTGCGGGAATCCAGCATAGAGACCATGCAGAAGCTGACAAGCCTGCGCAAACGCTTGGAAGAAGCCTGGGGGAACGGGATGTTTGCAGAAATGAAAGAACTGACGCTCCAGTGGGGCAAGCTGACACTGGAAATTTTCCGGGGATATTCCGGGTATCTGAAACAGAGAGGAGAGACACCGTGATTCAATTATATGCATGCGGACCTATTCATTCAAAGCTGATGGATAAGTCAATCTTCAAGGGGATAAAAAATGAACCTTATCAGCACCCTGCTAACAATCAGATCAGTCTACCCATGTAATGAAATTCAGGCGGTGTTGCACAATGCGCGCCGCCTTTTCATCGAGAGATCATGTCCGACTTCGACCGTATAAAAGAATCTATCCACATCCGCCAGATCATCCCCCAGGAAACCGGCTTTGCACTGAATGATAAAACCGGCCACCTGTCCGAATGCCCCTTCTGCAAACACAAGGATTGTTTCAGCATTCCCAAGGGCGGCAAACATGACAATACCTGGAAATGCCATTCATGTGACAAGGGCGGCGATCTGTTTACCTTCCTGGAGATGTTCTACAACCTGGATAAAGCCGGAGCGCTGAAAAAGGGCGCCCAGTTGGCCGGCATCCCCCTGGAAGAGAAAAAACGCAGCAAGCCGCTCTCCAAGCCCGACCAAATCAGAATCGAGGCGGCAGAGTATTATCACGCCCGGATGATCGAGAACGGCGGCAAGGAATATTTCATCGACCGTCGCGGCCACCGCATGGAGACACTGCAGGTTGAAAAATGTGGCTGGTCCGACGGGCGGCTGCTGGACCATCTGCGCTCCAGAGGATTTACTGACGCCGAAATCGTTGAGAGCGGGTTGGCCAAAGAAAAGGAGATCGAGGGCGGTACCCGGGTGCTGGATTTCTTCCCAAAAGGAATGGCAATCTTTCCGCACTGGTCGCATCGGCGGGTTCTTCATTTCACTATGAAGGATCCACGCCAGATCCCGGTAGCGGAAAAGTACAAGTTCCAGATGCCAAACGACAAGCGAGACAAGAAGTGGTGTTTCTATGGTCAGGACGCACTAGAGAAATACGAAGAGGTCATTCTAGTTGAGGGCGAAAACGACCGCCTGCAGGTGCTGAATTCAGGCATCCTCTATTGTATGGCCATGATCGGCCAGATCAGCGATGATCAATTGAAGATACTGGCCAGCCGCTGCAAGACGAAACATCTTTTCCTCTGGACGGATAATGACGACGCTGGCCGCAAATATATCCGCAAGATATGCAAAGCCCTCCCGGAGGCGTATGTCCGCGTTATCGTGTATGGCAAGGATGAGGATGATCCGGATAGCTATCTGCGGCAAGTTGAAGGCGATCGCAAAAAGCACATCCGCCAGATGCAACTGGATTCGGCCAACATGGATTATATCGCCTGGGAGATCCAGCAGGCGTCGTTCATCCCGACCCTTGAGGGGAGACTCGGGCATCTGAAGTCACCAGCTGGGGATGACCGGGCCAATGTGTTCCGCTTGATTGGTCGCCACCAGCTTGCTCAGCAGCAGGTTTATTCTGAAAAACTGATTGCTTTAGGTTTTACTCAAAAAGCTATAGAGCAACAGCTTGATTTTTCGAATGATCTTTACAACCAGATCACGGACTATTACGAGACGGTCGGTGGTCAACGCTGTGCCGATCCGATCGTGCTGGCCGAGATCATCTACAAATTCTTTGCCCACCATGGCCGGTTCTATTACGACGCCATGGACACAGTCTGGATGATCTACCAGAACCGCACGTATGAGGTGAGCAAGAACACTTCCTTTAACGCCATCATGCTCAAGATGACCCGTCTGATCGTGAGCCAGACACCGGGCACGCAAGTGTGGGATGCTCTGGTGCATACGGCTTATTTGAACGGACGGCGCATTGACATGGGCCGCTGGATTCATAGCGATACCGAGCACGACACCATCTTCTATAACCTGAACAGCCCTAACAACGTAATTTTGAAGCTCTCCCGGGACCGTATAGAGGAAATACAGAATGGCATGAATGATGATCATGTGTTGCTGGCGTCGTCACACAAGATCATGCCGTTTAATTTCCTTCCGGATGCCGAGATACAAGAAGGCATGACGTTATTGAAAGAGCTGGTGTTTGACAATCTGGCTGTGAGGAAAGAGCAGCGGTTTCTGATTATCTGCTGGCTGATTTCCGGCTTTTGCCCGGATCTGGCGCCGTATCAGTTTCTGATGAAGTTCGAGGGGTACGCATCGAGTGGCAAGTCCACGGCAGCCAAGCTGGCCACGGCGTTGATGTACAAGAGCGAGGATCTATCGGACAACTCAGCGGCGGCGGCTTTCTCGTCGGCTGCCAAGAACCCGATGGTGGTTATCGACAACCTGGAGAATAAGGACTTAAACCGAGGCTTACAAAAGTTCCTTCTGCTTGCGGCGACACGTGGTCAAAAAGAGAAGCGCAAGGGCGGATCGGATACCGATACTATTGAGGAAAGCCCGAGGGCGCTTGTATGCGTTACAGCAATTGAGCCCTTCACATTGGCCGAATTGATATCACGCACGTTTGTGCTTCCTTTCGACCGCCGGGTACACGGATCGGATAACTTCCACGAATCGGACGTGCTGGAGCAGATCAAAAAGAAACGCGATCTGATCCTGTCGGCTATTCTACGTTTCCTTCAGAAAGAGATCTTGCCGAACCTGGACCAGCGCAAAGAGTTCATGACGATCCTGAACAAGCAGTTCAAGGGCCACTCCAAGGACCGCACCAATGCCTATCTGGCCGTGTTGATGCTGATCCTGGAGAAGATGCTGAAGTACATCCCATATTACGAAGGGGCGCAAGCCGAATTAATGGACGGGTTTGATACCGGTGACAAAGATGTCTATACCGCGTGGATCGAGGAGCAGAACACTTCCAGCCGCGAAACAGAGGTCGGCAGTAATAACATTCTGCAGCTTCTGGAGGGCCTAGTGAGGGAGTACACACAGTTTTACAAAGGGAAAACGACTTTTGTCCCTTGTTACGAACCAGGCTACGAAGAGAACGTTTTCGTAATGGAACATCCGGAGTATGGCATCAAGATGATCAAGACAGTTCCAGAGACGCTTTGTTCTGTTTGCGGAAACCATCCTGCGGATTGCGTATGTGGCGGAGATCGCTACAGCAAGTCGATAATCGAGTTCGTGGTTACATCGGCTGAGCTGGTGGACGCCTTTGACAGAATGGCCAAGAACATCGGCAAGCGCAACCCCTATGATTCGGCCAGTATATTTATTGCCAGACTGCGCAATGACCGTGACTTGTTGAAGAAAAGCGGCTGGGATCTATTGACGTCCGAGGGGAACGAGCCTTATTTCAAAATCATCCGGGGCAAACGGTTCCTGAAGTTCAGTCACACGTTGATCAGGTAGGTGGTGCAGTCTCTGTCGGGTGCAGTTGAGGTGGTGCAGTCCTCACAGAGAAGGTAGGATCGAGAGGTAAAACGGGCCTTTCGGTTCTTATTTTAGGGTTACCGCGCGCACGTGGGGCGCATTTTTCAGAGACTGCACCACTGCACCACTTTTTAAATAAATTATTGATTTTATTTATTATTAGCGTGGTGCAGTTGGTGGTGCAGTTGTGGTGCAGTGTGGGTGCAGTTGTGGTGCAGTCCGGCGGGGTTTTGGGAGACTGCACCACGCCGCAAATATAGCATTGATGCGGGTTTGAAGGCAAGTGGTGCAGTGGTGCAGTCTGAGAAATGCTCCAGGGTACTGCGGAGATTTCGGGACGGGTTAGAGGGTTTTCCCCTTCCAAGGAAGGTTCTAGCCCGCAGCAGGCGTTAGAAGGGTGAGAAAAAGAGTATTTGATAACCTACTTTTAATAGGGTTCATTCTTTTCTCTTATTCAATATTGACGGGGCATTGCTCAATCCCTGTGGCGGCTGTGGCCGCTGACGAGATAAAAAATGGCAAATTCCAAACCGGAAAAAGCGGAATCTCAACCTCACATTCTGTCAAAATGTGCGGTTCAAGAATAAATCAGTGATGAAATTGTCAATTAATTCAAGGAGGGTCAAATAAGAAATGTGCGGTTCATTTTCAAAATGTCCGGTTCATGCAGCCGGTCGGAGGCCACCCCCCTCGAAAAGTTCCATTAACTTTCCCGGTCCGGCCCCCTATCTGCCTCAATTATCGCAGCAATATTCTAAAACCCCTTCCAAAAGCGGGGGGTGTGGGGGGAATTTTGGAGATTGAAGCGCTTATATCCGCCTGGATGGAACACCTGTTCATCATCAAGGGCCGCCGGGTGCGTGGTGTGGGCCAATATGCCAAAGTATTGCGCGGCTTTTTGGTCTGGTTGGGCGGCAAACCGTGGCAGGAAACAAAGACCGGGGACATTGACAACTGGCTGAAGGCGCTCTTTTATGACTTGGGCAATATCAGCAACCAATCCCGCGCATCCAAGCTTTCCGCCCTGCGCTCGTTTTTTGGTTGGCTCAAAGCCACCGGCCACCGGGAAGATGATCCCACAGACGGTATCCCTACCCCCAAGGTCAGGCAAAAACATCCACAGATATTCACCACGGAAGAATTGAAGCTACTTTTTGCCGCCCCGGATCGCACCAAACTCATGGGCCTGCGTGATTACACCGTCATGCGCACCCTTCACGCCGCCGGTCCTAGGGTATCCGAACTCTGCACCCTCGATATCAACCACATTCACGACTCAGGCGGCTACATTCGTATTTGTTTCGTTGACACCAAAGGCGGTAATGACCGCACCATCATACTGAAGGAACGCGCTGCTAAAGTGTTGCGCGAATGGATGATTGTCCGGGCCGGTATCGACACCGATCATCAAGCCTTGTTTATCACCTTGCGTGGTCGGCATTACAACCGCCTGAGCCCGAAATCAGCCGACGATATCCTTAAAAACTACGGACGGATAGCCGGAATAAACTCGGCCAAAGTTTTCTGTCATAAGCTGCGCAGCACCTTTGCAACCGACCTGTACAACGAAACCGGCGACCTGCTCACCGTACAGCTTGCCATGGGGCACCAAAGAATGGATACCACCATGCGCTACATAGCCGTCAGCAAACGCCACCTGAGCAAACTGGCGCTTCCCAACAGCCGGTTTAAAGAGATTGAGGGGGAATGATGTCAAAGCACCGCTACCATGCCGACTTCTTCGAAACCTTCCAGGATGTAGCGGCACTGTATGGCGAGGAAATTGCCACCGGAGTAATGAAACTGATAGCCATGCGCCACGGCGGCCAACAGATGCGGATTCCAGATCCTAAAGACATCTATCGCGAGGACCGCAATCGTCAGATCCGCGATCGCTTTACTGGGTTTAATCATCAGGAGTTGGCGATACTGTTTAAGGTTTCGGTAAGCCAGATTAGAAGAATTGTCCAGGAAGAATAAATATAGTATATTTATTCATAATATACATGTTCGCCTAATATGTAGTTTGGCCTGATTTTTTATTCAGCTAAGTGTTTTGTAGCCACGATGATGCCACGTAGCGGATTAATATGTCAGGCGGCAACACAACTTTTCGGGAGGAATACCATGAGCTTCTTTGGTAAAAGCTTCGAAAGCAAGAGTACTTCTACTGTGGCTGGTGGTGGAAGACGTGAAACTACGAAATACGAAGACGGAAGCAGCGTTGACAAAACTTACACTAAAGATGGGAAATTGGTTGACATCACGGATCATGAAAAAGATGGTAGTAGCCATTCGCATAATGTTAGTCATGGGTATTTAGGCCCATTTAAAGGCAGTAGGAAATAATACCTAGCATTAAAAAGTAATGCGGGCCGTTTTATTCACGCTGGTATAAAAACAATTTCTTCACTTTTTCTCGATCAAGCTCAAAAACTTCCACACCTGTCACAACTGCGGCATTGATTCCTGATACAAAGCCCCTCATGGCGTGGCCCAGATTCCACCCTGGGGGGCTTTTTCATGGACGAACGCGGACAGCGCATCTTACATCTACAGGAAGAACTGGCACGGCTTGAAGCGGGCGAAGAATTTGACGCTCCTGATCCCGTCATGGAGCGCTTACGCGTTAAACGCACCTATACCATGACCCCCGCCGCCCTGGCACAACGCCAGTCCGCCGCTCAAAACTCCACCGGCCCCAAAACCCCTGAAGGCAAAGCCGCTAGCTCTATGAACGGCTGGAAACACGGCCAATACGCTAAAAAGCGCCTGCTCTCCCTGGGCAAACCCTGCAAAACCACCTGCCCGCACTACCCCTGCAATCTTGTCGACGACGGCGCCACCCTACCCGGCCAGCAATGCCTCGATAAAGAATACATGCTGCACACCATCAACGCCCTATCCAAAGCCTTGGCAGACGGCGACCTGTCAGACCTCAAACAAGTCGTCACCCTCCAGCTCGGCGGCACACTTCAAGTGATTGATGAACTGCAAGCCTCAATTCTGGAATACGGCGTCTACATGAAAAGCGAGAAGATCGGCAAGGATGGCGGGATCATCGGCTACGAAATCAAACCCAACCCTTCCCTCTTGCCGCTTTCTAATTTGCTCAAGGCCGCCGGTGTCACCTTGCCGGATTTCATGGTTACTCCGGCAGCGATCGAGAAAAGCAAGAGCGACAAGGAAGCAGCAGAAACCCTGGCCGACATTTTCCGAGGCGCGGGCAACGCCCTGAATCAGGCGAAGACAAGCAAGGAAAAAGGTTAATTAATGGAAACGGTAAAGCGGGCGGGAGAAACACCGGTAAGACGCTTGACTGCCGTGGAAAGCAGTCCGCAAAGAGATGCAGCCAACGAAACAAAAAGTAATAGGAAAGCCAAAACCAAGCGTAACGGAGCGGCCAGTACCCACCTGAAGATGGACATCACTCTTCCCGGTGTGCGCATATCACTGCAAACGTCGGATAAGTGGATGATTTTTGCCATATTAACCGCTGCCTTTTTTGGGATAGTATGGAAACTATACTAACCGACATCAACGATCTTGCCAAGGCAATAATCGTCCCGCAAGCGGCGTTCGATGCCACCCTGCGGGAACTGGACTGGACCTGGCATCAGATCGCCCGCAAGGAATACCCTCCCCCCTTCTCCTGCCTTGAACAACTCCAGCTTGCCATCATCTGCGACGATCCGGTCCTGTGGTGCGCCGCCTTCCTGCGCAACCCGGACAACCCGGACCGCCCCTGGGTTTATTGGGACTATCAGGAAGAAAGCATCCGGTATCAGGGCAACACCCTGCACGAATGTGGCGCAGAGGTAGGCAAAACCCGCGAGATCATCGGCAACATCCTTTACAAAGTATTCACCACTCCCAACGGCAGCGGCCTGGTAACCGCTCCCATGACCATCCACCTCATGGAGATCGTTGACAGCATCGCCGAACAACTGGCCCACAACAAACTGCTGGGCAAATCATTGGTAATGCACCGCAAACAGCCGCATCACCATCTAAAGTTTTCCAACGGCTTCAAGGTCGACTTCCGTCCCACCGGTCACGACGGCGAAGCCCTGCGCGGAGTGCACGTCTCCACCTTTGCCATGTTCGACGAAGCCGCCAAAGCCAAGAACCCGGATATCTTCAAAGAATTCTGGCGGGCCAGCAAGCCGGGATGCGTCCACAAACTCTATTCCACCCCGGACGGCGACCGCTCCACCGTCTTCTACCGTCTTTGCCAAAAAGCCGACGGAAAACTGAAAGCCGAAGATGAAGAAATCAGCGGAGACGCCGGATTAAAAAAGCTGGAATTCAGGAAATTCCACTGGAGCAAGGAACTCATGCCGCCCCCCTTCTGGACTCCCGAGCGGAGGCGCTTCTACATCGACCAATACGGCGGCGAGGATTCCCCCGGCTATCAGCAGAACGTCTTAGGCAACTGGGGCGATCCTGAAAACAGCGTCTTCCCCTGGCACCAGTTCCAGCGCATGCTCTGCGACATCCCAGAATATCGCTGCCTGAAGATCCTGGTAGACGAATCCCAGGGAGAAGTCAGCATCTACGGCTTCGAACTGCACGCCCCCATCGTCGACGGCGTCAAAAGCAAGCCCGAACCGGTCACCCTGGTGGACAAGCGCATCGGGAAACACGGCTTTGACCTCAAAGCCGAGATCAAATCCTTTTTCAACGGGATATCTGGGCTCTGTTACGGCGGGGCAGACCTGGGCTTCTCTCAAGATCCGACAGAGATCTATGTCAAGCTCATCTACGGCCGCACCCATCGCCTCATTGCCCGGGTGCAGTTAAAAGGCGTCACCTACGACATGCAGGCCGAAGCCATCGACGCCCTTGATGACATCTTCGACGGCGGCAAGCTGACCATGGGCTGGGGGTTGGACTTCGGCAATGCCGGTTCCGCCGTAGTGCACATCCTCCAGGGCCAGGAAGCCTATGCGGATAAAAACTACGAGGATCGGCTTACCGGTTACCTCTTCGGCGGTGCATACGATGCCGTCAACGAAGACGGCGAAAGCATCATCGATAAAAAAACCGCCAAACCGGTGCGGCTCTCCGCCAAGGAACTGGCCACCGACCTGCTCACCACCAAAATGCAGCGCCTGGAGCTGAACTATCCCCATGACCCGGATATCGTTCTCTATTACCCCAGCCACACCTACCGCAACGGGCAAAACCGGCGCATCTACAAAGACATCGACGATCACGTAATCGACGCCGATCGCGTCCTCACTCTTCGGATAGTTCTCCCGGGAGACAACGAAGAAGACCTTTTCGCCTGCGGATAAGGAACACCATGAAACTACTAGGTATTGAAATAGGATGGCCCAAAACCAAAGCAGCCGGCGACATAGCCGTCAAGCCGCAGTACATCCCCAACGCTCCCCAGGGTCCGCTTACCCCCTGGTTTCAGGATTATCACTTACGCAAAGTCTCAGGGGATTTTTACGAAGCCCTGCGCGAATGCATCCCCGTCATTGATGCCGCAATCCGGCGCCTCATCTCGCTCAACGGCACCATCAAAATCATAGGAACAAACGGGGCCCTGGTGTCCGAACTGGAAGACTTCTGCGCCAGCGTGCCGGTCAACGACCATCAACACGGCATTCACGCCTTTCTCGAAAACTTCAGCAACGAAGTCTTCGAGCAAGGCTTCTCCATGCCGGAATACGTCGCCACCCCGGATCTGAAAGACATCGAGCAACTGCGGGTACCGGACAGCAAACAGATCATCTTCCGCCGCAATGAAGCTGGATTCTCCGAGGCATGGTACCGCTACCTGAACAACTTCACTCCCGCGGCAGTCCAGCGCTACAGCTCGCCCGCCACCCTCGTGCAGCGCATTCTCAACGCCACCTACAACCAGGCCGTCTACATCAACAGCGGCTGGGAAGTAAAAATCGACCCGATCAACAAGCTCTATTTCAGCATCAACAACGAAAATACCGACCCGTATGGCGTCTCGATCATGCGGTCAATGGAGTTTTGCGCTCAGATTCTGATGACCATGCAAAACAGCCTCAGCAATGTGTGGGACCGTTTCGGCGATCCCTCTTATCACGTCAAATACAAAACCAACAAGCGCGATCTGGGCGGTATGGATCTGGAAGCACGGCGCCAGAAGATTCAAAACGATTTCGGCCAGGCAATCCGGGCCAAACGAAACGGCCAAAGCGCCGATTTTGTCACCGCAGTCAGTAGCGATGCCGACATGGAGATAACAGTCATCGGTCACGACGGCCAGGTACTCGAACTGGAAGTCCCGGCCCGGCATGTGCTGGAACAGATCACCAGCAAAACCGGCCTGCCCGCCTGGATGCTGGGCATCTCCAGCAAGACAGTTCAGGGTATGGCCACCCTCGAGGTTGAAGCCTGTCTACAGGACGCCAAAATCCGCCAGCTCGCCATGCTGCCGGAAATGATCCGCCTACTTTCCGTAGTCCTGCGCCTGCGCGGCCGCAGTTGGAACAGCATCAACCTCTCCGGCGATCCCAACAAGCCCGGCGACTGGGGCATCGTTTTCGAAACACCCAACCTGCGCGACCTGGTAGCCCAGGCCCAGGCCCGTTTCCTCAACGCCCAAGCAGACCAGATGGGCAGCGCTCCGAAGCCGGGCGAACCGATCACGGTCAACACGCCGGAAAAGAAAACCGCTTGTACATGTGACCATGACCACTTTGTTGCTGGCAACAAGATGGTTTCCAGTTGCAAGGAGACAAGGCCCATCCCTTGGCCACAACTCGACAAGGTCGAAGAGGACTACGAAACCCGCCTTAAAGCCGACTGGGCTGAATTTGCCGTCAAAGTTTTCACCATCGCCAAGCTGGACCCCGCCAGCATAGCCCTGGGGATGGCAAAAGATTCCGGTTCTGATTCTTTCACCTTCTCCGAAGAACAGCGTGCACAAATCCTCAAAGAGATGGAAACCTACATCGGCAGCTATGCCCCCGATGATCCGTCTTCCCCGCTCCGCTCCTATTACGGCGAATCCTACAGCCTGGGGCTGATCCAGGCCGCAACCATGATCGGCAAAGAACGGCCGATACTGGATATCATCAAGAACAAGGAAATCTACGACAAGCTGTGCACCAACGGCTTTCAACTGGTCAAAGACAACATAACCACCGCCATCAAAAACCGCATCCTGGCCGAAATGCAGGCCCACACCATCGCAGGCAGCAATCCCCTGTCAGTCGCCAACCGGCTCAACAAACTATTCGGTGACCAGAACAGCAGTTGGGAGAGGCTTGCCCGTACCGAAATGGCGGATGCCGCCGAAGCAGCCAAAACCGATGAATGGAAGGCGTGGGATGTAAAGAAAGTTGACTTTGTCCCCGCCCCGGACGCCTGCCCCATATGCCAAGCCTTGACCGGAACATACCCCCTCGAAGAATGCCCCAAAATCACCGTTCATCCACGCTGTCGCTGCAGCAAACGGCCTGCAGCTGGGGAAGCGTAAAAAAAATTCTGTAACAGGTTGAAAAACTGTCTAAAAGTGGTAAATAGCGTATTATTAAATATGTTTAAAATATTTCTTTTTTAAATACATTAACTTTTACTCTCATTCAAAGGATTATTTTCTAGTTCGTATTAGAAGATAGGCAAATCTAGTCAATGACGGCACCTAAAAGGGGCAGTTATGAGATATCTTGCACCGATCTTTTTCGCGCTTCTATTCTCTGGGTGTGCGTTGAAAACACCATTTTCGGCAACAGCTACAGCCGATGGTAAGTATTGGATAGTTACTGAGCCTCTGATCTACGAAAACCCCAAAACCAATCAGCGATTCGAAGTACCCCGCGGATTTGTGACGGACTTGGCTAGCGTCCCCCGCTTATTTTGGACTGCGTTCCCCCCTTGCGGCAAGTACACACCTGCGGCTGTTGTCCACGACTACATCTATTGGTACCAACCACCAGACTGCGATCAAAAATGCGCTGACGACTTGCTATTGGTGGCTATGGAGGAATCGCACGTAAGTTATGCTTCACGTATTGTCATATATGCTGGAGTTCGCGCTGGTGGCAGGAGTTCTTGGGACGAGAACAGGAGACTTCGCGATGGTGGGGCTATTCGACTCGTCCCAGAAAAGTATTTGCCCATTGGCCCTTACGACACCTGGGCTGATATTGAGGCGCGCATCAAATCGGGAAATACAAAACCCATACCAAAGTAATATGAGAAGAAAAGGAGCTTGATAAATAAGATCGCTGCCAGAAAAAGGCTGAATAATAACATTTTAAGGCCCTGCCCCCAGCCCTTAGTATTAGCCATACGCCCGTAGGTGTGGTTCACGATTTAGCCTTCAGGCTGCGACCAGGAATGTGCTGGCACTTGTTAGCGGTGGCCATAAAGAAAGGGGGTGTAAACATGCACTAGAGCTGACACATTAAACAAAAAAGAGTCGGGTTACTCCTTCACCTTTGAAAAGGCAACAAAAATGAGTGCTTAATCTGAGCACAATTTCACACCAGGGAGGAAAAATGAAAAAACATCTTTTGTCGCTTCTAATTTTACTGGTTGCACAGACTTCGTTTGCAGAGATGAATAGAGATAAAAGATTGTTTCCCGACATACCACTCGTAGGAGAGCAATCTGAAACAGATGTTAAAGATTATTTGAATGAAATTAAAGACACCAAATCTTCTCTACCAGAGCCAAAAGTTGATATCATTAAGTCTCAAATAAATAAATCTATTGAAAGTGCCACGTCAGCTGAAAGACCAGATAAAATAACTAATGGAGCTGAACTATTCCAAAATGAATCAAAAAAACATTTTTACAATTTTTGGAGAAAAACGCCACCACCTTGGAAATACACTCAATATCAAATAGGTTTTATAACGAATGCTACCGGAAATTATCAGAATATTAAGCCCGCTCATCAAGTAAAGTCGGAATCACTAAATAAAATTAATATAAAATTGGACAAATTGCGTATTTTTGACTATCCAGGTAATGGAATGCACAACATATTATTTACGTTTAAAGCATCAAATGCTGTAACAAATGCCAAAGATGAAGTAATTGCATTTAATCAGGCGTTTCAAGCAGCCGAGACAAATGGGGTTGGAATTGTAGGTTATCCTATTTTTTACAATATAAATGTTCCCAAAAATGGTGTAGATTTTCATGTTGCCATTACAAACGTGAGTAATAGTGCTGACGAAAAAGCTCTAAAAATTTTAGACAGCAATGAAACAAAAGCTGGATTGGCATTATTAACTACAGCACAACCAGCAGTTGCCCCTTTCACCGAGATTGCATTAGGAATTAGCAAAATGATACTGAGTCGTAATCAAAACAAATTAGTACAAGATGTTTTTATAGGACTAGATTCTGATAATAATGCTGCAGCTGGTGCTAGATTAGCTGAAGGTAATTACATAGTAATTCAAGCGCCTGATGATACTTTTTCATGGTCAAACTGGATTTATGATAATAATAATTCAAGAATAGTTAGTAATTCAGATCACAGTTCTACACCAGATTACAATTATTTCATATTTAGAATTACTAAAGCAGAATAATGGAAATGTTTGTTTTTAACTTATTGGTATAAGACTAAAAGGGGGCGCTCATTCTGTTATGAATCCAGAAAACAGAAAACCGCCCCCTCCCCCCTGCACCAAACACCCCAAAGCCTGCCAAGCATAAATCCCCCACCCTGCCAAATCTGCAACAAATTGAAAAACCGAAAGAATGTGGTAAATTATATATAATTAAATGTTATTTGTACTTTACTGTTTAGTGCCTTGCCTCTACCTGTGAATACCTCAATCTGATTTCAGAAGGGAGAATGGGATGATACGGGGTCTTGTGCTGAATGCGGTCTTTGTTTTGGTTGTTATCGCCGGCGGGATTTCACATGCCGATGGTGCGCAGAAAAAAATATCTGATGCCCAGGTTAAGAAGGCTGTTATCAAAGAATCTATTGCCACTTATCCCGGTAACTGCCCCTGCCCTTACAGTACCGCCAGAAATGGCAGTCGATGTGGAGGACGTAGCGCTTATAGCAGGCCGGGTGGTTATGCTCCCATTTGCTACCCGCGTGATGTGACGGAGGAAATGATTAGCCAGTGGCGAGAGAACCATAAATAATCATAGCTTTGAATTTTTAGAAGCATGAGGGAGGCAGTCTCGGCGCACTGTCTCCCTCATGACACTCCCAAACTCTACAGACATTTCCATTGAAATCACTTCATAATATCGTTACTATTCCCAATAAAAATCAATAAATCCGGACAACATTCATGACAATTACAGTTTCTAATGAACCGCAAAAGTGGACCAAAGACGGCTTTGTGGCACATCTCACTGAATTCAATGATCGGATGAATGACCGAGCTTTGGCATTTATCATTGGTTCGGGTGCTTCGCAACCTTCCGGTATCAAAACCGGTGGGGAGCTGGTTTCTCAATGGCTGAAGGAAATACATCTCCGTGAAGACTTCGAGAAGCGTAGCCTGGAAGACTGGGCTACGGCAGATATCTTGGGTATACCGGACTTTGTTTATTCGCAGGCCGCGGAGTTTTATTCACAAATTTTCCAGCGACGCTATGCACATGACCAGGAAGAGGGATTTGCATTTCTTGAAGCAATGATGGAAGGGAAAGAGCCGAGCCTTGGCTATTCGATTCTAGCGGAACTCCTTACCCAAACTCGTCATAAGATTGTGATTACCACCAATTTTGACAATCTTGTGGCTGATGCCTTGGCAATACATGCCCGGAAACACGCTCTTGTCTGTGGACACGAATCCTTGGCTGGCTTTATTCGACCACACTTGCGTCGACCGTTGGTGGCCAAAATCCATCGAGACCTCTTGCTTGCACCAATAAACGATCCAGCAGGAGTTGGCTGCCTTGAGAGTGGTTGGACCACAGCCCTTACAAGGATCTTTGAATATTACACACCAGTCGTTATTGGTTATGGCGGCAATGACGGCAGTCTTATGGGATTTTTGGAGAAAGCGAATTTGCGTGGCGGGCTCTGGTGGTGTTACCGGGCCGCCGATGGCGAACCATCGGTAAATATAAAAGACCTCGTGGCAAAAAAGAAAGGGTGCTTGATTCCTATTATCGGCTTTGATGAATTTATGCTCGAATTGGGAGCAAAACTGATTCCCGATTTTGATATCACAGAAATCGGCGGCCGAATTGAAAACCTGGGAAAAGAAAGAGCCAGACGCTATCGAGACGCAAGAGACAAAATCTATGAGAGAATTAAAAAAGCTAATGCGAAAGAGCAGGCGGAGTTGGAAGCAGCTCGACGGGCATTGTTGGCAAAAACTGAACTTCCACGTGACTGGTGGGGATGGGAATTAAAAGCCAGCGCCGAATCTGACCCCTTAAAGCGGGAGGAAATTTATAAAGAAGGTTTACGGCATTATGAAAAATCTGCTGAATTAACCGGCAACTTTGCGCTGTTTATGGAAGGCATTCGCAAGGAGTACGACGAGTCAGAGCGACTCTATCACAAGGCACTCGAACTCGATCCGGACGATGCCACCCTTACCGGCAACTTTGCAATATTC
>MTLD01002456.1_pt2 | contig 20731 bp, 19 predicted proteins | sample 1982471 | NCBI WGS metagenome assembly MTLD01 (sample SAMN05712604, study PRJNA340218) | biofilm metagenome | isolation source: sample SPM anode biofilm adapted to -50 mV | place: USA | collected 2012-02-03 | reverse complement strand
GGGCGGCGGGCGGCCCTCGCCGCCCGCCGCCCCCGCGCGGTCGATTCAAGCGCCTTACAGCGTGTACAGCAGGTCCTCGTAGCTCGGAATCGGCCAGTCGCACTTGGGCATCAGGCGCTCCAGCTCGTCGCAGACGTCGCGCAGGGAGTCCATCTTGGGCACGACCGCGTCCCGGTAGGCCTGGGCGGCCGCGAGGCTGTCCTCGATCCGCTGGGCGTCGTTCAAGGCGATCTCCAGTTTGTCGGACTCCTCGATCACGCGGCCGCACAGCGCGGCGATGCGTCGGGCGCGCTGCTCCTGGGCCGCCGCTGGGGCTCCCGTGGCCGCCAGGCTCGCGGCCGCACGCGCGTAGGCGTCGGCGCTCTTCGTGGCCGCCGGGAAGATGTAACGCTTAGCCAGGTCGAGGGCGACGCCGGCCTCGATATTGACCTGCTTTGCGTAGCGCTCCAGGTAGATGATGCAGCGCGACTCGGATTCCTCCTTGCTCAGAATGCCGAGCTTGGCGAGCATCGCGACGTTCGATTCGGCCATGAACTCCGGGATCGCCTCGACGGCCGACCTGAAGAGGGGAAGGCCGCGTGCGGCGGCTTCCTTGATCCACTCCTGCGAGTAGCCATTCCCGTTGAAAACGATCCGCTTGTGGGCCTTCCAGGAGGCGCCGGCCACCTGAATCGCCGCCTCGATGGGGCTCGCGCCCTTGGCGAGAGCTTTCTCCATCTTATCGGCGAAGTCCGTCAGACTCTCGGCGACGGCCGCGGTGATGGCCATGGCCGGGGTGGCTGCCGACTGGGACGAGGCGACCATGCGGAACTCGAATTTGTTGCCGGTGAAGGCGAAGGGGCTCGTCCTGTTGCGGTCGGTGAGATCCTTCGGAAGTTTTGGAAGGCTCTTCGCGCCCAGCTCCACCAGGCCGGCGGAGAGATTCACTTTATTGTTTCCACTGGCGAAGGCGTCGAACAGTTCGGTGAGCGGGTCTCCGAGGAAGACCGAGATGATGGTGGGGGGGGCTTCATGGCCGCCGAGGCGCCTGTCGTTGCCCGCGGTCGAGGCCGAGGCGCGGATATAGGCCGCCCTGGTGTCCGCAGCCTGGATGACGGCCGCCGTGCAGAGGATGAAGCGCGCTATCGACTTCGAGGTTTCCTCGCGCTCCTCGCCGAGAGCCTTCGGCGGTTCGAGGAGGTTGATGCCCGTGTTCGTGCTCATGGACCAGTTGATGTGCTTGCCCGAGCCGTTGATGCCCGCGAAAGGCTTCTCGTGCACGAGGGCCGCCATGCCATGTCTTCCTGCGACCTTGCGGAGGGTTTCCATGACCAGCTGGTTCGCGTCCGCGGCCATATTGGCCTGGCTGAAGATGCACGCGATCTCGAACTGGTTCGGCGCGACCTCGTTGTGCTGGGTTTTCGCCGCTACCCCCATGGACCAGAGCTCCTCGTTCAACTCGGTCATGAAGGCCGCTACTTTCTCCTCGAGGGCGCCGAAATAGTGGTCCTCAAGCTCCTGCCCCTTGGCGGGCATCGAGCCGAACACCGTGCGCCCGGTGAGCACCAGGTCCGGCCGCTTCTTGTAGAGGTCCGCGTCGACCAGGAAATATTCCTGCTCGGGGCCGACGGTCGGAATGACGCGATCGACGTCGGTGTCGCCGAGAAGGTGGAGCAGGCGGACGGCGGCCTTGTTCAAGGCGTCCATGGACCTGAGGAGGGGGACTTTCTTGTCCAGCGCGTGGCCATAGTAGGAAACGAAGGCGGTCGGGATGCAGAGTGTGAGGCCGCGGGGGTTGGTCTTGAGGAAGGCCGGGCTGGTGACGTCCCAGGCGGTGTAGCCGCGCGCCTCGAAGGTGGCGCGCAGCCCGCCGGAGGCGAAGCTCGAGGCGTCGGGCTCGCCCTTGACCAGCTCCTTGCCCGAAAACTCGACGATGACGCCGCCGTTGGCGAGAGGGGAGACGAACGACTCGTGCTTTTCAGCGGTGAGTCCCGAGAGGGGGTGGAACCAGTGGGTGTAATGGGTGGCCCCATGTTCGGACGCCCACTCCTTCATGGCCGCGGCGACGACTTCGGCGACCTCGAGGGTGAGTTCCTTCTTGCCGTTCTGGACCTGGAGCAGCTCGGAGTAGATGGAGCGCGGCAGGCGCTCGCGCATCACATCGTTCGAAAAACAATGATTTCCATAGATATCCGAAAGCCGCTCGATGGTATTCGTCTCGGCTATTCCCGCCTTGCCGGCAACGCTCATGATTAACTCCTTGAAAGAGGGTCAGGATTATGAGGATTAATTATGCAATGTTCGTGCCAAATGAATATTTTTTTTCTTAAATCGATAGAGGCTATGCGCTAAGTTTCATTTAGGGAGGAGATTCCATTGCGCCGGCGAAAACGGAGCGGGAGACAAAACGATCCCCTGGAGGCGGAGAAAATGTCAATAAAGCTACTAATTTGTAGTATTTAACAAATAAACCTACAATTTTGTTCGAAAGCTGCGGTAATTGAGTTTATACTGGCGCATGGCGAGGCGGATGCGGCGCTCGGTGATTCCCAGCCGGCGTGCCGCCGACGCCGCGTTGCCGCGTTCGATCTTGAGTGCCTCGACGACCATTTCCTTTTCCAGGCGGGCGATGGCTCCGTCGAAGGTGGAGGCCGGCTCGGTGCCCGTTGAGGTCGCCGACTGGAGGCTGGGCGGCAGGTGGTAGGAGTGGATGACGCCGTCGGTGCTGAGGATGCAGGCGCGGGCGATGCAGTTCTCCAGCTCGCGCACGTTGCCGGGCCAGTGGTAGATCATGAGCAGGTCGAGCGCCGGGCTCGAGATGCGCCGTATCTGTTTGCCCGCGCCCGCGCCGGACTTTTCGGCGAACCAGTCGGCCAGGAGGAGGATGTCGGCGCCCCGCTCGCGCAAGGGGGGGATCTGGATGGGGAAGACGTTAAGCCTGAAGTAGAGGTCTTCGCGGAACCGGCCCTCTTCCACTTCCTTGCGGAGGTCGCGATGGGTCGCGACGACGATCCGCGCGTTGGTCTTGATCGTCTTGTTGCCGCCCACGCGCTCAAAGCTACGTTCTTGTAGGATTCTGAGCAGCTTGACCTGGACGGCCGGCGAGAGGTCGCCGATCTCGTCGAGAAAGAGGGTTCCGTTCCGGGCCGCTTCGAAGCGGCCTTGGCGCGCGGCGATGGCTCCCGTGAAGGCGCCCTTCTCGTGGCCGAAAAGTTCGCTCTCGATGATGCTCTCCGGCAGGGCCGAGCAATTGACGGCGACGAAAGGGCCTCCCGCTCGCTTGGAGCATTCGTGGATGGCCTTGGCGACGAGTTCCTTGCCCGTACCGCTCTCGCCGGTGATCAAGACCGTTGCGTCGGCGCCGGCGACTTGTTCGATGAGGCGGAATACCGCTTTTATGCGGTCGGAGCTGCCGATGATGCCGTGAAAAGAGACTTCCTTGAGACTTCCGGAGGCGTCCCCGGCGCCCTCGGGGGGATCTGCTATTTTGCGCTGGCGCTGCGGGGGCGTCATTTCCTGGATCGTATCCCGGGACAGCTCCCTGGCGCGCCGCGCGAGCGCCGCGCGGAGGTCGGCGGCCTCGCCGATGAGGAAGCAGGTCCATTGGACGAGGTCGGCCGCCAGCTCCTGGGCTTCCTGGGCCTGGCCCGCGTCGAAGACGAGGCTTGCCGCGCCGATTATTTCGCCGCCGCTCTGGATGGGCGCTTCGACGACGCGGCGGCCGTCGGCAGCGCCCGCGGCGACGAGGGCTTCCTTTTCCAGCGCCGCGCCGCAAGGAAGGATTCCCATGCGGACCGGCGATCCCGGGCGCGCGGCGGCGGAATCGGCTGGGGCGGCCGCCGCGATCGACATGTCGCCGTCCTCGGCGAAGGCGATATAGACTTCGCACCAGGGGCGGGCGTCGCGGAGCTTTTGCGCGCAGAGGGGAAGGGCCGTGGCGATGTCGCTTTGAAGGCAGAGCGTTCGCTGGATCGCGAAAAGCGGGGGGAGATTCGCGGCGATCGGCTGCAACCTGAGTGAGCTGGATGGCATTCTCTCTTCCTCCCGGTAGTAATGATTCATTTTCAGCGCCCTTTGTCAACCGCGCCCTCCCCGCGCCGGGCGCCGCGGCGTTCAAGAAAAATCGCATAGTGTCCGCCACCCCCCTTGATGCTCGCCTCCTGGCATGGTAGGTTCGCTTCTACCGATGGAGGAGCGATTCCCATTAGTACGGTGGCGGAGGGCGCGGGTGCCCCGCGAGGTCGCCGGAAAGGGGAGAATCGCCGAAAGGCGGAGCGCTTACCCGAAGCCTTTGCCTTGGACGCTTGGGCTAATACCCGGCGGCTGTCGCGGGAATCTTACACCCGCGGAGAGCCAGACGTACGCCTTCCGCTTTTGATGCGGCACTCGCCGCACCTTCGTTGAAGGATTACTCTTGGGCCTTCCTTCGGATTGGAGGACACCAATGAGTGACTTTCGATCCGTGGGGCGGAACGGCAATCAAAACGCCGATATCCGTGTATCCCCACACCAGCAAAACGCATCCCGCGGGATCTCGTCCACAACCATTGGCTCGCCCGAGCGCATAGGGCGCAAGCTGCGCGCGGCCGTCCTGGGCGCGACGGGCGTCGTGGGCCAGCGCTTCGTGCGGCGGCTCGCGGACCACCCCGACTTCGAGCTCGTGGCGATCGCCGCCAGCGAGCGTTCCGTCGGAAAGACCTATCGCGACGCCTGCAGCTGGCATCTCGATTCGGAAGCCTACGCCGGCCGCGGCGACATGATCGTGCAAGCCTGCTCGCCGAACGCCTTCGAGGCCGACCTGGTATTCTCCGCCCTCGATACGGAGCCTGCCAGGGACATCGAGCCCGCCTTCGCGGCGGCGGGGGCGTTCGTCTTCTCGAACGCCAGCACCTACCGCATGGAGGAGGACGTTCCCCTTCTCATCCCCGAGCTCAACGCCGCCCATCTCGGCATCATCGAGCGCCAGCGCGCGAATCGCGGCTGGCCGGGCGCGATCATCACCAATCCCAACTGCACCACGGTCGTGCTGGCGAGCGCCTTGGCTCCGCTCGAGCGGGCCTTCGGGATCGAGGCGGTGATGATGACCAGCATGCAGGCCATTTCCGGCGCGGGCTATCCCGGCGTCAGCGCCCTGGATATCGCCGGCAACGTAATCCCCTACATCCGCAACGAGGAGCCCAAGGTGGAGAGCGAGGCGGACAAGATCCTCGGCCGCCTCGCGGGGGCCGGTCTCGACGCGGCGCAAGCGCCGGCGTCCTTCCCGATATCGGCGACCTGCACCAGGGTCCCCGTCAACGAAGGCCATACGATCACCGTTTCCGTGCGCCTCAAGGGGAACCCTTCGGTGGAGCAGGTCGAGGAGGCGTTCCGCTCCTTCGTGCCCGATACCGCGGGCTTGAATCTTCACAGCGCGCCCGACCGTTTCATCGTTTTGAGCGATAATCCAGATAGGCCCCAGCCGCGGCGGGACGTCGAGGCCGACGGGGGCATGCGCATCACGATCGGGAGGGTCAGACCCTGCCCGGTACTCGGCATCAAGTTCGTCGCCCTCGGCCATAATACCGAGCGCGGCGCGGCCGGCGCTTCCGTGCTGAACGCGGAGCTGGCCTTGGCCAAGGAGGTACTGCATTGGGCATCGTGATCATGAAGTTCGGCGGCGCCGCGCTCGCCGATGTCGAGAGCATCCGCCGGGCGGCCGACCTTGTCCGCGCCGCGGTCGAGGAAGGGCAGGCGGCGGGGCATTCCGGCGTCGGCGCCAAGCCGGCGCTCAACAGCGTTCTGGCCGTCGTCTCGGCCATGGACGGAGTCTCCGAATCGCTGAAGATGGCGGCGCGCGCCGCCGAGGGCGCCGATCTTTCCGTGGCCCGCAGGGTATGCGCCGAGCTGCGTCAACGCCATGTCGAGGCGGCGCGAAGCCTCGCCCCGGAGGCCAGCGCCGGCGCCGAGGCGGAGATCGAGTCGATCATCGCGGCGCTGGACGCCAGGCTCCAGGGCGTGCGGCTCGTGGCCGAGCTCTCGGACCGCAGCATGGACGAAATCGCCGCCGCCGGCGAACGGCTCGGCAGCATCCTCCTCGCCCTGGCCCTCGGCGCCCCCTCGCTGGACGCCAGGACCATCCTGCGCACCGACTCCCGCTTCGGAAGGGCGCGGCCGGACGCCGTGGCAACGTCGCGCCTCGCCAATGAGCGCCTCCTTCCGCTTCTCGGGCCCGGGCGCATCGCGGTGACCCAGGGCGCGATCGGTTCCGACAGCCTCGGCAGCGCGACGACCCTGGGGCCGAGCGGCGCCGACTTTTCCGCCAGCCTTTTCGGCGCGGCGCTCAACGCCTCCGAAGTCCGTGTCTGGACCGACGCCGAGGGAATCCTCACCGGCGACCCGCGCATCATTCCCGACGCGGGAACCGTCGAGGTCCTCGGGTACGAGGAAGCTTCGGAACTCGTGGCTTTCGGCGCCAAGATCCTCCATCCGGCCACGATCCGGCCCGCCCTCGAGGCGGGGATACCCGTGACCGTGCGCTGCTTCTCCGCGCCCGCGGGGCGTTTCACGACCATCCGGCCGGGCGGGCAGAGCGGCAAGGCCGTCGTCGCCCTGGCCATGAGGCGGCAGGTGGCGATCGTGAGCGTCCGGCAGGAAGCCATGATGGACCAGGCGGGCTTCCTGGCCCGTTTCTTCGCGGCGTTCGGCCGCCTCGGCGTGAGCGTCGACCTCGTCTCCACCTCGGAGATCTGCGTTTCGGTGTCGCTCGACATGAGCGCTCCCCTGGAGCGCGTCGAGGACGAGCTGGCCGAGCTCGGCACCGTGGATATCGCGACCGACAGGGCGGTGATCGCCGTGGTCGGCGACATCCTCAAGGAAGCGCCCGTCCTCCTGCGGAAGACCTTCGAGGCGCTCGGCGACCTCGACATCGACATGCTGAGCATGGGCGCCAACGACATCAATCTGAGCATCGCCCTCCGCGAGGAAGTGGCCGAGCTGGCGCTCAGGCGCCTCCACGAGGCCTTCTTCGGCCACCCGGCCGACGGGCCCCGCAAGGGAGGGGGAGCATGAGAATCGGCGTATTCGGCCGGGGAAGGCTCGGTGGGGCGATCGCGACCGAGGTGGCCCGCTTCACCGCCTCGCCCGACGCCCTCGAGCTCGCCTGGACCGAAGGCAAGGACGCGGGCGGCCGCGCCCGCGTGGAGGTCGCCATAGACGCGAGCGCCGCGGCGGCCGTCGAGGAGCACCTCGCCTGGGCGATCGAGACCGGCACGGACCTCGTGATAGCGACGACGGGCTGGAAGATTCCCGATCTCGAACGCCGGGTGGGCGGGCGGATCGGCGTCCTCCTGGCGCCCAACCTGAGCACCGGCGTCGCCCTGATGCGGAAGATCGCGCAAGTTCTCGGCGCCTACGCGGCCCAGGATCTCGACGCCGACTTGGGGATCGTCGAGCACCACCACCGCATGAAGCTCGACGCTCCTTCGGGGACGGCGATCAGCCTCGCGCTGGCCGTCCAGGCCAGCTGCCCGCGCTACACGGGCTGGAACATGGGCTCCTACGAGAAGGACAGGGTGAATATCGCCTCGCTGCGTTCGGGCTACGAGATCGGGAGGCACGAGCTCATCCTCGACTCGGCCTTCGAGACGCTCACGATCGTCCATCGCGCCAAGGACCGCAAGGTCTTCGCCGCGGGGGCGATGCGCGCCGCCAAGTGGATTTGGGGACGCAAGGGCGTCTATACGATGGACGATCTGGCCTCCGAGCAGTTTGGACCTCCGGCCGGTTCGGAGGGAAGGATGCCGGCCTGAGGCCGGCGGGAGAATCATATGGTTGTGACAACAGCGCTGCGCGGCCTCGGCGTGGCCGTGGCTACCCCTTTCGACGGCGATGGGAATGTCGATTACGCCGCTTTCGGCGAGTTGTTGGAGTTTTTGGCCTCGGATGCGGGCCCGATCGCGGCCGGTCCGGCCGCTTCCGCGGCGGAATTCAGAGAGCGCGAGCGCGGCGGCTGCGAATTCCTGGTCGTGCTCGGTTCGACGGGCGAGGCGGCGACGGTTGAGCCTGAAGAGCGGCGCGCCATCATCGCCTTTGCGGTGGAGCACTCCTTCGGCAAGCCCGTCATCATCGGCACGGGCTCGAACTCGACGGCCGCCTGCGTCAGGCTCACCGAGGAAGCCGTGGCGCTCGGCGCCGACGGGGTGCTCGTCGTGACGCCCTACTACAATAAGCCGACGCCCGACGGCCTCGTGGCCCACTATTCGGCGGTTGCGAAAGCGGCCGGCGGGCGGCCGGTCATCGTCTACAACGTGCCGGGGCGCACCGGGCTCAATCTCGCGCCCTCGACCCTGGCGAGGCTCTGGAAGATTCCGGGCATCGCCGCCGTCAAGGAATCTTCCGGCAACCTGGCGCAGATCGGCGAAATCGCCCGGACCTTGCCCGAAGGGAAGGTCCTCCTCTCCGGCGACGACGCGCTCGCGCTACCGGCGATCGCCGTCGGCGCATCGGGCCTCATCAGCGTCGTCGGCAACGTCGTCCCCCGACGGACGGCGGCGATGCTCGAAGCCGCCCTGGGCGGGCGCCGGAACGAGGCGGCGGCCATTCATCAATCGCTGCTTCCTCTGATGGACGCCCTTTTCCTCGAATCCAACCCGATCCCGGTCAAGACCGCCCTCTCCCTCGCCGGACTGGCCGGGGCCTATGTCCGCTTGCCCCTTGTCCCAGCTTCCCCGGCGACGCGGGCCGCCCTCGCCGCGGCCATGGGGCCTTTCCTGGAGGCTCGCCCATGAATGTCGACATCGCCCGCCTCGAGGCGGGCTTCGCGGAAAAGGGGGCTTTCGGCGCCGAGGATTGGGAGGCGTTCCTCCAAGCACTGGAATCGGGCGCGCTCGCGGCCACTTGTCTGGGCGCCGACGGCCGCTGGGACGCCGTGCCGTGGGTGAAGCTGGCGATTCTCTCCGGGTTCAAGGCCGGGGGAGTCGCCTCGCACGACTGGCCGGGGGGAGCTTTCGACAGGCCGGCTTTCCCGCCGCGCCGCTTCCTCGCCGAGGACGGCGTCCGCGTGGTGCCCGGCGGCACCTCGGCGCGGCGCGGCGCCTGCATCGCTTCGGGCGTGGTGATCATGCCGCCTTCCTATATCAATGTCGGGGCGAATATCGGCGCGGGGACCATGATCGACAGCCATGTCCTCGTGGGTTCCTGCGCCAGGATCGGCCAGGGCGTCCACCTTTCGGCGGGCGTCCAGGTGGGCGGGGTTCTCGAGCCGCCCCAGGCCAGGCCCGTGGTGGTGGAGGACGGAGCCTTCATCGGCGGCCTCTGCGGCATTTTCGAGGGCATCGTCATCCGGAAGAACGCGGTTCTCGCGCCGGGGCTCATCCTTTCAAAGTCGACCAGGATCTATGATCTCGTGCTCGGCAAGGAGTGGGAGGGGGAGGTGCCGGAATCGGCCGTGGTCGTGCCGGGCGCGCGCCCCGCGCGCGGCGGCTTCGCCCTCGAGCGCGGGCTATCCCTGCAGGCGCCGATCATCGTAAAATACCGCGACAAAGGCACTGAGGCCTCGGTAACCCTAGAGTCGGCGCTGCGCTGACGGGCGGCCGCGCGGCGCGCCGCCGGCGTTCCGCGCGGCGCCGCCCCAGCCCTCAGCCTCATGGAGAAAGATCGATGAACTACAAGCTCGGCATCATCGGCGCCGGCAAGATCGGGGAAGCCCTGCTCTCCGGCGCCTTCGCGAAAAACTTGTTCACTCCGGAGGAAGTCATCCTCTCGGTGCGCACTGAAACCCACCGCCAGGACCTCGAGCGCCGCTACAAGACCGCGGCCACCCTCGACAACCGCCTCGTCGCCGCTAACTCGGACATCATCCTGTTCACCGTCAAGCCCAAGGCGATCGTCGACATCGTCAACGCGGTGGCGGACTGCCTCAAGCCCGGCACGCTCATCATTTCGGCCGCCGCGGGCGTCTCCCTCGACGTCATCGAATCGCGGGTTCCCGGCTTCGTCGCGGTGGTCCGCACCATGCCGAACCTGGCCATGCTGGTGGGCGAGGGGATGACGGTGGTGTCGCCCGGGAAAAACGTTTCGGCCGAACAGCTTTCTGCCGCAATGGCGCTTTTCGGCTCGGTGGGGCGGGTCATGCAGCTGGACGAGCAACACATGGACGCGGTCACCGGGCTCTCGGGCTCCGGTCCGGCCTACATTTACATCGTCATCGAATCGCTTGCCGACGGCGGCGTGAAGATGGGGCTTCCCCGCGACGCGGCGATCCAGCTGGCGGCGCAGACGGTGCTCGGCGCGGCCAAAACGGTGCTCTCCACGGGCGAGCATCCCGCCAAGCTCAAGGACCAGGTGACGACGCCCGCGGGCGTGACGATCGACGGCATCATGGAGCTGGAGGAGGGCGGCCTCCGCGTTACGTTGATCAAGGCGGTGGTCAAGGCCACCGAGCGGGCGCGCCAGCTCCTGCATAAATAGGTATTCGGCCGGCGGCCGCGCGATCGCGGCCGCCGGCGCTTTCCAGCGCGGCGTTTTATGAGGACTAGCGTCCGCCGCGTCCGCAACTGCCGCGGCCGCGGTCGCCGCCTCTCACTCCCGGCTCAGGATCGAGCTCAGCACCTGCCTGATGCGCGCCGGCAGGGAGAGGGACTTGCCGAAGGGCTTCGTCTTCGGCGCGATCTCGGACAAAACCCGCTGCGCGAAGATCTGCGCGCTCCTCGTCAGCTCGATATTGGAAAGGGGAACGGCCCTTTCGAGGGCGTCCAAAACCTTTCTGCTTCGACCCGGCGCTATGGTCGAGAGGAGCCTGTCGTGGGCCATGGGCTCCATCGCCTGCATCAGCGAGGCTAAAAGTTTCGGGTCGAGCGCGGAAAGCACGGTCTTGAGCAAATGCTCGTCCAGCTCGAGGATGAGGTTGCTGACATCGACCACGAGGCTGCGATCGATCTCCGGCGACCATTGCCCTTCTTCCCCCGGCTGCGGCCTGGAATCCCCGCCGATCGAAGCGAGAAGCTCGAGGAAGGCGTTCTGCGCGTCCGAGAGCTCCTCAGAGGAGAGGCGGTTGCGCGCGCTGCGTATCTCGCCCTCCATGAGTATCGCGCCGACCGGCGTGCAGATGAGCGACAGGACGTAAGTGATGGCTTCCTTGGGGCAGCCGGCGAGGCATGCCGAGACCAGCTGGGGACCCGCGATGCGCGCGGCTTGGCTTATGGCTCCCGGCGAGGCCTCTCGCCCCAGGAGCAGGTCCGGCAGGTCGCCGGGGATGATGAGCTCCTCGCTCTCGCCTCGCCTCTCGCCGAAGCGCTCGAGGATCCAATGCTCCGTGTCGTCGAATACCGAATAGCCGAGGTAGGCCGTCATCGCGCGCATGGCGACGATGGGGTGGGCGTTCTTGAGCGCGAGCTTGACGCCAGCGATGAGCATCTCGGCTTCGCACTCCTCCTCGGGAGGAGCCTTGCCGATGAAGCCGGCCGAGGCGAAGGCGCGGCGGACCTGCTCGATGGGCATCGAGGCTTCCACCACCGAGTAGGAAAACTTGAGCAGCCGGCGTTTTTCATCGCGCATTTCTTCGTCGAGACGCGCCTTGCCCTCAGCCCTGAAGCGCTCGAGCGCGAGGGAGAAGCGTTTGGCCGATTCGAGACAGGTGGCGGTCTTCCTGGCGCCGAGGGCGTAGATGGTCGGCCAGGGATCGGCAGTCTTCGAAGTCTGGTCCCTGTCGGGCAAGCTCCCGCGTCGCAGTATCTCCGCGTGGGTGCTGCAGAGCGTGTTGACGATCATAGCCCGTTCTCGCCGCCCGCCGCGTCCAGCGCCTTGAGCAGTGTGGTCGCTTTTTCGGCGCCGCAGTACGGCGCGAGCTTTCTGAGCAGAAGATCGCGCGAATCGCCGGCGGCGATGCCGAGGAGGGCTTCCGCGCAGATGCATTGCTTGAGGAACTCGAAGCCGGCGAGGGTGCTCGTGGTGAGGTAGACGGCGAGGATTTCCTCCAGGACGTCCTCGGAATATCCTTCCGCGATCAGGCGGCAGCCGTAGGCGAGCATGGGTCCCTCGCCGGCGGTCGTCTCCAGAAGCGCCTTGACGCCCTCGCCCCTGGCTTTGTCGGAAAGGGCGAGCAGCTCATGGACGAGCGAAGGAAGGGCGGCCTTCTCCTTCTCCGTGCAGGCAAGTCGTTTCGTAAGTTCGGCGTTCCAAAGTATCATACCTTCTCCAGCGTTCGGCATCACGGACTGTCCGTTTTCATTTTGAGTATTGTTGTTTTACTATAAAGTGCATTACGTTGCCTGGCAATGCCGGAATCCCGTGGCGCGGAGCTTTCCGGACGATATCCATGGGAGCAAACGCTGACATTAAAAACTATGAACGATTGCGAAAATTTCATAAATTTTCATATATAAGCTATCGTCTTCACTTGACAGAAAAGTATCAAAGACAGTATGTTTCTAGATGAGAAAACGAATCGGTGTCGGCGGCGAAACGATACCGGGTCATTTTTGATGGCGGCGCAAGTCGTCATGGGCCTTTCGTGGTCAGCCTCCTTCCACGAAAGGCTCTTTTATTTTATACTCGCCGCCATGGACATCAGGGAATTCGACGCGTGGTGCCGCGGTCTGCTGCAGATCGACGCGCTCGCCGAGATTGACGATTCGCTCAACGGCATCCAAGTGGGCAGGTCCGACGCGTCGATTCGCAAAGTCGCCTTCGCCGTCGACGCTTGCGCGGAATCGATCCGCAGGGCAAAAGAGTCGGGCGCCGATGTCCTCTTCGTCCATCACGGCCTTTTCTGGGGGAAACCGCTCCGCCTCGAAGGCGGCCTCCTCGAGCGCGTCAAAGGCCTCGTCGGCGCCGACATCGCCCTCTACGCCTGCCATCTTCCCTTGGACATGCATCCCGAAGTGGGGAACAACGCGGTGCTCGCCGACCTCCTCGCGCTGCGCGACCGCAAGCCTTTCGGCATCTACCACGGCGTGGCCATCGGCGTCTCCGGAAGGCTCGAAAAACCTCTCTCCGTCAAGGAAGTCCTTCAGCGCATCCTCCCCGATCGCAGCGAGCCGCGCGCCCTCATCGCCGCGGGGCCTGAGCCCGTCTCGACTGTGGCCATCGTCTCCGGCGGCGCGCCCTTCGAGGCCCTGCAGGCCATCGGCGCGGGCATCGACCTCTACGTGACCGGCGAGCCTTCCCACTCGGTCTACCATCAGATCGTCGAGAGCGGGCTCGCCTTTATCGCCGCCGGCCATTACGCCACCGAAGTCTGGGGAGTCAAGGCGGTCGCCGCCCGGCTCGCCGCCGAAAAGGGCGTCGAAACGGTCTTCATCGACCTTCCGACGGGGCTCTGAACGCGATGCCCGCCAACGTCAAGACAGCCAAGGCCATCGCCTTCCTTCCTTCTCTCCTGTCGGCGGCCCTCATAGCGGCCGACCAGGCCAGCAAGGCGTGGGTCGTGGCCAATATTCCCGATAATTCGATCTATTCACGGTATTGGGGCGATTTTCTCTGGATCGTCCACACGCGCAACCTGGGCATCGCCTTTTCCATCGGCGATTCCATCCCCGCGATCCTTCGCGTCGTGCTCTTCATCGCCGTGCCGATCTGCTTCCTCGTCGCCGCCGCCGTGTACGGCTGCCGCTCCAAGGCGCTCACGCTGTTTCAGCGCTTCGCGATCGCCTTCATCGTCGGCGGTGGCCTCGGCAACCAGGTCGACCGAATCTTCAGGCCCGAAGGCGTCGTCGACTTCGTCTCGTTCTCGATGTTCGGGCTTTTCGGCTTCGATCGCTTTCCGACCTTCAACGTCGCGGATATGTCGATCACGATCGGCGCGATCGCCCTGCTGATCAGCGGATTCTTCGTGGAGAGCAAGGAGCCCATCGATGACAAAAGGAGCTAAGACGGCGATCTTCGTGGTCGTGGCGTCGCTGGCCAATATCCTGATGACGGGCATCATCTTCCTCGCCTGCCTCGCGCTCTACGCCTGGACGCTCGGCAAGCTGCTGCCCGCCTCGGCCGTCATGTGGGCGGTCGTCGCCTGCTTCGCGATCAGCCTGGGCGCCACGTTCGTGCTCTACAAAAAGCTCCTCACCCTCGCGCAGGACAAGTTCCATCTCGAAGAGAAGATCGGCATCCAGACCAGGCGCCCCAGGGACTGATCCTCGATTCCTCGCGCCCGCCGGGCCGCCGAAGCTTTACGGTGGGCGATTTCTATGCAATACTTGCTTCAAGCCGCAAGGGCGCCAGCTCGCCCGCCAGCCGACGCGGCACTATCAACGTTAGGAGTGGATCGATGTCAGCAGCTCGGGATGAATTCCGAAAATTAGGCGTCGCCGTACCGGAAATCTACCTCCCTTCCGAAACCCTCGACCCCCAGGCCTGGGCGGTCGTCGCCTGCGACCAGTATTCCTCTGAGCGGGAGTACTGGGAAGGCATCGCCCGAAACGTCGGCGGCAAGCCGTCGACCCTGAACCTGATCTACCCCGAATGCTACCTTGAAGACGGCGACAAGACCGGGCGCGTCGCGGCGATCCAGCGATCCATGACCGAGTACCTCGCCGCGGGCTTCCTGAAGACTCCCGGAGAGGGCTTCATCCTGGTCGAGCGCTCGACTCCCTACGAGAAAAAACCGAGGATCGGCCTGATGATCGCGGTCGACCTGGAAAAGTATGTGTACGGCGCGGGCTCGAAGAGCCTGATCCGGCCGACCGAGGGCACCATCGTCGAGCGCCTGCCGCCGCGCATGGCCATACGCCGGGGCGCCCCCCTGGAGCTGCCCCACATCATGGTGCTGATCGACGATCCCGGAAGGACGGTGATCGAGCCCCTCTATGCGCGCAGAGCCTACCGCCGCAAGCTCTACGATTTCGACCTCATGGCCGGCTCGGGCCATCTGCGCGGCTGGTTCGTCCAGGACGAGGCCGCGCTCGCCGGCATCGCCAAGGCCCTGGGCGCCCTGGCCGATCCCGAGCGCTTCAAGGCCGCCTACGGCTCGGATGATGTCCTCCTCTTCGCCGTCGGCGACGGCAACCACTCCCTGGCCACGGCCAAGGCCACCTGGGAGGAGGTGAAAGCCTCCTTCGCGGGCAAGCCCGGCGCCGAGGAAGCCCTGGCCGCGCATCCGGCGCGCTACGCCCTCGTCGAGCTGCTGAATGTCTATGACGAGGGGCTACCCTTCCATCCGATCCACCGCGTGCTCTTCAATGTCGACGAGCGCGCCCTCTTCGACGCCCTGCGCGCCGCCGGCGCCGAGATCTCCACGCTGCCGGGCTCCCGCGAGGCCTTCGCCGCCTGCGACGCGCCTTCCTCCGACGGGGCGCACCGCGTCGCCTGGACCGACGGCCGCGCGGCAGGACTTGTCACCTTCTCCCGCCCGGTCGAGAAGCTCGCCGCGGGCAGCGTCCAGAAGGTGCTGGACGCCTACCTGAAAACCCACCCCGAGACGACGATCGACTACATTCACGGCGAAGGCAGCCTCGAGGCGCTCGCCTCGAAGCCGGGCAACCTCGGGCTCTACCTGCCGCCGGTGGACAAAGCCTCGTTCTTCGCCACGGTGATCCAGAACGGCGTCATGCCGCGCAAGACCTTCTCCATGGGCGAGGCGCCCGAAAAACGTTTCTACGTCGAAGCGCGGAAGATCGTTCCCTAAGCGGCAGCTTGTGGGCGGGCGGCGCCGCCGTCCGCCCCGCCGCGCCCGCCGTTGCGCATGGTGAAACGGCGCATCAGCGGGCGAACTTGACAGCCCGCGATGCCATGATAGTATGAACCGTAGCCCTAGAGCGGGCTCGCCGATAAAGGCGCGCTCCCGCATGGCGATAGATTTGAGGAGGATTCCATGATCATTTTGTTGGCCGATGCCTTCGCTCCCGACCTGCCCAAGCGGCTGTCGGCCTTCGGCGAAGTCGTCACCGATCTCGCGCGCGTGGCTGAGGCGGAGATCATCATCGTCCGCTCGAAGACCAAGGTCGACAAGGCGATGATCGATGCCGCTCCCAAGCTGAAATACATCATCCGCGGCGGCGTGGGCGTCGACACGATCGACGTCGAGTACGCCAAGGCCAAGGGAATCCTCGTGGACAACACGCCCGAAGCGTCGAGCCTGGCCGTCGCCGAACTCGCCTTCGCCCTCATGCTCGCCCTGCCCAACCACCTGGCCAAGGCCGACGCCTCCATGAAGGCCGGCAAATGGCTTAAAAAGGAACTCGAGCGCACCGAGCTCGCCGGCAAGACCCTCGGCCTGATCGGCATCGGCCGCATCGCCAGGGAAGTGGCGGTCCGCGCCGCCGCCTTCGGCATGAAGGTGATCGCCTACGACAAGTACGTCGCCAAGTCCGACGCCGCGGAGATGGTCGGCCTCGACGAAGTCTACGCCCGCGCCGACTACATCAGCCTGCATACGCCGCTCACCGACGAGACACGCGGCATGATCAACGCCGCCACCCTCTCCAAGATGAAGGCCGGCGCCCGGCTCGTGAACACCTGCCGCGGCCAGGTCATCGTGGAGGAGGATGTCGCGGCGGCCCTCGCCTCCGGCAAGCTCGCCGGCTACGCCACCGACGTGTACTACAAGGAGCCGCCCGAAGGCTCGCCGCTCCTGACCGCCCCGAACGTCATCATGACCCCGCACTTGGGGGCTTCCACCGAGGAGAACCTCCTCAGGCTCGGCGACAGCATCGAGTCGCGCGTCGGAAAATACGTTTCCAAATAACGGGAGGACAACGATGAAAAGAGTGATCAATTTTAACGCGGGCCCGGCGGCCATTCCCCTCGACGTGCTCAAGCAGGCCCAGGAAGAGATGCTGGACTGGAACGGGACAGGCATGTCGGTCATGGAAGTCTCGCACCGCTCCAAGGAGTACGAGGCCATGCACAACGAGACGGAAGCCCTCTTCCGCAAGCTCGCCGGCATGGGACCCGAATGGAAAATCCTCTTCATGACGGGCGGCGCCTCAACCCAGTTCTTCATGGTGCCCATGAACTACCTCTTCGACGGACGCAAGGCCTCCTACCTGGTGACGGGCACCTGGGGAAAGAAGGCGCTCAAGGAAGCCAAGCGCTTCGGGGCCTGCGACTCCTTCTCCACCGAGAACGCCGACGGCACCTTCACCCGCATCCTCAAGCCGAGCGAATTCTCGATCGATCCGGCTTCGACCTATGTCCACATGACGAGCAACAACACGCTCTTCGGCACCCAGTGGAAAAACTGGCCCGAGACCGGCGGCGTGCCCCTCGTCTGCGACATGTCCAGCGATATCTTCTCACGCCGCTTCCCGGCGGAGAAATTCTCGCTGATCTACGCCGGCGCGCAGAAGAACCTCGGCCCCTCGGGCCTCACCATCGTGGCCGTCACGGATGATTTCTTCGCGCGCTGCCAGGAGCAGGCCAAACTACCGACCATGCTCTCCTACCGCACCCACGAGGTGGAGAATTCACTCTACAATACGCCGCCCTGCTTCTCCATCTATATGCTCAACCTCACCCTCAAGTGGCTGGACCGCAACGGCGGGCTCGAGGCCATGGAAAAAGTGAACGATGAGAAGGGCAGGATCATCTACGGGGCGATCGACGCCTCGAACGGCTACTACCGCGGCCCGGTGGAGAAGGAGTCGCGCTCCAACATGAACGTCGTCTTCAGGCTCAAGGACGAAGCCTCCGAGGAGCTCTTCGTCAAGGAAGCGAAGGCGGCCGGCATTATCGGCGTAAAGGGGCATCGCTCGACGGGCGGCATCCGCTTCTCGATGTACAACGCCAACCTCGTGGACAACGTCAAGATCGCCGCCGACTTCATGGAGAATTTCCGCAAGCAGCACGGCTAGGCGGCAACAGCCCGCCGCGCGGCGCGTTTTCGAACCTACAGCCCGGAACGAAAGCTCGTTCCGGGCTTTTTATTATCTTTTTCATCAGATTAGGTTAAAAAAATTGGATAAAGCAATATTTGTGTACTAAGCTTTCACCATCATGGTCATCCAGGAGGTGAAAAGCGATGAAGAAGAAAAACCTTGCGTTCCTCGCGGTGCTGCTGCTCGCGGCGGGCATGCTGCTTTCCGGCTGCGACATGATCTTCGGCTTGATTTTTACGCTGCCAGGCGACTGGTCCATGGATTATACCTGGGACGGGTACGACACGGGATATACGGTAGTCAGCTTCTACACGAACGGCACCTTCGAGACCGAGGAGGGCCAGTACGGCACGTGGGAGCAGGACGGGCTGGACATATCCTTTACCTTCACGGGACCCTCCGGCGCCAACGCCGAATACACCGGCACGATAGACTTCGGCGGCCAGACGATGGGCGGCGACATGGTCGATCCCGAGGTTACTCCTTCCTATGGCACATGGATCGCCGTCAAGGACAGCTCGAGATCCCTGGCCAAGAGCAAGGCTCCGCGGGCGCCGGAAGCGCCTTCTGCCGGCGGGAAATAATCAACAGGCGGCACGCCGCGCCGCGCCTGGCCGAGCGGCATCGCGCCGCAGTGCGCCGCGCCTGGCCGCGCCGGGCTTAGCGGCGCGCGACGTTGCGGCGCCGCGTAAAGAGAAGGCCGCCCGGGAGGGGCGGCCTTCTTCGCCTTTGTCAGGTTCGAGCTTTTGTCAGAAGGGGAGATCGTTCTTCAGATTGAGCTTTTCCTTGACCGTCTTGAACGCGGCCTTGAGCGGCGCGTTGAAAGGAACGCCCTTGTCCTTGCGGAACATCCAGGTGTCGTACTCTTTCTCGCCGGGCGTGTAGATGCGCTTGGCGCCGGGCGCCTTCTTGGAGGCGCGGAGCTGCCGGCAGATCTCGCCGACCTGATGCTTGAACGCGTCGAGGTCGCAGAAATTCTCGATCTTGATCGCCATGAAGGAGTGGCCCAGTTCGATCGGGGCGGCCTTGCCGTCGGGGCCGACGCCCATCAGAGCCTTCATGAAGTTGGCCTGGGAGAGGGCCGAGGAGAGAAGCTCGACCGTCAGCGCGTTGCCATAGCCTTTATAGCCCGAGAAATCCTCGCCGAGGCCGCCGAGCGGGGTCAGCGCGGCCTTGTCCTTGGTCAGATCGATCAGAACCTGATGCGTGTCGTGGCGGTACTTGCCGTCCTCGCCGATGACCCAGCCGTCGGGCAGGTCCTTGCCGAGGCGGTCGTAGAGCTCGAGCTTGCCGCGCTGGGTCGTCGAGGTGGCGTAGTCGGGCATGTAGGGGAAGGCTTCGTCCGAGGGCATGCCCCAGGTCATCGGGTTGGTGCCGATCATCGGCTCGACGCCCCAGGTGGGGGCGATGGAGGGGCGGGCTGAGGTGGTGGTCATGCCGATCATGCCCCGCTCGACCGCCATGTTGGCGTAGTAGAAAGCCGCGCCGTAGTGCGTGGAGTTGCGCGTCACGACCATGCCCATGCCGAATTTGTCGGCCTTCTCGATGGCCATTTCCATGCAGCGCTTGGCGATATAGTGGCCCATGCCGTTGTGCCCGTCCACCACGGCCGTGGTGGGGGTGTCCTTTACGACTTCGAAGTTGGTCTTGGGAAGCTGCGTGCCGGCCCAGATCCTGTCGAGATAGATCGGCTTGAATCTGCCCACGCCGTGGGAATCGACGCCGCGCTTGTCGGCCGCGATCAGGACGTTGGCGCAGACGGCGGCTTCCTCGGCGGGAACGCCGATCGCCTTGAAACCATCGCGCATGAATTGCTCGACTTCGTCGAATTTCCACCAGGTTACGGAATCATCCATACTGCATGCTCCTTTGCCGCTAAAGGCGCCGTTGAGTGGCGCCCGTTTTCGTTCGGTACAAAGGCAGTATAGTCTCTTTTTGATCGATTGGCAAAGGGCTATGTTCGAAGAGGTTCACTGAACGCCGAGAACATCCTTGATCGCGCTCTGGAGGCTCGCCTTCGGCAGGGCGCCCATCGCCATCTGCGGCTGGCCTTTGACCGGTACGAAGAGGAGGGAAGGGATGCTCTGGATGCCGAAAGCCGCCGAGAGTTCCTGTTCCTTGTCGGTGTTCACCTTGTAGACATGGAGCTTGCCTTCATATTCGGCGGAGAGGGCTTCGAGGACAGGTCCCACCATCTTGCAGGGGCCGCACCAATCGGCATAGAAATCGATGATCGCGGGCAGGTCGCCCTTATAACTCCACTCCTTCTGGGTGGCGTAGTCGAAGATTTTTTCCTGGAACGAGGCGTTCGTCAGCTGCTCTGTCATGTGTGGACTCCTTATATTAGAAAATATATATATAAAGTTGAACTGCGGCAAGCCCCTGGCGGAACGAGGACGGCTCGGCGCTTTTTCCCGACAAAACTCCCGAAAACCGCCGTATAATATCCTTCTGCGCGGCTCGAGCGCGCATATATGGAGGATTCGGAATGGCACGAGAGAACGCGATCAGGATGAGCCTGGACATGGAGGCGCTGCCGCCGGCGCCGGTCTTCGAGCCCGGAATCAGGCGCGCCCCGCGGAGGGAGACCGCCTTGTCGCCCGCCCAGGAAAGGCTCGCGCTTCGGAACGCCCTCCGCTACGTTCCTCCCCGATGGCATGAGGTCCTCGCGCCCGAATTCCTCGCCGAACTAAGGGAACGGGGCAGGATTTACGGCTATCGCTTCCGCCCCGCGGGGCGCCTGAATGGCCGCCCCATCGACGAGTATCCCGGGCGCTGCGTCGAGGGCAAAGCTTTTCGCGTGATGATCGACAACAACCTGGATTTCGACGTGGCCCTCTACCCCTATGAACTCGTCACCTACGGGGAGACGGGGCAGGTCTGCCAGAACTGGATGCAGTACCGCCTCATCTGCAAGTACCTGGAGATTCTGGACGAGAACGGCACCCTCGCGGTCGAGTCGGGGC
>MTLD01003480.1_pt2 | contig 20733 bp, 22 predicted proteins | sample 1982471 | NCBI WGS metagenome assembly MTLD01 (sample SAMN05712604, study PRJNA340218) | biofilm metagenome | isolation source: sample SPM anode biofilm adapted to -50 mV | place: USA | collected 2012-02-03 | reverse complement strand
GGCCCGGCTGGGCCGGGCCTCGCGCGGGGGTCCCGGGGGTGTGCGCGCAGCGCAGGACCCCCGGAGAGAATCAGAACCGGATCGTGACGCCGGCCTGGAGGGCATCGGCGTTGAAATTCGAGTCGATCTTGCTGTAGGTGTAGCGCAGTTCGGTGCCCACGGTCTCGTTCCACTGGTAGCCGCCGCCCACGGCGATGCCCAGCTTGGTGGTATCGGTGCTGATCTTCCCGTAGCCGGGGGCCTCCGCGGAGAAGGACCAGCGCACGGCGGAGAGGCCGCCCGTGAGGTAGAAGCCCTCGGGCTTGCCGGCGATGAAGAACAGGTAGTCGGCGCCCAGGCCGAAGTTGGTGGCGTTGTTCTTGACGCCCGACAGCGTGGCCTCGGGGAAGTAGTTGAAGTCGAACCGGGGGCGGATCATGTTGCCGGCGCCCAAGTCGAAGGTGCCGTGGACGCCCACGCCGAGACCGGGCTTGCTGTCGACGAAATCCTTCAGGTCGCCCAGGGGGGCGTTCACCATGCCTTGCACGCCGAAACGGGGTTCCTCGGCCTTGAGGGGGGCCGCCAGGGCGGCGGCGGCCAGGGTGGCCAGGGCGAAGCGGGAAAGGCTCTGCATGCATCCTCCGATGGGCGCCGGTCCGCGGCACGCGGATCCCTCGCGCCGGGACCGATTCTGCCGCAAGGCCGGAAGCGGGTGTCGTGGAAATGTCATGGAACCGGATTTCCTCTGGTTTCCATCTGGCTGGTTAACCGTGAGTTAAGTTGCGTGTTGCAACACACCCCTCGCGGGTACGCGGAAAGGGCGCCCTGGAGGCGCCCTTTCCGGAAGCGGGAGAGGCCTACTCGGCGTTCTCGCGGCGCTCCTTGAGGCGGCCGGCCTTGCCGAGCTTCTCCCGGAGGAAGTAGAGCTTGGCGCGGCGGACCTGGCCGTGGCGCACCACCTCGAGCTTGTCGATGGTGGGGCTGTGCAGGGGGAAGATGCGCTCCACGCCCACGCCGCTCGCGATCTTGCGGACGGTGAAGGAGGTGCGCATGCCGCCGCCCTTGATGCCGATGACGATGCCCTGGAAGAGCTGGATGCGCTCCTTCTCGCCCTCCTTCACCTTGACGTGCACCTTCACGGTGTCGCCTGGGGTGATGCGGGGCAGGTCGCGGCGAAGCAGGCCGGCTTCGAGCTTGTCGATGATGTGGCTCATGGTGGGCTCCTGGGCCAGCGGTCCCGGGCCGGAATCGGCGGACATGGCGCGATGTCCCCAGAGACGGGGAGTCCACCAGTCTACCGGAAGGGCGGGAAAAGGGAAGGGATCAGTCCCGGGACCCGGCCTCCGGCCGCCATCCCCGCCACCCCTTCGGCTTCGCCCGGTCCCAGTCCCCGGGGTGTTCCACCTGCCAGGCGGCCCACTGGGCGGGGCGGTCCAGGGCCGGGAGGCGGTCCCGGAGGTAGGCGGCCCAGAGGTCGGGCCGCAGGCGCTTCGTGCGGGCCATGGCCTCCCGCAGGCGCCAGAGGCGGATGGCGCCGTGGTCCCCGCCCTGCAGCACCGCCGGCACCGCCAGATCCTCGAAGACCGCGGGCCGGGTGTAGTGGGGATGGTCCAGGAGGCCCGTGGCGAAGCTGTCCTCCTCGGCACTGGCCTCGTTGCCCAGCACCCCCGGCAGCCAACGGCAGACGGCGTCGATGAGGACGAGGGCCGGCAGCTCGCCGCCGCTCAGGACGGCCTCCCCCACGCTCAGCTCCTCATCCACGAGCCGGTCCACGGCCCGCTGGTCCAGGCCCTCGTAGCGGGTGCAGACGAGGATCAGCTGGTCCAGGCGCGCCAGCTCCAGCACCTTGGCATGGGTGAGGGGCGGGGCGGCGGGGCTGAAGTGGACGACACGGCCCTGACCCGCGCGCGGCACCGCGGCCAGGGTGTCCCGCAGCACCTCGGGGCGCAGCACCATGCCGGGTCCGCCCCCGAAGGGCGCGTCGTCCACATGGCCGAAGGCGTTGCCCGCGAAGGGCCGGTAGGAGTGGGTGTGCAGGGCATGGCCCAGCTCCCGGAAGGCGCGGCCCGTGATCCCGAGGCGGGCGGCCTCGAAGAACTCGGGGAAGAGCGTCAGGGCGTCGAACCTCACGCGATCACCTCATCACCGCATGGAAGGCGGCCTTCAGCCCGCCCCACACCAGCCCCCCCGACAGGGTGAAGTAGCCGGTGGTGAGCAGGCTGAACCCCGCCCCGAGCCAGGCGGGCAGGGGCCATTCCTCCAGCATGGAGACCGCCAGGAGCACCAGCCCCGTGGCGGGCAGGACATTGGCCAGGGGCAGGGGCACGGGCAGGGCGGCCAGGAAGGCGGTCCAGGTCACGAGGAAGCCCAGGATGCGCCGGCCCGGCGCCCGCCTAGGCGCGGTGCGGGCCCCCAGCCAGGCCAACCGCGCCTCCACCTGGGCGAGCAGGGCCTTCACGTGGCCCCGCTGCATCTCGTGCCGCTGGATGATCTCCGGCAGCCAGAGGTGGCTCCGGCCCCACCAGAGCTGGAGGCCCAGAACCAGGGTCCCGAGGCTCAGGACATTCGCCACGCCCGGGATGAAGGTGAGGAGGGCCAGGATCAGCAGGGCCAGGCCGTAGGTCTGCTCCCGGGCCTCGTCGAGCAGCTCCCGCACCGAGACGGTTCCGTCCGCCTCCAGGAGCCGGTCCAGGAGGCGGAACAGGGAAAGGGGGGGCGTGGGCACGGATCCAGGATGACGGAAAACGGCCCCGGTCTTCAGTCCTCCACCTCAGGCCCGGGGTGGGGGCCGAGGCGCAGGTTCCGCACCAGCTGGCCGCAGGCGCCGGCCACGTCCTGTCCCCGGCTGCGGCGCACGCTCACCGTCAGGCCGGCCTCCACCAGCAGCCGGCAGAGGGCGCCCACGCGGGCCTCGTCCGGGGGCTCGAAGCCGCTGCCCTCGTGGGGGTTGAAGGGAATGAGGTTGATCTTGCTGGGGAAGCGCCGGGCGAAGGCGGCCAGGCGCCGGCCGTCCTCCAGGCCGTCGGTGACGCCCTTGAGCAGGACGTACTCCAGGGTGATCCGCTCGCCGGACTGCAGGGGGAAGCGGCCCAGGGCCTGGGCCAGGGCCTCCAGGTTCCAGACCCGGTTCACGGGCATGATGCGGGAGCGGTGCTCGTCCGTGGTGGCGTTGAGGCTGAGGGCCAGGCGGGGGCGCTTCGGGAAGGCACCCAGCCGCTCGATGCCGCTCACCAGGCCCGAGGTGGAGACGGTGATGCGGCGGGGCGGGATGGCCAGGCCCTTGGGATCCGTGAGGAGGGCGAAGGCCGCCATGAGGTGGTCCAGGTTGTGGAGGGGCTCGCCCATGCCCATGAACACCAGGTTGATGGGCCGTCCCTCGGGATGGCCGTGGTGATTCAGCATGGCCACCACCTGGCCCACGATCTCGGCGGCCGTGAGGTTGCGCAGGATGCCCATCTGCCCTGTGGCGCAGAAGGTGCACCCCATGGCACAGCCCACCTGGCTGGAGAGGCAGAGCGTCACCCGGCCCTCATACGGCATGAAGACGCCCTCCACCTGCCGGTCGTCCGCCAGCTGGAAGGCATGCTTGGTGGAACCGTCCTCCGAGGTCCGGCTCTGCACGAGGCCCGGCCAGGCGAGATCGACCGTGCCCGACAGGCGGGTCCGCAGCTCCTTCGAGAGGCTGGTGAACTGCTCCCAGCGGGTCCACCGGTGTCGGTAGAGGCCCTCGAAGAGCTGGGCGCCCCGCCAGGGGGGCTCGCCGAGATCCGCCAGGAGATGCCTCAACCCCGCCAGGTCCATGCCGGCGGCGTTGGTCCGGGCCAGGGGTGAGGCTTCCGGGGCGGGCCGGTCCCAGGCGGAGATCAAGCTCAGTCCATCCGGATCTTGAAGGACTTCATGAGACGCTTGTCCGCCTCGGAGAAGGGCTGGGGCGGTTCCGGCTCGATGGACCCATCCTCCCTCGGCTCCGGCTTGAGACGAAGGGGCGCGGCCTCGAGGATGAGGACCAGGCCGTAGCCCTCCGCCTGGATCTGGAAGGCCAGGCCGCGGCAGTGGTCGTCCTCGGCCAGGGCCTTCACAAGGGAATCCCCCAGCTCGCTCACCAGCTGATGCAGCCGCTCGGGCAGTTCCATGGGGGCCTCCGGGGATCCCATGGTAGCAGCGGGCCGGGACCGCTTCTCAGCGGTTCCAGGCGGTCCGGAACCCGTGCACCGCCTGGGCCGGATCCCCCTCCCAGAAGGGCCGGAGGGCGGCCAGGCCGTCCAGCCTCGGGTGTTTCAGGGTCGCGGCGCGATCGGGCGTCAGGCCGCCCAGGGCCAGGATCCGCGGGCCCTCCGCAGGGAGGCCGTCGAGGAAGCGGTGGAAGCGGGTTAGGCCCCAGGGGTCGCCCTTGCCGGGGCTGGGGAGGATGGGGGAGGCCAGCAGCTGGGCGCAGCCGCGCCGGGCGTCCCACTGGGCCTCGGCGTGCAAGGGACGGGAGAGGGGCACCAGGCCTGGATCGACCGGGGGATGGTCCTCGGGGGCGTGAAGGCCGCAGCCGGCGGCCAGGGCCACGTCCAGGCGGCCACCCACCCAGATCTGGACCCCGGGGGCGGTCTCCCGGCACCAGCGGGCCGCGGCGAGCAGGGCCCGGGCCTCCAGCCCCTTCTCGCGGAGGAGCAGGGCGTCGATGCCCGCGCGGAGCACAGGGCGCCAGCGCTCCGGATCGAACCCCAGGCCCGGCGTGACGGCCAGCAGGATCATGCGAAGAGACCCTCCAGCAGGGCGGGATCCACCTTCGGAAGGGCCAGCACCGCCGCGTTCTCCGCGACGTGCCCGGGCCGGCCCATGCCGCAGAGGGCCGTGGTCACGCCGGGGCAGGACCGCGCGAACTGCAGGGCCGCCTGGGCGGGGGTGTGGGCGCCGAAAGCCGCCACCAGGTCCGCGGGCAGCTGGGCCAGGATCCGGGCCTGCATGAGGGGGGCGGAGGTCTGCACGGAGAGGCCCAGGGCCCGGGCGGCGCGGAGGGGCGTCAGGGCCTCGCCGCCGAGGGTCTGGGTGGGCGCGAGGAAGGCCTCGGGCAGGGCCAGGTTGAGGGGCAGCTGGATCCAGCGGAAGTGATGGTCCCGGCCGCCCGCGGCTTCGGCGGCGGCCCACAGCCGCTCGAGGCTGAGGTGGTCCGGGCGGCCCGCCGGCACCCTGAAGCCGTTCCAGGTGGCCGTGCCGTAGCTGCGGATCTTCCCCTCGCGCACGAAGCCCTCGCAGGCCTCGAAGGCCTCCCGGATCACGCCGTAGAAACGGTCCGGCCCCAGGTGGGGCAGCTGCTGCTCGGGGTTGTGCAGGTGGAAGAGATCGAGGGTGTCCACGCCCAGGGCCGCGCGGCTCACCTCGAGCTGGTGGGCGAGGTAGCGCGGCGTGAGGGCGTGGCAGCCGTCCACCACGTCGTCCGCGGAGAGGATCCCCGGGCCGGCGAGGACCCGCTGGAACCAGTCCCGGGGGCTCTCCGGCGTGACGCCGTCGCCCATGGGCAGGTAGCCGGCCTTGGTGGAGACGAAGCAGCCCGCGCGGGGCAGACCCCGGAAGGCCTCCCCGAGGGCCCGCTCGGAGCGGCCCGCCCGGTAGTTGGCCGCCGTGTCGAAGACGGTGCCCCCGGCCGCGAAGAAGGCCCGGGCCGCCTCGACGTAGGCTGCATCGGCGGCGGCCGTGGGCTCGCCGAGGTAGGTGCCGAGGCCGAGGGTGCTGGGCGCCATGGGGGACCTCCGGGCCCCAGTCTGGCAGGGCCGCGTCAGGGCCCCACCACCACCGTGGCCACGGCGCGGATGCGCTGTTCCGCGAGGGGGGTCGCCACCACGTGGTAGGTGCCGGGCGCCGCCGGGGCGGTGTAGCGGCCGTCGCTCGTCAGGATGCCGCCGGTGCCGCGGCCCTCCAGGATCCACCACTGCACGGGGCGCTGGCGGGGCGGCAGGCCGCCCACGGTGGCGGTGAAGGCGAGGGTCCCCCCGGGGGCGACCTGGGCGGTGGCGGGGCTGATCTGGATGGTGGCCTTCACGGGGTCGGTGGCGGCCGTCACCTCGATGGGGAGGCTCTGGACCAGGGTGGGGGACGCCACGCTGCGGACCTGCAGCTGGACCGTGCCGGGCTGGTCGGGGAGCGTGACCACGCCATCCGGGTTCACGCTGCCCCCGCCCGAGAGGCTCCAGGCGAGGCGCGTGTCGGCGCTGCCACCGAGACCCTGGTCGAAGAATTCGGTCGAGCCGGCCGGGTACCGCGCCACCGCCCAGAGGAGGAAGAAGTAGGGCTGGCCCGGGGCCTCCACCACGACCTGCAGGGTCTTCTGGAGGGTGGGGTCGGCGAGGCTGGTGGCGGTGATCGTGCAGGTCCCGGGGGTGGCGGGGGCCGTGAAGAACCCGTCGGGGTCGAGCCGGCCGCCGCCGCTCAGGCTCCAGGCCACCGCATGGTCGCCGAGGTCGTTGAGGGGGGCCCTGAACAGCTGGGAGGCGCCCGTGGCCAAGTGCAGGGGGCCACCGGGGTTGATGAAGATCTCGGGCGTCCCTAGGACTACCTCGATGGTGGCGGTGATGGAGGCGCCGCCCCGGCTCGCCTTCACATGGTAAGTGCCGGGGGTGGCCGGAGCGGTGTAGTAGCCCAGGGCATCGACGGTGCCCCCGGCGCTGCCCTCCACGACCGTCCAGGCGACGGAAACCGCGTGGCCCGAATCGTCCGTGGCGGAGAACTGGAACCCGTCCTCCGTCGCCATCCGGGTGCCGGTCTGGTTGAGGTGGAGGCCCTCCGGGGCGGAGGTCCTGGAACCGCCTCCTCCGCAGGCGAGGCCACCGAGGAGGAGGACAAGGGGTACAAGCCGAAGGACGGAGGCCATGGCGGATCCCGTGGGTGATTTCCGGCCAGTCTAGCAGTCCCTAGCTGTCCAGGGCCTCCTTCACGCCGGTGCTGCCCATGGCCACGAGGCGATCGCTGGCCTTGGTGGCCCACTCGGACCTGGGATAGCTCTCCACCAGCTTCTTGTAGTAGTCCTTGGCTTCGGCGCGGAACCCGTCGATGCGCTCCTTGGCGAAGGCCTGGAGCTCCTTGGTGTATTCCTTCCCCTCATCCGGGGTCAGGTCGTTGAGGGAATCCTTGTGCACCTTGGCGAGGTGGTCCTTGTTGAACTGGCTGATCTCCGCGGGGGAAAGGGTCCGCTGACGCAGGGCCTCGCCCAGGTAGTAGTAGGCCCGCTCCCGGTCCACGTAGTCGGGGTAGGCCACCAGCAGATCCTTCAGGCGGCGTTCCGCGGCGGGGTAGTCGAAGACGTTCACGTAGAAGATGCCCACCTGCAGCTCGTGCTCGGCGATGCGGCGCCAGCACTGGGTGATCTTGGCCTTGGCCTCCGTCGCGTAGGGGCTGCCAGGGGATTCCGCCAGCAGCTGCTGGAAGGAGGCGAGGGCCTTCCGGGTCTCGGCCTGGTCGCGCTCCGCACTCTCGATGGCGGAGAAGTGGCAGAGGGCCTTGTGGTACAGCGCGTAATCCCGCATCTCGCTGCGGGGGAAGTAGTTCAGGAAGCTCTGGTACTCGACCTCCGCCTCGGGGTAGCTGGGGCTGCCCTGGAAGAAGTAGCTGTCGCCCAGCATGATCTTGGCGCGCGGGAACTCGGGGGAACCCGGGAGGTTCTCCTCCAGGACGCGCAGGCTGCGCCGGGCCTCGTCGTACTTGCCCTGCTTCATCAGGTGGTCCGCCTTCTCCAGCAGTTCCGCGGCGGTGACCCCCTTGCCGGCGGTCTTGGGCTTGCGGCAGCCCATCCCCAGGCCCGCCAGGGCGGCGGCGAGGGCCAGGAGGGCGACGGTGCGCTTCATGCAGACTCCGGAGACAGCGGGTTCAGGATATCGGAGGACGGCGGGGTGGCGATTCCGGCCCCTTGAGGCATGGCGGGACGGGCCGAAGGGTTCCAGGCCAGCCGCAGCCTTTCCAGCCAGGGTTCGGCCAGGGCCTGGGCCCGGGACCGGTGCCGGTCGTGGAAGACCTCGTGGTAGATGCCGGGAAGCCGGTGCCGCTCCAGCAGCTCCGGGCGCACCGCGGACCAGAGCGCTTCGGAGCCGTCCGGATCCACCACCGTGTCCGAGCCGGATTCCAGCAGCAGCATGGGCCGGTCCAGCTCGTGGCCCAGGGGCAGGAGTTCGGCCCGGCCCTCCTCCAGGGCGGCCCCGAAGGCGGCGGTGGCCAGGCGGTGGCAGAGGGGATCGGCCTCGTAGCGCTGCACCAGCACGGGATCCGAACAGACCTGGCTCTTGTCGCCGTGGAGCTGGATGGGCCGATGGGGGGCGATCCAGCGGAGGAGCCGGGACAGGACCACCAGGAGCCGCGAGTTGTCGCGCACGGCCACGCTGGGGCTCGAGAGGAGGAGGCCGTCCAGGGTGTCCGCGTGCCAGAGCAGGGTGAGGAGGGCCACCAGGCCGCCGAAGCTGTGGCCGAGGACCACCTGGGGGCAGACCGGGAGGGGGGGCATCGGCACGCCATCCACGACCCGGGGCTGGGCGCCGGTGCGCTCCGCATCGTGGCGCCGCTCCTGCCGGAGGAAGAGGGCGAAGTCATCCACGAAGGCCCGGATGCCCACCGCATCGCCCCGGATGCCGCCGGAGCGGCCGAAGCCCCGATGGTCCATGCTCGACACGGACCAGCCCAGGTGGTGCAGCCAGTGGGCCGTGTGGCGGTAGCGCTCGCCGTGCTCGCCATAGCCGTGGGAGATCACCACCCGGCCCTTCGGGTCGGGATGCTCCCAGCGGGCCCAGGCCAGGGGCGTGCCGCCATGGCCGGTCAGGACCCCACGGGCGGTGGGTTCCAGATCGGCGGGCAGGACGGGGATGAACTCCGGCATCCCCCCAGAATACCGTGGGGGCGCGGCGTCCCGCCTTGGTTTAAAGTGGAGGGTTCCCCCCGGCGGGGGCCGGAGATGCGGACGATGGACTTCGAGACCCTGGTACGGGCCAAGAACGAACTGGAGCCCCGGGTCCGGCAGCTGGTCGCCCACCTGGATCCCGAGCGGAAGGCCCTGGAGCTGGAGCAGATCGAGGAACGGACCACGGTTCCCGGCTTCTGGGACGATCCCGAGGCCGCCAAGCCCCTCCTCCAGAAGCGGGGCACGTTGAGCGGGGACATCGCCCTGGCCCGGAAGCTCACCGGGGGGCTCGAGGACCTGGACACGGCCCTCGAGTTGACCCGGGAGGACGGGGACATGCTGGCCGAGGCGGAGACCGTCGAAGCGGACCTCCGCAAGGCGGTGGAGGACGCCGAGCTGCGCATGATGCTCAGCGGCGAGCTGGACGGCAGCCACGCCATCGTGGCCATAGCGCCCGGCGCCGGCGGCACGGAGAGCCAGGACTGGGCGGCCATGCTGCTGCGCATGTACCTGCGCTTCTGCGAATCCAAGGGCTGGGCCACGGAGATGATCGACTACCAGGACGGGGAGGAGGCCGGCATCAAGGGCGCCACCTTCATCGTCGACGCGCCCTTCTCCTACGGCTACCTCCGCGCCGAAGCCGGCGTCCACCGGCTGGTGCGCATCAGCCCCTTCGACGCCGCCAAGCGCCGCCACACCAGCTTCGCCGCCGTGTACGTGAGCCCGGAGCTGGACGACACCATCAACGTGGACATCCCCGAGAAGGACCTCAAGATCGACGTGTTCCGCGCCAGCGGCGCCGGCGGCCAGCACGTGAACCGGACGGAATCCGCCGTGCGCTTCACGCATCTGCCCACCGGCATCGTCGTGAGCTGCCAGAACGAGCGCAGCCAGATCAAGAACCGCGCGACCGCCATGAAGGTGCTGCAGGCGCGGCTCTACGAGCTGGAGCAGCGGAAGTTCCAGGAGAAGGTGGCCGCGGCCAGCGGCGACAAGGCCGATGTGGCCTGGGGCAGCCAGATCCGCAGCTACGTCCTCCAGCCCTATCAGATGGTGAAGGACCACCGCACCGGCGAGGAGACCAGCCAGACCCAGAAGGTTCTGGACGGCGACCTCGACGGGTTCATCCGCGCCCAGCTTCTGGCCAAGTCGCTCAAGACCGAGGGCTGAAGCCTACTCGCCCGAGGCGATCTGCTCCTGCTCGTCCTTCGGCAGGCGGAAGACCCAGCGGCCCGTCACGCGGTCCCAGAGGTCGAAGCAGCAAAGCCAGTTCAGGAGGCCGGCGACCGGGGGCCCCGCTCCGTGAACGGGGCCGGAGGGCCCGTGAACGGGAGGACGCGCCGGGGGCGCGTCCGATCGCGGGCTGCCAGGGCCGCGTGCGCTGCCGGAGGCGCGCCCAGCGGCCGCCCGGAGGGCGTGATGGCTACTCGCCCGAGGCGATCTGCTCCTGCTCGTCCTTCGGCAGGCGGAAGACCCAGCGGCCCGTCACGCGGTCCCAGAGGTCGAAGCAGCAGAGCCAGTTCAGGAGGCCGGCGACCATCACGTAGCTGGCGCCGTACTCCTGGGTGAGGGTGCGCACGGGCTCGGTGCCGGCGCCGCCGAAGACCCAGGCGAAGGCGCCGTAGACGGGGCCGATGCCGGCCGTGGCGAGGGCCCCCAGGCTGGGCAGCCAGGCCCCGGGTGTGAGGATGTAGACCCCCCCCTTGATGCCGTTCACGGCGCCGTACTGGAGCTGCAGGGCCCCCAGGAGGCAGAACAGGGCCCAGACGCCGAAGAAGGCCCTGGCCCGGCCCTTCTGGCCGATCATCCAGTAGCCGGCCCCGGGCACCAGCCACTGCAGGAGCAGGGGCTTCCAGGCGGCCTTCAGGGCCTTCTGCCTGCGCAGGGGCATGGGGAGCTTCGGAAGGGGCTTCTCGTCGGCCATGGTTCCAGATTACCCCAGATCCGGCGGGCCTCCGCATCCCCGCGGGCGTCCGGTCCCCCGGCCCGATAGGATGGACGGAGCGTGTCCAGACTTCTCCCGGATCCCCTCGAGGTCCTTCGCCGGCGCCTCCTCCTGCGCGCGGCGCATCGCCAGGGCATGCCCCTGCGCGAGGGCAACCAGGTGGGCCTGCTGCCGGGTGGCGACGCGATCCTGGAGGCCACCCTGACGCTCATCCGGCGCGCGCGCCGGGAGGTGCGGTTCGAGATCTACATCTGGGAGGATGACGCCACGGGCCGCGAGGTGCAGGCAGCCCTCCAGGAGGCCCTGGCCCGGGGCGTGGCCATCCTCGGCCTGGTGGATGCCCTCGGCAGCTGGCGGGCGGGCCGGATGGTCTCGGAACTGCGGGCGGCGGGCGCCGACCTCCGGTGGTTCCATCCCGTGGCCTCCTGGCGGCCCCGGCTCTGGAACCGCCGCAACCACCGCAAGCTGCTCATTGCCGATGGCGTGGAGCTGGTGCTGGGCAGCGCCAACTGGGGGATGGATTATCGGCCCTCCGGCAACCGCGAGGCCTTCCTGGACGTGGGCCTCGCCCTGAAAGGCCCCAGCGTGGCCGACGCGCTGGAGGATTTCGCGGCCGTCTGGCGGCGTTCGGAGGGGAGTCCGCCGCCGCCGCCCGCCGTCGGCGGCGGGCCGATGTGGGACGGGCCCTGGCACGGGGAGGCCCAGGTCCAGCTGGTGTCCAGCGCGGTCCCCCACCCGCGGATGCGGCTTCGACGCCACTTCAGCCTGCTCCTCAGCCAGGTCCGGCGCGAGCTGCTGATCGCCAACGCCTACTTCCTCCCCGGGCCCCGGATCCTGAGGCGTCTCCGGCGCCTGGCCGCCCGGGGGCGCCGGGTGGTGCTCCTGCTCCCGGGCGTGACCGACCAGGCCTTCGTCCAGGCCGCCTCGCGGCACATCTACGGCCAGCTGCTGGGCAGCGGCGTCCGCATCCTGGAGCGGGCCGGGACCATGCTCCATGCCAAGGCGGTCCTGCTGGACGGCGAGGCGCTGCTCGCCGGCAGCGCCAACCTGGATCCCCGCAGCTTCCACCTCAACCTGGAACTCAACATCCTGGTGCGGCAGCCGGTCCTCGTCGCCGAGGCCCGGGGCCATTTCGAAGCCCAGCTGGCGCAGGCCCGGCCCTGCGATCCCGCCGCCTGGGTCCGTCGTTCCTGGCGGGCCCGTGCCTGGTCCTGGTTCGCCTACCAGTTCCGCTGGTGGCTTTGAACGGCTGTCCCAGGCATGGGAAGAGGGGGGCCGTCCGGCCCCCCTCTTGAAAAAAACCTGCCGCCGGGACTAGCCCCTAATCCGTGGCGAAGGGGAGCAGCGCGATGTTGCGGGCGCGCTTGATGGCTTCCACGAGCATGCGCTGGTGGTTGGCGCACACGCCGCTGGTGCGGCGGGGCAGCACCTTGCCGCGCTCGGGGGTGAAGGCCTGGAGGGTCTTCACGTCCTTGTAGTCGATCATGAGGGACTTCTCGACGCAGAACTTGCAGAACTTCGCGCGTCGTCCCCCAAAAGCCTTCTTCTTCTTGGGCTTGCCTTTCTTGGCGTCAGCTCGGCGCTTCATCCGACCACCTCCTCAGGTGCGCGATCCTTGATGCCGGCCTGGGCCTTGCGCTTGCTCTCGCGCTCGATGCGCTGCTTGGCGCGGCCCGCGGCCTTCTCGGCCTCGTCCATGCGGACGCTCAGGAACTTGATGACCGCGTCGTGGTTGCGGAAGCGGCGCTCCAGCTCGGCGATGAGGTCGGGACCCGCGTTCATCTCGAACAGCGTGTAGTAGCCCTCGCTGAACTTCTGGACTTCGTAGGCCAGCTTCTTGCGGCCCCACTTGTCGGTCTTGAGCAGCTCGCCACCCTGCTCGGCAATGATCCCCTCGAACTGCTTGACGAGCTCATCGCTCTGCTCGTCCGTCAGCGTGGGGGAGGCGATGAAGATGGTCTCGTAGCGACGCATCTGTCCTCCTTGTGGATGTGAAGCCCCCTCTGGGTTCCGGGGAGCAAGGAAGACGCCCCCCAGCGGGGGACGCGAACGGCTAGTTTCCCGCGGAAAGGCCCGGAGATCAACGGGAAGTCTGGAATCCGCCGTCCCCGCCCCCCGCGGGCTCCCAGAATGCCGCGGGGTTCACCCGGTCGGCCAGGGTGGCCGGGTCATCGGTGGCCGCCAGCAGCTCCAGGAACCGGGCGAAGGGGGCGTCCAGGGCCTCGATCCGGTCCCACTCGGGATCGGTCCAATGGCCCAGGACGAAGTCCGCCAGGGGGCGCTCGAAGGGGCCGATGCCCAGGCGCAGCCGGGCGATCTCCTGGGTCCCGAGGTGCTCGAACACCGAGCCGAGGCCGTTGTGGCCCCCGGCCGAGCCGCCCAGCCGGAAGCGACCGGTGCCCAGGGGCAGGTCCTTGTCGTCGTGGAGCAGGATCATCCGCCGGGGGTAGATGCCCGCCGCGGAGGCCTGGGCGCAGGCCTGGCCGCTGAGGTTCATGTAGGTGGCGGGCACCAGGGCCTGCAGTCCCTCCGTGAGGGCGTAGAGCGTCCCCGAGGGGAACCGCTTCGCGGGCGCAGGGGCCAGGTCCCGGTCCGCCATCCAGCGCTGGAGCAGGAGCCGCCCCAGGTTGTGGCGCGTGTCCTGGTAGTCAGGGCCGGGATTGCCAAGGGGGACGAGGGTCCACATGGATCCGCTCCAACGCGCGGGCTTCGCCCGCGCCTTAACAAAGAACGCGGCCAAGGCCGCGTTCTTTGCATGGGAGGCCGATGGCCCGAAGCACTACTTCTTCTCTTCCTTCTTCCCCTTCTTGGCCACCTCGGGCTCGGCGGTGCCGGCGGCCTCGGCGGGAGCCACCTCCTCCTCCGCGGCCTTGCCGTGGATGGAGCAGACCACCTGGTGGGCATCGCCGACGAGGGCGACGTTCGGGATCAGGGAGAGCTGGTCGAAGCGGATGCTGTCACCCACCTTGAGGGCGGTCACGTCCACGTCGATGTGGGCGGGGATGAGGCTGGGCAGGCATTCCACCTCGATCTCGCGGTGGGCGAAGTCGAGCACGCCACCCTCGCTCTTCACACCGATGGCGGTGCCCACGAGGCGGACGGGCACCTTCACGCGCACCTTGAGGCTCATGTCCACGCGCATGAAGTCCACGTGGCGGAGGCGGCCGGTGATGGGATCGCGCTGGACATCCTTGAGGATGACGTGGCGCTGGATGTCCGTGCCCTCGCGCTGGAGGAACATCACGGAGTTCATGCCGGCCTCGCTGGCGATCACCCGGGCGACGGACTTGGGGCTGATGGCGATGGCGACGGGGGGCTCGTTCAGGCCGTAGACCACGGCCGGGATCATGCCCTGCTTCTTGAGGTCGCGGATGGCGGCCTTGCCGAACTTCTCGCGCTTGGGGACGACCAGGACTTCCTGGGACATGGGTTCCTCCTACCTGGCAGCGGCCGCGCTCGGGCGGGCTGCCCTCTCGTTGGGGCGGGTCCGGGCGGACCGTTCGGGCCTCCCCCGGTGGGGAGCCGAACCTCCGATCATGCCCGAAAAGGCCTTGAATTCCAAGGCGGGAATCCCGGACCGGGACACGGTCCCGTCACGGGGGCGGGGTACCATGGCCCCAGAGGAACCCCGTGCCGCAGCTCACCCCCCGCCCCGAAGACCTCCTGAACCGGGAGCTGAGCTGGCTGGACTTCAACGCCCGGGTCATGGAGGAGGCCGAGGACCCCTCGGTGCCCCTCTTGGAGCGGGTGAAGTTCCTGAGCATCGTCTCGAACAACTGGGACGAGTTCTTCATGGTGCGGGTGGCGGGCATCTGGCGGCAGATCGACGCGGGGATCACCCAGCCGGGCCCGGACGGCCTCACCCCCCGCCAGCTGCTGGAGCGGGTGGCCTCCAAGATCCATGCCTACTCGGCCCGCCAGCACGAGCTGTTCCACGCCATCCTCGAGCCCCAGCTGGAGGCGGAGGGCATCGTGATCCTCGATCCGAAGGACCTGGATCCGACCCAGGCCGCCTTCGTGCTCGATCATTTCGAGCGGGCCCTCCTCCCGCTCATCACGCCCCTGGCCGTGGACACGGGCCACCCCTTCCCCCGCCTGGGCAACCGGGTGCTGGTGCTGGTGGCCGAGCTGGAGCCGGAGGCCGGGCTGCTGGACGGGGACCTGCCTGCCTCGGAACTCTCCTTCATCCACGTCCCCACCTCCCTGGCCACGCGCTTCCTCCGGGTGCCCTCGGCCCCGGGGACCCATGCCTTCGTGATGCTGGAGGACGTGGTGCGCCACCACCTGGCCCGGCTCTTCCTGGGCTACGCCGTGCGGAGCTGCCACGCCATCCGCGTCACCCGCGACTCGGACCAGCCGGTGGAGGAGGATCCCTCCGAGGACCTGCTCAAGACCGTGGAGGAGAGCCTCCGCGACCGGCGCCGCGGCGCGGTGGTGCGCCTCCAGTACGAGAAGGGCCTCTCCGCCAAGGTGCTCGACCTCCTGATCGAGGAGATGGAGCTTAGCCCGGAGGATCTGTACCCCAGCTCCGGCCTCACGGCCTTCTCGGACCTCATGCAGCTCTACACCCAGGTGGACCGGCCCCACCTCAAGGACCAGCCCCTGCCGCCCCTGCCGGTGCCCAAGCTGGATCAGGCCGGCAACATCTTCGACGCCATCTCCCGGAACGACATCCTGCTGCACCACCCCTACCAGAGCTTCGACGACAGTGTGGCCCGTTTTGTGCGCGAGGCTGCGGACGACCCGCGGGTGCTGGCCATCAAGATGACCCTCTACCGCGTCACCCAGAACAGCCCGGTGGCGGCGGCCCTGGAGCGGGCGGCGGAACGGGGCAAGCAGGTGGCCGCCATCGTGGAGCTGCGGGCCCGTTTCGACGAGGCCGCCAACATCGCCTGGGCCCGGCGGCTGGAGAAGGTGGGCGTCCACGTGGTGTACGGCCTGCCCAACCACAAGATCCACTGCAAGGCCTGCCTCGTGGTGCGCCAGGAGCGGGAGGGCATCCGCCGCTACTGCCACCTGGGCACGGGCAACTACAACGAGCGCACCAGCCGCATCTACTCGGACCTGGGCCTCCTCACGGCCCGGCCCGAACTGGGGGAGGACCTCGCCAACCTCTTCAACATGCTCACGGGCTACACCCGCCCGCCGCGGTTCCACGAACTCCTGGTGGCGCCCCAGCACCTGAAGAAGGGGCTCACGACCCGCATCCTCCGGGAGATCGACCACGCCCGGGCGGGCCGGCCCGCCCGCATGATCCTCAAGATGAACGCCCTGGTGGAGCCCACGGTCATCCAGCTGCTCTACGAGGCCAGCCGCGAAGGCGTGAAGGTGGACCTCATCGTGCGCGGGACCTGCTGCCTGCGCCCTGGCGTCCCCGGCCTCTCGGAGAACATCCGGGCCCTCTCCATCCTGGACCGCTTCCTGGAGCACGCCCGCATCTACCACTTCGCCAACGACGGCCAGCCGGAGACCCTCCTGGCCAGCGCCGACCTCATGCCCCGGAACCTGGACCACCGGGTGGAGCTGGCCTTCCCCCTGGCCGACCCGGTGCTGGCGGCCCAGGTGGTGGAGATGCTGGAGCTGCAGCTCCACGACACCCTCAAGGGCCGGGTGCTGGGCCCCGGGGGCGACGTGCTGCGGCGGGGCCTCGACGAGCAGGATCCGCCCCTGCGCAGCCAGCTGAGGATCTACGAGCACACCCTGCTGGCCAGCGGCGTGGGGGCTGTCACCCGGAAGCTGCCGCCCCTGCCGCCGGAGGGGTGACGCCCGGAACCCCCATGTTCAAACGCCGATCCCCCCGTGGCACACTGGGGGGCTGGAGAGCCGCATGAGCCCGAAGATCAGCCGCGCCGCCCTGTTCGATGTCCTCAACAGCTACCAGGTGCCCGGCACCAGTGCGACCCTCGTCGCGCTCAAGGCGGTGAAGGGCATCGACGTGAACGAGGGGCGGATCACCGTCATGCTCCAGCTGGTGGACGCCTACCAGGACCGCGAGCAGGTCATGAAGCAGGCCCTGGAGGAGCTGATCCTGAACCAGCCCGGCGTCGAGGCGGTGGACGTGGAGATCGCCTGGGAGAAGACCGCCTCGGTGGAGTTCAAGAACCTCATCCCCGGCATCAAGCGTTGCGTGGTGGTGGGCTCGGGCAAGGGCGGCGTGGGCAAGAGCACGGTCACCGCCAACCTGGCCATCGCCATGGCCCAGCGCGGCCTCAAGGTGGGCCTGCTGGACTCCGACATCTACGGTCCCTCCATCCCCATGATGCTGGGCCTGAAGGACTCGCCCCTGGGCACGCCCGACGGCCAGATCATGCCCCTGGAGAAGTTCGGGGTGAAGGTCATGTCCATGGGCCTCCTCATCGAGGAGGACCGTCCCGTCATCTGGCGCGGCGCCATGCTGAACAAGGCCCTGCAGCAGTTCCTGAAGGACGTGGCCTGGGGCGACCTGGACGTGCTCTTCATCGACCTGCCCCCCGGCACCGGCGACACCCAGCTCACGCTCATCCAGAACGCCCAGGTGGACGGCGCCGTCATCGTCAGCACGCCGCAGGACGTGGCATTCCTCGACGCCAAGAAGGCCATCGGGATGTTCGGCACGGTGAAGGTCCCCGTGGTGGGCATCATCGAGAACATGAGCAGCTTCGTCTGCCCCGGCTGCGGCAAGGAGACCCAGATCTTCGGCCACGGGGGCGTCCGCGATGCGGCCGTCCGCATGAAGCTGCCCTTCCTGGGCGAAGTCCCCATCGACCTGGCGATCCGCGAGGGCGGCGACAGCGGCGCCCCCCTGGTGGCGGCCCACCCCGACAGCCCGCAGACGAAGGTGTTCCAGGAGATGGCCAAGGCCCTGCAGGCCGTGCTGGAGCTCTGATCGGGCCCTCGTGCGGCCGGGGCGCTGGGCTACACTGGCGTCATGGCCAAGCCCCAGATCCCCGAGACACTTGCTCCGGATCTCCTGGAGCGGCTGCGCGCGCGGTTCCATCCCTGGCCGCTCATCAAGGACTGGGGGCTGACCATCGAATCCGTGGCGCCGGGCATGGCGACCATGCGCCTCCCCTCCACACCCGCGGTGGTCAACGGCTCCCGCGGCAACATCAACGGCGGCGTGCTGGCCACCATGGCGGACATGGTCAGCGCCCTGGCGCTCAGCACCGCCTTCGATGGGGCCATGCCCTTCGCCACTTCCGACCTCCACATCCGTTACCTGGAGCCGGCCCGGGGCGAGGTGACCGGCGAGGCCCAGGTCATCCGGCTCTCCCACCGCGGGGCGGTGCTGGAATGCCGGCTGCATTGCGGCGGCCTGCCCGTGTCGCTCTGCACGGCCTACTTCGCCATCAAGCCCGGCCTCGGGGGCTGAGGTGGCCGGCCCGAAGCCCTTCCCCGCGGGTCCCCCCGAGCAGGACGGCCCCCTCCGGCGCCTGCGGAACGCCCTGCTCCTGCTCTTCGCCGTGCTGCTGGCGGGGGCCGTGGGCTACCACCTCCTGGCCCACATCAATCCCCTCGACAGCTTCTACATGGCCATCACCACCCTGTTCACGGTGGGCTTCCGGGAGATGGGCGAGGTCACGACCTGGACCAAGCTGTTCACGATCTTCTACCTCGTCACCGGCCTGGGCGTGGCCACCTACGCCCTGTCCAACCTCACGGCCCTCCTCCTGGAGGGGGATCTCCGGGGCTACTTGATGGAGCGCCGCATGGAAAAGCGCCTGGACGAACTGAAGGACCACATCATCGTCTGCGGCTTCGGCAAGATGGGCTTCCAGGCCGCCTGGGAGCTGAAGAAGGCCGGCATCCCCTTCGTCATCATCGAGCAGGACGAGACCAAGGGCCGCAGCCCGCGGTTCGCGGGGGAGCTCATCCTCTACGGCAACGCCATGGACGAGCTCATCCTGGAGCGCGCCGGCATCCGCAGGGCCCGGGGCCTCATCACGGCCCTCACCACCGACGCCGACAATGTGCTCGTCACCCTCACGGTGAAGCAGCTCCGGTCCGACCTGCCCGTGGTGGCCCGGAGCGCCAAGCTGGGCACCGAGCGCCAGCTCCGCGCCGCCGGCGCCGACCACATCGTCAGCCCCTACGAGATCGGCGGGCGCCGAATGGCGGCCCTGCTGCTCAAGCCGGAGATGATGAACTTCTTCGACGTGGTGCTGCAGCAGGAGCAGCTGGAACTGGGCCTGGAGCGCATCGCCATCGCCCCGGGGTCGGCCCTGGTGGGCCAGACCTTGCGCGAGGCCCGCCTGCGCCACGCCACCGGATCGCTCCTGGTGGGCCTGGTGCATCCCGGTGCCGGGCTCCAGTTCAACCCCTCCGGTGATGAGCGGTTCCAGGCCGGGGACGAGCTGCTGGTGATGGGGCCGACGGATGCCCTGGAGACCCTCACCCGTCTGGCTCACGGCGCCTGAGTACGGAGCCGGCATGGAAGCCCACTCCCGGCTTCTCGTGGACCTCGCGGTGGTGCTGGGGGTGGCCTCGCTCACCTCCGTGCTGTTCCAGCGGCTGCGCCTCCCGGCGGTCCTGGGCTACCTCCTGGCGGGCATGATCGTGGGGCCGCACGTGCCCGTGCCCCTGGTGGCGGACCTCGGCAACGTGCGAATCATGGGCGAACTGGGCGTCATCCTCCTCATGTTCTCCATCGGCCTGGAGTTCAGCCTGCAGCGCCTGTTCCGGGCCGGCCCCACGGCCCTCCTGGTGGGCACCCTGCAGGTGGGCACGCTGCTGGTGGCGGGCTTCCTGGTGGCGCGGCTGCTAGGCTGGCCCCCCCTGGAGAGCGCCTTCTTCGGGGCCAGCCTTTCCATCGCCTCCACCATGATCCTCGCCAAGCTCTTCGACGAGCGGGGCATCCGCGGGCCGCTGAAGGAGACGGTCCTGGGGGTGCTCCTGGTGGAGGATCTCCACGCGGTGCTGCTGCTGGCGGGGCTCACGGCCGCCGCCTCCCTGGGCGGTCCCAGCCTGGGGGCCATCGCCGCCACCCTCCTCCGCCTCGCGGCCTTCCTGGCCCTCCTGCTGGCCGCGGGCCGTTGGCTGGTGCCTCCCGCCGTCCGCTGGGTGGCCGACCACGCCCGCGGCGAGGTCCTGCTGGTCGTGGCTGCGGGCCTCTGCTTCGGCCTGGCCCAGCTGGCGGCCTGGGCCGGTTTCTCCGTGGCCATGGGGGCCTTCGTGGCGGGGATGCTGGTGTGCGAATCCGGGCGGGGCCGCAGCGTGGAACACCTGATCCATCCCCTGCGGGACCTCTTCGCGGCCATGTTCTTCGTGGCCGTGGGGATGCTCATGGAACCCGCCGTCCTCCTCCGGGACTGGCCACTGGTGCTGCTTTTCACGGGCCTCGTGATCGCGCTCAACGCCCTCACCGTCACCCTGGGGGCCACCCTGGCGGGCCTGCCGCCGGGCCTGGGCCTGCGCTCGGGCCTGGCCCTGGGCCAGGTGGGGGAGTTCGGATTCATCCTCCTGGGAGCCGGCACCGGACTGGGGGTGGTGGAGCCCTCCCGCTATGCCCTGCTGGCGGCGGTCTGCGTGGCCACCGCCCTGGCCACGCCGGCCCTGCTCACCGCGGGGGAGCCCGCCGCGGAGGCCCTGGAGCGCCGCCTCACGGGCCCCCTGCGCACCTACCTCACCCTCTACCAGTCCTGGGCCCGCACCCTGAAGGCCCCGGCGCTGCGGAAGGCTCCCGGCGCCGGGGCGCGGCGGGCCTTCCTCTGGCTGCTCCTGGATGGCGTCGGGCTGGGCGCCGTGGCGGCCCTGGCACCCCGGCTGCTCCGCCTGGGGGCCCGCTGGCTGGAGGGCCACGGAGCCTTCGGCCACGCCTTGGCCCAGGGGCTCCTGCTCCTGGTGGCCGCGGCCGTGGCGGCGCTGTTCATCCGGCGCATCCTGCTCCGGAGCCGGGTCCTGGCCGAGGCCCTCCTGGATCTTCCCGGCGCGGGGCCCCTGGGCCCCCGTCCGGTCCTGCGGCGGG
>MTLD01001567.1_pt2 | contig 20750 bp, 23 predicted proteins | sample 1982471 | NCBI WGS metagenome assembly MTLD01 (sample SAMN05712604, study PRJNA340218) | biofilm metagenome | isolation source: sample SPM anode biofilm adapted to -50 mV | place: USA | collected 2012-02-03 | reverse complement strand
AGAACCGTCCAGTTTTCGAGCGTCGTCCACAGGTTGCACTAGGACCTGCTCCCGTGCTGCGGCGTCACCACTGGCCGGGGGTTTGGAGCAAAGCGAAACGGTCGACTCGGCATCGACTCGAGTTCGTCGCTGGCCACCGGCAGTCGGACAGCCACATGCTCTCGCGTGTCGTGGTGCACAGACACTCTTTGGTTCAGAGAACCTCGCCTGTGACGGGATTGACGAGTTCACCACTCCGCGCACGGGCCAGACGGAGGGGCGCCGGTCTCGGTTCACGTGGTGAAGGGCCAACGCTGGCGACGTCGTCGCCGAAGCCCTGCTTCCGTTTGGCGACAACGGCCCGGCTGAGGTTGCGACCTTGGCGTCCTTCCGCGGGCCAGGTCGTATGGTGTTCGTCGCAGCTGTTCTTGGTGCGGGTCTTGAGGCGTTCGAGGAAGCCGGGGATGCCGAAGCGATGCCATTCCTCGAGGGCACTGCTGGTGGGGTCGAGGCCGGCACGGCGGCGTTGGTCGGCAAGGACGGCGATTTCGTGGACGAGGTGGGGGTGCTGGGGCCAGCAGGCGGGGATCATGCCGGCGTTGTGGTCCCAGACGTACTCGTGGTTGAACCAGATCACGAACTTCTCCAGCCACGTCCATAGTTCGCGGCGCAGGGCCGGGTTGGTGCAGCTGGCCGGGTCCCAGGGCCGGGGCAGGTTCGCCGGGTTGCCGATCCGCTTCTTGTCCGCTTCGGTGCCGTTCGCGGACAGAAACAGGTTTCTGTAGGCCTTCTTGAGCTCGACGCCGTCCGGGGGCGGGAACGGCAGGACGAGCGGCTCGCTCATCGCTGGCCGTCCCGTCTGCCGGCGAGCGCGGCCACGGCACGGGCTTCGCTGGAGATCGCCTGGTCGCGTCCGACCTCAAGCTCCTGTCGCTTCTCGCGCTGCTGCGCCAGGAGTTCTTGGCCGCTGTTCCCGTCGATGCAGCGGGTGAGTCGGGCGATGATGGGTTTGCTGTTCTCGGCGACGACCAGGGCGTGTTTCTCGGGGAGCTGGCGGACTTCCTCGGGGCGCAGGATGAGCATGTCGTCGCCGTGGGCCGTGCGTCCGCCGGTCTGTCCGAGTTGCCAGCTGGTGCGGGTGACGCGGGTGGTGCCGACGAGGTCGGAGACTTCCTTGTTGAACCCGACGTCTTTGCTGCCGCCGAACATGATCAGGACGTTGGTGAGGCCGAAGAGGGCGCGGGCGTCGGTGTCGCCGAAGATCGAGGCGAGTTGCCGCCAGGTTTGGGCGGCGTAGATGAACGAGATCCCCAGCGCCCGCTCGTTCGCCATCCTCGTGCGCAGGGTCGGCAGCGGAGCGGTCGACGGCAGCTCGTCCAGGCAGGCCAGCATCGGTGGGCACAGTCGTCCCCACGGGCTGGCGTTCGCCAACTGGAGCGCGGTGTCGAGGACATGTTCGGTGAGGGCGGTCATCAGCGGTGAGGCGGAGGCGTAGGGGTCTTCGCGTCCGAGCAGGTAGAAGGTGCCCCGGGCGCGGATGATGGCGGCGATGTCGGTGGCCGGCCGACTCAGTCCGGGGACGCAGCGGGCCCGGATGTCGGGTTGGAAGAACAGGCTCATGGCTTGTTGGACGGTGGTGATGGTGTTGCCGGTGGTGCGGTCGTCGCCGGTGAGCGCTCCGCGCAGGAGGCCGTGCCAGAAGTGGGCGGAGCCGGGATGGTTGAGCAGGATCTCTTCGGGTTCGTGGGTAGCCTGCGGCCGGGCGACCCATTCCAGGAGCCGGTCGAGGCTGTGCCCGGCGAGCGCGGCGGCGTGGAAGTAGCACTGCAGCACCTTCGCCGACTGGGCGGCATAGAACCGGGCGGCGGCGTCCCCAGAGCCGCTGCTGGCGCCGGCCTTGATCGTGCCGGCGGTGAACGCCTTCGCCCTGCGTTCGGCGACGAGCGGGTCGATGCAGCCGGCGATCGGGTCCCAGACGAGTTCGTCCAGCCCGTCGGCCTGCGCGAACGGGTCGAGCACCACCGCGGGACGCTTCCCGCTGCGGCGGGCGGTGTAGGTCAGCAGCAGGTCGTCGGCCTTGGTGAGGGTGACCAGCGCCGCGCCGGGTGCGGCGAGCAGGGCCGGGGTGAGCAGATCGAGGGTCTTGCCGGAGCCTTGGGGGCCGATGACGCCGGCGGTTCGGTCCCACGGGCACCACAGCTCGCCGCCGCGGGGCTCGTGGGCCGTCCCGATCCGCCAACCCACCTGGGCCGGGTCGAAGCGTCGTTTCGTGGTCGGCATGGTCAGATCGCGATGCCGGGTGCCGGCGGCGGAACATCAAGCGAGTCGGGGTTCCGAATGGGTTTCGGCGTGACGGTTTCCCACACTTCGGGTTCCGCCGGGGTGTGCAGGGCGGCGCGGACGCGGGGGTCGGCGTCGGCAAGCACGTCGTCTCTGATGTACTCCCACGCCGCGGGTGGGACGACCTGGTCGATCAGCTGGCTGAGCAGCCGAACCTGGCCGGTCGGCCGCCCGTCTGGGTTGAGGTCGGCGGACCGGTCGAGGGCGACGGCGGCACTGGCACCGTCTCCGCTGACCCAGGCGGCCATTCCGGCCAGGTACAGCGGGGCTTCGGCGCCGTAGGTGGGCACTTGGTTGACGACGTCGCGCCACAGTGCGAGGTGTTCGGGCGCGTTGTCGCGGGTGATGAAGAGCACTGCGAGGCTCTGCGCGGACGGGTTCTGAGTGAGGACGGCCAGCTTGATCGCGTCGTCCAGTGGGACGTGGCCCTGTGGTGGGTCGGTGACCTGGGCGGGCTTCACCGGGAGGTTCCGGCTGATCAGCTCGGCGGTGAGGGTGAGGATCGCGGCGGTGTCGCGGGGTCTGGGCAGGGTGTCGAGGACAGCGTCGACCCGGGTGGCGAGCTGGTCGCTGTCGGGGGCGCTGGCGAACGCGGCCTGGAGGTCGGCCCGGCTGGGTCGTAGCTTCAGCCCGTAGCCGGCGGCCTGGGTGGCGACCTGGCCGGTGGGGTTGATGGTGCCGGTTTCGCCGTCGGCGAGTTCCCAGGTGTCGTGGTCGATGAGCATGGTCTGACGATCGGCGTGGCCGGACAGGTGCGCGTCGGCGCGATGCAGCATGTTCCAGCCGGCGGCGTGGTCGTCGGTGTAGGCGACCAGGAACGCGTCGGCGTCGGGGAATCGGTCCCAGATCCGGTCGAGGAGCTCCTCAGTGGCGCCGGGGGCTTGGATGTCGTCGAGGTCGACCCGGGCGGTGACTTCGACCCGGTTGTTGCGGGTGACGATGACGACCAGGGACTCGTCGGGCGTGAAGCCGACCAGGTAGGGGATCAGTTCGGCGACTTCGCCGGGGTGGTGCATCTGCAGGCGGGGGATGTCGTGTTCGCTCATCGTGGGTCTCCTTCGCGACTCGGTCAGGGATGGGGTGTGCTCAGATGCCGGGCCAGCGGCGGGACAGCCGCCAACCGAACCGCTTGAAACCGGGAGGCGGGGTGGATCGGGCGGACGGTCTCCCACACCTCCTCGGCCGGGAGGATTGGCGTGGCCGGCTGTTCAGCGATGGGACGGCGTTCAGGGTGCGGGGTGGTAGCCATCGTGGCGTCCTCCTCTCGTAGCGGCCGGGGTGAGGTCCGGCCGGATGATGTGTGCGACCTTGCGGAGCCGGCTGATGCCGAGGAGTTGTTCGGCCTCGTTCGCGCTGGCCATGCCGTACATCCGTCCAGGCCCCCAGCGGCGCAGTCCCCACCCGGTCCCGGTGATGGTCACGGCGAGCAGGACGAGCTGGACGGCGATGATCCAGCCGAACATCGCAGAGGGTGCGGCGGCCGGGCCGTGGATGGTGACGCCTGCGGCAGGGTCGCCGGCGAGGACGCGGGGCAGGCTGGTGAACAGGGCCCGGCCGGCCGGCCAGGTCCAGCCGGCGCCGGCGGCCCAGTTGGCGAGGGCCCGTCCGACGTGGACGCCGAGGCAGGCGAGGAGCAGCCAGCCGGTGAGGATGCCGACGGGGATCTCCCAGGTGAATGGGTAGGGGTCGCGGCGGCGGTCTGCTTGGGCGATGGTCATCGCGGGTCTCCTGTCGTGGCGTAGAAGCTGACGTGGACGTGGTTCTTGTGCGCCAAGGTCGGATTGGAGTTGCCGTACGGATGCCGGTACGGCCGCCATGCGGTGCTGACGGCCGGGCTCCATTTCTGGACGTCCCAGATGATGTACTTCACGCGCAGTTCCTTGGCGTGAGCCTGGACCCAGTGGGCGACCCGCCAGCCGTAGGCGTTGCCGTCGCGGCTGTTCCACTGGGGGATCATGAAGTCGACCGCGAGGCCGGTGCAGTGGTCGGAGAAGCGGCACGTCGGCGACGACGCCGACCGGCGTCCGCCGATGGACGTGATGGCCGGGTAGGCGGCCTTGACGCAGCGCAGCCCGCGCAGCGCGGTGGCCCGCAGACCATGTTCGGCGGCCGAACCCGACGGTGGGCAGGAACCGTCGAAGCCAGGCAGGTCGCTGCCGAGCCCGTAGCAGTCGGCCGGGTCACCGGCGTCGACCACCGCCCCGGCCTTGCCGGCGTAGCTCCAGGCATAGAACAGGACGTCGTTGCGGTAGGAGATGCTGCGGTTGTACGCCCACAACGCCTCGATCACGCCAGCCTGCCCGGTGCGGACGCCGGAGCGGACCAGGTAGTTCGCTGCGGAGTGGATCGAGTCCGCATCACTGTGGATATCGCGGCGTCCGTCCCCGTCGCCGTCCACGCTGTAGGCGGCGAAGGTGCCGGGCATGAACTGCATCAGCCCCTGCGCCCCCGCGGAGCTGGTGTGGTTGTTGCGGCCGTGGCGGGTCTCTGCCATCCCGATCCCGCCCAGCAGTTCCCACGGCACTCGGTACCGGTTCGCCGCCGCCACGTAGAGCGTCTTGATCGGGGTCGGGATGGCCTGGGCGGGGCTGGTCAGCGACTGGGAGCGGGGTGTCCCCCACTTCGGCAGGCTGAACTGCCCGGTGGTTGCCGCGAGGGCTGAGGTGGTGTCGGTGCTGCACGGGTCGAGCCGGACTTGTTCGGCGACCGCCGGTGCGGCGACGACCGTGGCCATGGTGAGGATCCCGATCGGGACCGCGCCGAACAGGATCACGATGAGCGCCAGCAGGCCGAGACCCCACTTCATGGTTGACCGGCCGTTTCCAGGGCGGTGTTGGTCCAGACCAGGCGCCGCTCCACCGGCGCGAGCACCGTGAGCACCTTGAACAGTTGTTCGCCGACGATCCACAAGGCGCGTCCGGGGGCTTGGCGGCACCAGTCGGTGACGATGTCGACGGCGATGTCGGGTAGGCCGAGCAGACCCCGGAGTTCCTCGGCGACAGCGGCGTCTTGGCCGTGGAGGATCTTGGTGTCGGCCAGGTGCAGCATGTCTTTGGCGATCGCGGCAGCCTGGGAGCCAGCGTCGCCGACGCTGACCAGGTCGGACGGCTTGTGGGCCAGTGCGAACTGGATGTCCCCGTCGCGGCGGGACAGGCGCAGGTCGGCGTCGAAGCTCTTGACCGCGTCGACCCCGAGGCGGAGTTGTTTCCACGATTCGTCGCGGACCACGATCCGTAGGTCGCCGGGTGCGGCGGTCTCGCGCATCGCCCGTCCCCAGCTGTTGAGACACAGCAGCGCCATCCCGACGGCTTCGTCGCCGAGGGCTTCCAGCCGGGACAGCGACAGGGACTGGATGGGTGCGGTCCAGTCGAGCGCGATGGTGGTGTGGTCGTCGAACAGGCCTTTGAGGCTGCCGCCGACCAGTTGGCCGAGCGCGTCGCGCAGCAGCCGGGTCGAGTCCAGGAAGTGGCGGGTGCTGGCGTAGCGGCAGGTGGCGACCAGTTGGTCGGGTGGTTCGTCGAGCAGGTGCCACAGCGCTGGGATGGTGGTTTCGACGAGCCGGGTGTTGCCTGAGGTGTGGCCGGTGAGGAGTTTGAGGGCGGCGTCGACGGCGGTCTCCTCGGACGGGCCGAACGGCACCGGGGCTTGGCCGATCTTCGCCGAGCCGACCAGTCCGCGGATCAGGGTGAGCCAGCGGGCGAACACGATCCCGGAACGCCGCTGCGCCTCGGACGCCCCGAGTGCGTCCCAGCCGTGGCCGAGGGGGCCGAACTCGAGCGGGTTGATCCGGGCCGCCAGTCCTTGGCCGATCGCGATCGGTTGCACGCCGAGGCTGCGGCACAGGGTTTCGTATTCGTCCTTGGGGTCGCCCAGGATGAGCGCCTTGTAGCCGAAGCCGAGCATGCGCAGCACGAACGCTTTCGCGGTCGCGGACTTGCCCATGCCGGGTTTGCCGAAGGTGAACATGTTCGGGTTGCTGACCGGCACCGCCGGGTCGAGGACCCAGCCGTTCGGGTCGGCGTAGAAGCTGGCCCGGGAGAAGAAGTCGATGCCCATCTGCGCGCCGCGCGGCGGCAGGCCCGGGCTGGTCACGAACGGCCACAGCACGCCCGCCTGATCCGAGGCCATCCGCCACACCGACACCGGCGCACTCGCCGGCGACCAGCCCCGACCCGGCTGCCGATGCCCGCGGCGCGGTACCGGCTGGAACAGGCGGGCTTCACGGAGGCGGGGTTCGGGGGTCGGGATGGTGGGCAGGTCGTGGCCGAAGTCGGCCAGCAGCCGGCCGATCCCGCGTCCGGCCGGTTCGGTGTGGCGGCGGCTCACTGGTCGGCCTTCCGGTCCAGCCCGATCCCGAGCGGTAGGTTCGCGGCGGCGAACCCGGCGTCCTGGGCGAGGTCGAGCCGGAGTGGGGCGAAGCCGGCCCGGCGGATGGACGCGTCGAGGCGGCGTCCGAACTCGGCGATCCGCAAGGTGCGCGGGACGGTGACACTGGCGACGGCATAGGGGCGGACAAGGGCGTTGCCGGTGGCGAGCTTGGCGTCCAGGCCGCGGGTGCGGGCGATCACAGTCTGGTCCTTGGCGCGGGTCTTCACCCCGGCCCGGCTGCGCAAGGTCTCGGCCATGTCGGCCGTCCACTCGGCGTTCTGGGTCTGACGGTCGGCCACCGACTGGGCCAGGATCGGGAACACCACCACCATCGAGCGGCGCTCCCCCGGTTCGGTCGGCACCAGTACCGGCGCCAATGCTCCCAGCACCGCACCCTTCGCGGGCAGCTTCAGCGTCGCCGAGATCGAGTGCCAGGCGTCGTGGCTGTAGTGCCGCACCGTCAGGTCCGCCCCGGAAGGTCCGGCCTGCGACCACGGCACCTCGGCGTTCACGTCGACGCCGGCGTCGCGGGCGGCGAGCGCGTCGATGACGCCGGCCCGGTCGCCGGGCGCGAACCCGGTCCTGACGGCGACGGCCAGCTGGGGTGAGGTGAGCCAGGAAACGGTGCCGATCCTCATCCCGGTGCGCAGTTGGGCCTCGACCTCGGCCATCAGCATCGCCATCGCCCGGGCCCGGGCGTCGACGCCGCGGCCGAACTCCTTGGCCTCCTTCGCGAGCCGGTCCTCCGGCACCACGATCGTGCAGAACGCCTCCGTCCGTACCGATGCCTGCGACAGCGTGACGGCCAGCTGCTCGTTCACTGACTTCGCCAGGGCAGGTGCGGTAGCGGGTTGGTGGCGGGTGAGCCACTGGTCACGTTCGGCGCCGTCCTCGGGGACGGAACGAACCACGAACAGAACCTCGGAGATCAGTTCCGTGCGCGCGCAGGCGTTGAGCAAGGTGGTGAGGCCGCGGGCCTGAGCGTCCCGCTCGGTGCTGTCGGCCAGCGCCAGGCCGGGGTGGGTGATCGCGGCGGTGGCCGCCCACAGCCGGTTGGCGTGGTCCTGGATGATCGCGACCCGGGTGTTCGTGGGACCCTGCGGCGGGCCGTCGTGGATGCTGATTCCGGCCACCACCCCGGGCAGGTCGGGCTCGGTCAGGTCGTCGCCACGTCCGATGGCGGCCTTGGAGCGCCAGCTGGACCAGCGCAGTGTCGTCCCGATCAGGTGTTTGGTGGAGGCGACCAGCCAGCCGGTCGCGGAGCGTCCCCGGATCGGGACGGCGACCAGCCCGAGCACCGCCAGCCAGACCAAGACCAGCCCGGCGACCGCCGCCCACTCCTGGCGCTGGAACGCCCACAGAGCAGGTGCTCCGGCGACCAGGATGGTGATCAGTTGTCCGGCGGACAGGCCGAAGAACAGGCCGTTTCGGTCCCTTGTGTAGTCGGCATACACCGTTGCCACGATCGTTCTCCCTTCCTCGTTACAGGGCCACCACGGCGACCTCGGCCGCCTCCGCACCAGCCCCTCCGGCGCCGGTCGTTCCGGCCCGGGCAGCGAGCGCCGGATCCGTCCCGCCTGCGCCCGGGCTGCCGTCCATCGGTGCGCTGAGCGGGCTAGGTGCGGCCGGCTCGCCGCCGGTGGGTGTGGGGTCGGTGTCGGGTGGCTGGTCGTCGGCGCGGTTGGCCTCGCGGTTGACGCGGGCCGCTGCATCGTCGCGGCCGCCCTGGTAGTCGGGCTGGTAGGTGTTGTGGCCGACGCCTTCCTGGTTGGTCAGGTCGGTGAACACAGACGTGCCGGCTGTCCCGACCGTGGTGAGCGCCCCGATGCCGGCGGCGAGCCCTGCGCCGATCGGGCCCAGGAACCCGGCGCCCTGCTGGACCGCGCCGGTGACCCGGGCGGTGGTGGCCGCGTCCGCGCTGGCCTCGCCCGCGGACTGGCTGCCCGAGGTCTGGGCGGCGGTGCCGTCCGCACCGGCGGTCGGGTTGCCGCGCAGCAGACCCTGGACGCCACCCATCGCAGCCAGGCCGGCCCGCATGGACGCGCCGGACGCAGTGCCGGGGTCGACGAAGGCCAGCAGCTTGAACAGGGCGACCGGGCACACCACTGCGATACAGATCAGGATGATCGCCGGAAGCGCGGTTCCGACCGACGCCTCCATCGACCCCGCCTTCTCGGATGCGGCGCCGGTGGCGAACTTCATGCCGACCCCGGTCACGATGACCACCAGCAGCGGAGTGAACGCGGCCACGTGGAACCAGCGGAACGCCTTCCAGAACCACGCCCGGGTGCCCTCGTTCACCAGCCCGGCGGCAGTGATCGGGCCGGTCGCGACCAGCACCATCAACGCTGCGTCCCGGGCCAGGATCACCAACAGGTGACCGATCGCGGCGATCCACATCAACAGCCCCATCAAGCCGAGCACGGTCGCAAGGCCGGCGTCGGTGACCTGCTTGACGTCGAACGACGTCCAGGGTTCCCACGAGTTCCAAGTGATGACGCCCATCACCTGCTCCATCACCGCCCGGGTCAGCCCGCCCGCGGCGCTGGTGATGGCGACGGTGTAGGCGATCCAGCCGCCGGTCACGATCAGGAACTGGCCCATCCCGATCCCGGCCCGGGCCAGCCCCTTGCCGTCGTGACGTCCGGCGGCCATGCCGAGCTGGACCATGAACATGACCAGCACCAGCACCCCGGCGATCCAGAACGTCACCTGGTACAGGTCGTGCGCAGGCCCGTTGGCGGACAGGTCCGGGGTGAGCCAGGCGTCCATCCACGACAGCACCAGCCGCAGCACCCACAACCCGGCGTTCCACACACTCAACCAGGCCGCGGTCCAGGCGTCGGTGACGATCTGGGCGGCGACCGAGCCCAGCTGGCTGAACGGATCCCACGGCATCAGCGGACCTCACCCTCACGCCAGGCCAGCCAGCCCGCAGCGACCGCAGCGTTCGAACCCGGCCACGCCGACGGCGCCAGTGCCGGTTCGGCGCCGTTGGCGACCTGCCAACGCCCGTCGGCCCACTCCATCCGGGAACACAGCCCGTAGCCCATCCGGGACTCGGTCTTGATCCAGGCCTGCACGTCTAGCAGCACACAGACCACCGTCCAGTCCGGCCCGTCGCCGCCCTTGACCAGCCCGGCCGCTGGGGTGGCCGCGACGACGGTGGTCAGGTCCTTCTCGTCCCCGCCTTGCCGGGCGGCGGTGAGGAACGAGGTGACGTTGCGGGTGAGCGTCCACTGCTGGAAGGCCGGCCCGCCCGGCTGGACCCACGCGGTGTGAGCTTGGCGGGTGCGGGGAAGGCTCATCGACTCCAGAACGGTCTGGACGATTGCAGCCCACTGCCCGACCGCACCCTCGAACGTGTGGGGGAACCCGGTCGGGACGCCGGCCGGCCCGTCGAGGAACGTCGGTGGGGGCACCACTATCGAGCCGCCGGGCACAGTTGCCGGGTCGGGGTGGAACGCCGCCTGCGGATCGACAGAGGCCATCGCTGCTGCAGCGATCTGGTCGCGGTCGGGACGCGCGTCCAGTGGTGTGGTGGCCTGCTGCTCCGTCGCGGCACGGGATGGCTGGGTATCACCGAGGGTGGCGTGCCAGATCGCAAGCCCGCCGCCCACCAAGGTGAGAACGACGGCGAGGGAAAGTCCGCCGAGCATCGCCAGGAGTCGGGCTCGGCTCCACGGTGCGGCCTCGGTGGTTCGAGGGGCTCGGTTGCGGAGCATTGGCCGTTTCAGATGCAGCCATTGCCGAGGATGCCGTCGACGATGCCCGGCGCGACGACATAGGCGATCGCTGCGACGATCACCATGACGATGCCGACGATGCCCATCTTGGTGGCGTGCGGCATGTTCACGATCCGCCCCGCCACCAGCGAGGCGATCGCGATCACCAGGCCGAGGAAGAACACGATCCCCACACCCCACAGCACGTAACCCATCACGTCATCGGCGTACTTCTGAGCCCCCGGCGGCGCCTTCGGACACACCTCCAGCGGAATCACCAGCGGAACGACCGCCCCGACCATGTGGGATGCGACAACAGTGAGAGAGATCATCGGAGACTTCCTTCCAACAGGGTGAGCACGGCAGAACAGCCAGCGAGAATCGGGACGGGGAGCGGATCGGGGGTCAGCCCCTCCATCGCCAAGATGGGATCGTGAGGCAGACCGAGCAGCCGGCCCTCCGCGCGTAGCGCACGGCCGGACGGTCCCAGCGCCTGCTCGACCGGACGCGGCCAGCGCTTGTCCACACCGACCACGACCCCGCAGACCCGATCAAGACCGAGCAGACCGACTGCAGCCTCCAGCCGACGCAGCCCCGGCACGGTGGGACGGGTCACCACCACAACAGCCGGCGCTTCTCGAACCGCCGCACCCAACCAGCCGACGTCGGCCACGAGGAGATCGACGTCCCAACCACAGTCGAGAACCGTCAACTCTCTGGTGGTCGGGCTCGGAATCGGGCAGTGCGCCGGGCCCGCCATACGCTCGCCGCGCCGCTCCACCACCAACGGCCCGCGGGAACCCTGCACCCAGCCGTCGGGCGTAGATCCGAGTTCAGCCGAGCTGACTCCCGCCAATCCGGACGACGAGACCGTGGAGCACTCCACGACACGCGAATCCGCAGCCGCCGAGGCGATCCCCAGCGCGACCGTCGAGACACCCGCACCACCCAGGCAACCGACCACGGCCACAACCCGCTCGTGCTCGGCCGGACTCCACACACCGTCGCTCTCGGTGGAGGCGCGTCGGCTTCCCGCACGGAACTCCCCGAGCGTCACCGCACGGTACGCGCGGGTGAGCTCATCGACCGCGACGACGCCGTTCATGCGACAACCGCCAGCGTCACGTGCCGTCGGGCCACGGCCCGTCTCAGTGTCGCCGCGTCCAAGGACGCCAACACCCGCTTCGCCTGCTGAATCGCCTGCAACCGCACAGCGGTCGCCGCCAACTGATCGTCCACGTCCTGCTCACTGGCGATCTGATCGAACAGCCGGGTGACACCGTCCCAATCCACACCCATGTCTCCACCGCCCTCTCCGGGTTCACCCCCCTTAAGCCAGCAAAGGGGCCCGTTCCGGACAGTCGAAAGCGAGGAGAACCCCTGGGCGCGTATGTACGCGGTCGACCGCTGCGCCACGATCGGACCAACATCGGCTGATCACCATCTAGCCGTGCGGGTACGCGGACAGCGGGCTCCTGTTGCGGCACGGCGATCCATCACGTCGGTGGACGGTGGCACGATTTCCTCATGGCTAGCGACAAGAACGAGGAGTTGCCCTACCGAATCCTCAAGCTCGCGACCGATCTTTTTGCACGGGAGACCGGGTTCAGCGGTCCGGAGATTCATGACCTGTTCGCGAGCTACACAGATGACCTCGGCCCGTACAGGGGTTGGGGTGGGGGCAGCGCCTCGCGCTGGCAACTCTTCCAAGATGGAGTGAGGGCCCTAAGCCCGTCGGACCAGCGACGTTTTCTTCTCGAACTCTGCGACTACGACCGGTACGCCAAGTACGGACTGCCGACCGAGGAGGAGCGAGTGAAGCTGCGCGCGATGCTCATTGCAGACTCCGCCCCGGGGTCAATGGCCGCCAGCAGTTCTCTGGCTCAGCTAGTTGATTGGGAGGCGGTCAGCCGGGCGTGGGAGTCGGCACTAAGCAAGGTCATCTCGGACCCAGAGGGCGCGATCACTGCGACCCGAACGATGCTGGAGAGCGTGTGCAAGCACATCTGCGACGAACGCGGCGCTGCCTACGAGGACGGGTGGGATCTCGCTCGGCTCTACAAGACCGCTGCGGCGTCGATGGAGGTCGCCCCGGATCAGCACAGCGAGCAGATCATCAAGCAGATTCTCAGCGGGGTCACGACCGTCGTTGGTGGACTGGCTGCGATGCGTAACACCTTGAGTGACGCACACGGCAAGAGCAAGCGGTCCGCGCGACCGGCGCCACGCCACGCCAAGCTCGCGGTCAACGCGGGGTTCGCCGTCGCAGGATTCCTCATGGACACCCATGTCGAGAAGCGGGCCCAGAACGTGACCTCGTAGGGCTCTGTTCGACGGGCCAATCGCTACGAATAGGGGGACACATCGGTGGATGCTTCGGGCGGTACGAGACTCCCCTTCGGGGGGCGATCACGTGAGGAGTATGAGCGCCTGTTGAGGGAGAAGATGAGCCATGAGAGCCTCCGCCTGACTCTGTCCTTCGCCGGGCTGTTTCAGCTCTGCCACGAAATGTTGAAGTACGCGATCATGGAGAAGGTTCGCGGCTTCTACCTGAGAGGTTTCGACGAGCACGGCATGACATACGACGAGGCCGCATACCAGGAGCAGGTCCTAGCGCCTACGTCGGTCTCCGGGGGGAGACCCAACCGATTCCGGGGATCAGTCCTCTGGCTCGTTCAGCACCAAGCGATCACCCCCGGTGAGGCGGGTCAGATCGAGGCCATCTACGAGCACCGGCACGACTTGGCGCATGAACTGGAGAAGTACCTCATTGACGTTGACCACTACCCGGATGCTGAGCTGTTTCAGGAGGCAGCGAGGATCCTCCGAAAGATCCACCGCTTCTGGATCGAGATCGAGCTGCAAACGGGAGGGTTCTTTGATCAGGAGTCCGGAGATCTCGACGCTGATGTCGAAGCGGACGACGTGACACCACTGACATTGGTGCTGCTTCAGGAGTGCACAGACGCGGTCGCCGAGAGCATCGGCGAGACGCGATCTGAATAGCGTCAGATTGGACGTCGTTTGGTTTGCGGCTCACGTGAGGGCCGCCGGAATCGCGCAGGCAAGGTCAGGTTGGTGGCGCCATCACGTGCGACACGCTCGCGAGATCAGTTAACCCGCTCTCTCCAGCCATCGATGGGTTCCCAGGATCGCGTCGTTGCGCTGTGAGAGGTCGACTTGGTCACCCGCGGCGTCGCTGCGAGCGATCACGCCCCTGAGGATGGCGGCGGCCTTGGCTTGGTCGCCAGTCCTTTCCGCGATCTTGGCGAGGTCCATCTGTGGGTTGGCGTCCGTGGGCGCGACGAGGACGGCCAGTTCGGCGGCAGCGCGGGCGCCTCGTAGGTCGCCGGTCTGAATGGCGATGGTGGAGACGATGTGGGCGACGTCGACGATGCTGCACAGCAGTTCATGGTCGACCGAGTTGGAGGCGAGCCACACGGCGCCGCGGGTGCGGAGTCCGTCGTAGGGGGCGCCGTTGACGAGCCGCAGGGCAGCTCTCAGGTCGTTGATGCCGTCGGGTCCGCGAGTTTCGCCTCGCAGGCGGAGGCGTCGGAACAGGTCGGCGTCGCAGAGTAGGTCTTCGATCAGGTAGAGCCCGACGCCGCGTTCGACGGCGATCGGGTGTTCGGTGGCGCCGGGGAGGAACTTTCTGCCGGTGCGGGGGTTGTCGCCGAGCCAGGCTCGGACGATGGACATGTCTTGGCGGACGCGGTCGTCGGTGATGCTGAGGGCGTCGGCGACTTCCTGGGTGGTGGCGCCGCGGGGCCGGGTGGACAGGTAGGTGACGGCGTTGTTGCAGGCCGGCTTTCGGTTCGTTGCCGCCTTGGCGGAGCCGCCGACACCGATGCGGACCTTGATCGGGCCGAGGACGCGTAGGCGTGGACGGATGCAGGAGTCGGCCCACCAGTCGGCGAGGTCGGCGTCGAGGGTTGGGTCGGCGGCCTCGATCTGCTCGGCGACCAGGGCGGGGACCTTGGGGGCGAGTTCGGCCAGGTCTTCGGTGGTGTTCGCCGTCTCGGCCACATAGATCCGGTCGGGTTCGGGCAGCATGGAGGTTGCCTCGGGATCGTCACTGTCGCGCGGGATGGTCTTGTCGGGGCGGATGGCGCCGGCCTGGTTGCAGAACTGCTCCCACTTCTCGGCGTCGAGGTCGTCGACTGCGGGCATCGGGGTGTCGTCGAGGTTTCGTCCTGCGTTGATCAGGGCGATGCAACCGCGGGCTTCGTCCTCGGTGAGTCCGTTGGCGACCAGGTCCAGGCCGAGCGCCGGCACCTGGACGCGCCCGGTTTCAGTGAGCCTGATCTCCATGCCGATGGGCGGCTGGTCGGGGCTGAGGATGACGACGGCGGTGCCGGTGCGTCCCTTCTGGTCGGTGACGAGTCGGGTGAGGACGTCGAAGTGTTCGGCGTCGGGCGCGCCGGTGACGAAGAGTCGGCTGTCCCACAGGTCTTCGTCGGCGTGGGTGACGCGGGCGGTTTCGATGGTTGCCGGGTGGACGCGGGTGAGCCGGTCGGCGGTGGCCACGGAGGTTCGGACGCGTTCCGGGATGACGTCGGGGTCGTCGTGGCAGCGGACGCGGTCGGGTGCGAGATCGGGGAGTTCGGCGCACACGGCGAGGCAGTCGATCTGGACGTCGCGCGCCCAGGGTGAGATGGCGAGTTCGCTGACGAGATAACGGGCCAGGTCGGCGCAGTTCGCAGGGTCACCGGTGAGGCTCGCGACCCCGACCGCTTCGAGGTTGACCAGCCGCCACCCGGCAGCGTCCCGACCCAGGGTCACCAGTTGCGGCCAGGGCGGGGCACCATCGGCGTTGAGCGGTCCGATCTCGTCGAGGGCTGCGGCCGTGGGGATGCGCCAGATCTGGCGGGCGTCGCCGTCGAGGCACGTCCAGACCGTGGGCAGGTCGATCGGGCCGGCGAACCTGGCGGTGAGGTGGTCGGGGTGGGCATCGACGCCGACCAGGACGGGCACAGCCTGCTCCGCGTTGACAAGAGCGGAGGTGGTGCGGCGCAGCACTTCGTCGATGAACAGCACGGTGGCGCCCGTGACGGAGCCTTCCCGAATCAGGGTCTTCTCCACCGGGATGGTGGCCGACGGCGGGAAGGCGATCATGCGTCCGGGCCGTCGGCTGCGGAACTGGGCCTCGCGTCGCCGGGCCAGCACCAGCCACAGCCCTCCGGCCAGCAGCGCACCGGCACCGGCCAGGCCGGCCAGCAGCCACGACGGCGTGTCCGATTTCGGATTCTCCTGGATTGTGGAGGCCGCCGCCGGGGAGGCCGCAGCGGTGGAGGCCGCTGTGGTCGGCGTGCTTCCGCGGGCCGGTGCGGGTGCTGTCGTGGTGTCCGGTAGTGTGCTGGCGGGCCGGTCCGGGGTGGGTGTCGGCGTCTGCTCGATCTTGCGCGTCTCGACGGCCTGTCGTGTCGGCTGGTCCTCGGCTGGCTCGGGCTGCGTGGCGTGGGCTGCGGGGATGGTGATCTTCCAGCCGATGTCGATCTCGTCGGGGTCGGTGAGGTGTCGTCCGCCGGGTTGGACGGTGTGGGTGGAGGCCCGGAACAGCTTGGGGTAGTTCCGGGCGTGGCCCGTCTGCTCGAGCGCGATCTCGGAGAGGGTGTCGCCCTTCTTCACGGTGTACGTGCGTGCCTGGCCGACCTTCTGGCTAGCTTCGGCGGGCTGGCTGTGGGCGGCAAGGGTCTGGGCGGGCACGGGCAGTTGGGGGACGCCGGCAGCCTGCGCGGCCGGCGCAGTGGCCAGATCACCGACCGACGCGGTCGAGGTGGCGATGAACAGCACAGCCGCGGCCGCGACGAGCCGGCGCGCGAACAGCTGCGGAACGCCGAGTCCGGGCACCTTCGGGACAGGGGTGCGCCGGACGAGCGCGGCAAGTTCGAGGAGGACGGCGGCGGTGAGGATGGCCCAGGCGATCCAGCCGACCAGCTTGAACAGTGCGAGGGCGAGGGTCCCGTTGTCGGGGATAGTGAGTGCCTGCCAGATGCCGTCCGGAGTCCAGGTGATGCTGACCGCTCCGACCGGCGCGGCCGCGATCAGCAGGGCGGGCATACCGATGACGATCGCGGCGAGCCCGAGCAGCGCCGCGAGTCCGCGGAGTCGATTCATCGCTGTTCCTTCCCTTCGAGTGCCTTCACGACCCGGACACGCGCCGAAGCGGTGACTTGTTGGGTGCCGATTCCGAACGCGGACAGGAAGACGGGTTCGTAGTCGGTGGTGACGTCGACGACGAGGTCGGTACCGGATTCGATGTGGGCAGTGGCGCTCATGCCGGAGACTTTCGCGTAGGCGATGGCGGCGGCTTTGGCGCGGGCGGCTGCGACTTCGACGTCGCCACCGGTGGAGGTGTAGGTGTCGGCGTCGAGTTGTTGGCCGGCGGTGCGGGCTGCTTGCGCGGCGACGTCGCTGGCGAGCCGACTCTTGTTGACTTGGCCGGACAGGTCGACGGCGAGTCCGATGATCAGGGTGAGCGCTGCCATGATCATCACCGTCCACACGGTGACGGCGGCACCTCGTTCGTCCCGCAGCCGGTCGCGCATGTCATTTCCTCTCGCGGTACGCGTCGAGCGGCGAGGTTGCCTCGGCGTCCACCGGGACGGTGGACGCGATGCCGGGCAGTCCGAGGTCGCCGGTCGCGACATCGCAGACCAGGTGGACGGTGATGGTGGCCGGTGTCCCGACGGGCTTGTCGAACCCGGTGGTGTCGAGGTCGAGTTGTGTCGACGTGCAGGGCAACTTCTGGTTGGTCAGGGTGGCGGCCGCAGTCTTGGCGGCGGCGGTGCGGGCGTCGGTGTGGGTGCGGGCGAGGCTGGCGGCCCGGGCTGCGTCGAACGCGGCGGACTCGACGGCTTGCCGGGCCAGCGCGAGGCGTCCGCCGAAGATGACGACCAGGATGAACAGCACCAGCACGGGGGCGACCAGGGTGATCTCGACCGCCGCCGAGCCGCGCTCGTCACGCCATCTCGACGTCATGAGATCTCCTCTCGTGGCACGGTTGCCGTCTGGGTGGTGAACGGCTCCCAGCCGGGAACGAGGCTCAGGGTGCTGCCGGTGACGGTCGCGGTGACTGACTGGGCTCCGAACTTGCAGGTGACGGTGAGGCCGGTCAGGGAGTCGCCGGCGCGGGAAGCGAGGTCGGTGGCGGTGCGGACGCAGTCGTCGGTGGTGCCGTGCTCGGCAGCTGCTGCGGCAGCCCCGGCCTGCGCGGCGGCCAGGGCGGTGGTGCGGCCGTAGAAGTACATGGCGGCGCCGAGCGCGATCCAGACCACGAGCAGCATCGTGGGCATGAGCAGCACCATCTGGACCGAGACCGAACCTCGCTCGCTGCGACTGCCGGCCATCGCCGAACTCACCATGTCCGTGACCGGGTTCAGAGCTTGGCGAGGAGACCCTCGATGTAGCCGTTGAGGGCGGCGACGACGATTCCGACAATGGCGACGATCCCGACAAGCCACCACAGTTGCTCGCTGGATACGGAGAAGCCGCGTTCGTCGCGCACCTTGTCCAAGACGGCGTGGAGCCAGGCACTGGTCTGGTTCAGTTCGGACATTTCGGTTTCCTTTCGTTCCTTCACTTGGGGTGGGTCAGCCCGCGCCGAGCCGGAGCAGAGCCGGGACGAGAAGGATGGCGACGAAGGTGAACGCCATCAGAATGGAGGGGATGACCATGCGTTCGCCGACGATGTTGGCCTGGGCCTGATCCTCGGCGAGGATCGCGTGCCGCAGTTCCCCGGAGCGGGCGCGAAGCGTGTCGACGACTTGGGAACCTTCCTCACCGGCGAGGCGCATGATGTCGGCCAGGTCGTCGAGGTCGTTCAGTCCCTGTTCGGCGGCGAGGTCGTGGAGGGCGTCCCAAGCGGTGTCGCCGGAGTAGCGTCCCCGAGCCAGGGCGTCGCCGATGCGAGCGAAGGGCCAGGCATCGCCCACCCGGGCGGCGCTCTCGAGGGCCTGCCGGGTGCCGGAGCCGCCTGCGTTGCGTTCGAGGGCGACCAGGTCGACGTAGGAGCCCAGCGCACGGCGAAACTCGACACGTGCCTTCTTGGAGGCGTCGGACAGGTTGCCGTCGGGAAGGAACCAGGCCAGGAACATGCCGAGTAGGGTCGCGCCGACCGGGACGGCGACTGGTATCGACAGGGTGCGGGAGAAGATGGCCGACAGCAGCGGCACGGCGATTGCGGCGGTGGCGACGAACACGACCTTCTCCCCGTAGAACACGTGCACCGGCTTGCCCATCAAGGCCAGGTCGCGGCGCGGCGCGTTCCCCCACAGCCGGGCGGGTAGGCGCCTCATCGCCCACAGCCCGAGCCTGTGCTCCAGCCCGCCACGGCCCCGTACTGGCTCCGGCGCGGTCGTCCGCCGGATCGGGGAGGAGAGCCGGTCGAGGGCCTGGACCGGGTCGGGGTGGGCGGGGACGAGCCACCACACCAGGCAGGCAAGCCCGGCGCCGACCATGCCGCCGGCCACCATCCACAGCTGCAGAGAGCTCATGACCCGATCACCTCCCGGTTCGCGTGGCTACCCAGGAAGCGGGAGGTCGGCTCAATCTCGGCCATCCGCCTGAGCCACCACAGAAGCAGTCCGTAGCAGGTGAGCAGGGCGAGCAGGATGAGTTGGCCGAGTGGCGTGGAGTAGGGGGCGAAGAAGCGTCCGCCGAGCCCGAAGAAGACCAGGGCGCCGATCGACAGAAGGGTGACCATGCGGGCCGAGGAGCGGGGTTTGGCCCGGTCGGCTTCGATCAGCCGGCGGCCACGGACGTCGGCCGATACTGAGTCAGCCAGGTCGTGCAGTACCCGGGCGAGTCCGTCGCCGCGCTTGGCGGCGCCGAGGATGAGGGCTGCGCAGACCAGGTCGCCGGTGGCGTCGTCGAGGTCGTCGGCGAAAGAGCGCAGCGCCTGCTCTGTCGACCAGCGTGACCGCATCCGTCCGACCAGCCGGGCGACCTCGGGACGGATCGCGTCCGGCGCCGAGCGCAGGCTGGCCTGGATCGCGGCCTCGATGCCTTGCCCGGCGGTGAGCACCCCTGCGAGGTTGCGGGTCCATTCGGCGATCGCGTCCATCCGGGCGATCTGCCGATCCGAACTGGAAACCATCAACAGCGCCGGCAGGCCAAGCACCGCCGCTGGCAGAACCGGCACCGCGATCACCCAGCCGGTGGCGACCATGATCACCACGCCAGCCAGGACAGCGGCGATGCTCGACCAGCGCTGCCATCCCGGAAGCGCGCGCCACCAGCGGATCAGCCGTCCGGTGCGGGCCGGCCGCCTTGGCCGGGCCGCCGGCACGGGTCGCGGGATCATCCCGTAGACGCCGAGCAGGATGCCGCCGACGATCATCGCTCCGGCCAGTGCGGCCGCAAGGGTGCTCATGTCAGCCTGCTTTCGGCTGCCTCAACTTCGAAGCCGGCCGCATCGAACCCGACGGCGACCAGCTTGTCGCGCAGTTCCTCAGGGAGGGTGTGCGCGACGGCGCACCCGCCAGTCACGGGTGCGAAGACCTGGGTGGTGGCGTAGCCGCGCGGTCGCTCGCCTGGGCTGACTGCGAGGACCTCGGCGACGTAGCGGTGCTTGCGGCCAGCCGAGCCGTCCGGACCGGGCACGGTGTCGCAGGCGATGTGGACGACCAGGTCGACGGTCTCGCCGAGCTTGGTCGAGGCAAGATCCTGGCTGACCTGTGGGCCGGCCTCCATGGCGCAGGTGACCAGCTTGCGCATCGTCTGCTGCGCCGAACCGGCGTGGGTGGTGGAGATCGATCCGGAACCGGACTCCATCAGCTTGACCATGCTCCACACCTCCTCGCCGCGGATCTCGCCGAGGATCTGCCGGCCGAGGTTGAACCGGAAGCTGTCGATGATCTGCTGCGCCGCGGTCCTCGACCCGGCGAGCCGACCGTCCGGCAGCCGCTCCCCGGAACCCTCCCTGGACTCCCACGCATGGACGATCGCGTGCTGGTCGGGAAGCTCATGCAGGAACAGTTCGTACTCGGACTCGAAAGTGCCCACCGGTTCCAGCCGGGGGATCTGTGCGCACAGGGCCCGCAACGTGGTCGTCTTCCCCGCGCCTTGCTCGCCGGAAACGACGATGCACAGCCGGGCCTTCACCGCGGCGGCCAGGAATCCGGCCAGGGTGGGTGACAGTGTTCCCCACTCGACCAGATCGTTGAGGGACACCTGTCGGATGCGGTGGCGGCGGATCACCACCGACACCCGGGCGGTGTCCCGTGCTCCGGCCAACCTCTCCCCTCCGGGCAGGACCAGGTGAAGCGACGGGCTGGCCGGAGTGAACGAGCGTGGGTTCTCCGAGCGGCTCGCCAGCCGCTCCAGCAGGGCGGCGAG
>MTLD01006578.1_pt2 | contig 20890 bp, 20 predicted proteins | sample 1982471 | NCBI WGS metagenome assembly MTLD01 (sample SAMN05712604, study PRJNA340218) | biofilm metagenome | isolation source: sample SPM anode biofilm adapted to -50 mV | place: USA | collected 2012-02-03 | reverse complement strand
ACCTATAACAAAGTGCTTCATCTGAAGGAAATGATGGCGGAGCGCGGTGCGGTTTTCCCGGCACTTTCTCCCGCCGAGATTCGGGCCAGGAGAGAGCGGGCAAAAGCCTCTTCCCAGCCCTAGGATTGAGGGAGTCGCGTGCATTGCACCATCACAACGGCACTGGAAGCATATGCTGTTGCCGGTGTATGGGTGAAGCAACTTTATTGGGTTACGGACGAACGGGAGGGAAAGTGGTTGGACGTCTTATAAATTCCATGATCACAGGGGGCAAAGCAATTGGAGTGATCATCATGATGGTTACAACCAGCGAAGCCGCACCCAAGTTCAAGTTGAGGCCTCCTTCATACTACTTCACAGATAGGGGCACGTTAGCTTTGTTGACCGCTGCGATGGCGGGAGATATGTGCACTGCACAACTTGCGGTAGCTCAGGGAGCGAACCCAAACGACGAAGGCCCCCTCGACAATAAGTACAATCGACTGAGGCCGCTTCATTATGCTATCGCAGCAAACAATAAGGATGCAGTTAAAGTTCTAGTTTCGGTCGGTGCGGATCCGGAATTGCCTGCGTTAGGCTTCGGGAGGTCTTTCTCTTTTGCAATGACATTGAAAAACCCAGAAATGTTCTCACTTTTATTGGATTTGAGACCCATTGACACGCTATCGAAAGACACGATGGAATACATCATCTTCGGGGCAGCAAGAAAATCATGCTTGAAATGTTTACAGGTATCTTTAGAGCGTGGTGCACCCATTGATTTCCCAGATGGTGCCGGGTACACAGTGTTAATGACCGCCATGGATCTACAGGATTACGATATGGCTGAATGGCTGCTTCAAAAAGGTGCATCTGTACATATTGCCCCCCCCAGCGGTGTAACTCCGGCATATTCAGTTATGTTCCATCTGAATAAGTACATCCCCGGCAGCCCCACTTACAAAAAAGTGCTTCATCTGAAGGAAATGATGGCGGTGCGCGGTGCGGTTTTCCCGGCGCCATCTCCCGCCGAGGTTCGGGCCAGAAGAGAGCGGGCAAAAGCCTCTTCCCATTCCCATAACTGAGGGCATCGCGGACATTGCACCATCACAGCGGCTCTGGAAGCATATGCTGTTGCCGGTGTATGGGTGAAGCAACTTCATTGAAGTACGGACGCAACGGGAGGGAAAGATGCTTGGACGTCTTATTAATTCCCTGATCACAGGTGTCAAAGCAATTGGAGTGATCATCATGATGGCTACAACCACCGAAGCTGCACCCAAGTTCAAGTTGAGGCCTCCTTCATACTACTTTGCAGATAGTGGCACGTTGACACTGCTCACTGCTGCGCTGGCAGGGGATGCGCGCACTGCACAACTTGCAGTAGCTCAGGGGGCGAACCCAAACGACGAAGGTCCCCTTGATAACAAGTACAATCGACTGAGGCCACTTCATTACGCTATAGCAGCTAACAATAAGGATGCAGTCAAAGTTCTAGTTTCGGTCGGTGCGGATACGGAATTGCCTGCGTTAGGCTTCGGTAGGTCTTTCTTGTTTGCGATGACCTTGGAAAATATCGGGATGCTATCGCTGTTGTTGGATTTGGCCCCGATTCCCACGCTCTCCAAAGATACGATGGAATACATCATTTTCGAGGCGGCAAGGCAACCATGTTGGGAATGTTTACAGCTATTTTTAAACCGCGGAGCCCCTATAGATTATCCTGATGGTGCAGGGTACACCGTGATGATGTGCGCGATGGATATACAGGATTACGATATGGCCGAATTGCTGCTTAAGAAAGGCGCCTCTGTACATGTTGAGACCAAAAATGGTGTAACTCCTGCGTATTCAGTCGAGTTCCACCTGAATAAGTACATCCCCGGCAGCCCTACCTATAACAAAGTGCTTCATCTGAAGGAAATGATGGCGGAGCGCGGTGCGGTTTTCCCGGCGCCATCTCCCGCCGAGGTTCGGGCCAGAAGAGAGCGGGCAAAAGTCTCTTCCCAGCCCAAGGACTGAACCACCCATGGCGTTCACTCAAAACGACAGGCTATTGTCCATAAGTACCGTACTGGGTGAGGACGTCCTGCTCCTGACCGAACTGAGCGGGGAAGAAGGAATATCGCGCAGCTTCAGGTTCGAGATGTCTCTACTGTCGGAGCAGCACGCTATCTCGTGTGAGTCATTGCTGGGAACTAACGTGACTGTCTCGATCGCTCTTGCCGACGGCCACAGACGATACCTGAATGGCATCATCTCGACCTTTTCGCAGGGACGGACCGCAAACGATGAAGGCGAGGATGTAAGATTCTCCGCATTTCGCTGCACGATGGTCCCATGGTTCTGGTGTCTGAGCGAAAGCGCCAACATAAGGATCTTCCAGAACCTGTCCACCCCAGAGATAGTAGAACGTGTCTTCGCGGATCATGGCTTTTCCTGCTACCAACTCCAATTGCGCGTCAGCTATGAGAAAAGAGAGTTCTGTGTGCAATACAGAGAAACCGATTTCAACTTTGTGTCGCGCCTGCTCGAAGAGGAAGGCATCCTCTATTTCTTCAAGCATGAAAAGGGGCGACACACCATGGTCCTCGCCGACTCCCCGGACGTGCATCTTCCTTGCCCTTTCCAGCAAGACGCCTCCTGTCTGATCAGTGCCAGTGGCACCCGCGAAGAAGACGTCATCACCTCTCTCGAGATATCCCGACAGCTTCGTTCTACCAGATATTCCCTCAACGATTACAACTTCATGGTCCCCCGTACCAGTCTGAAAGTGCAAAGTAACACTCCCGGCCACTCCGGCACTATTCGCGAGGTTTACGATGTTCCGGGCGGCTACGAGCAACTGGCTCAGGGGGAACGGCTGGCGAAGATACGAATGGAGGAAGAAGAGGCTCGTTCAGTTATTGTCACAGGCGAGAGTGACTGCCGTGCCTTTGTCAGCGGTTACCGTTTCACCCTGACGGGGCACGACAATGCAGATCTCGATGGCAAGGACCTGCTTCTCGTGTCGGTCCGTCATGATGCCGTGGAAGACTACGGTACCGATGTGCCGTCGAGCTACCGGAACAGTTTCGACTGCATCCCGTACCATACTCCGTACCGTCCGCCGCGTCTGGCGCCTAAGCCCGTTCTGCAGGGCGTTCAGACTGCGACAGTGGTGGGACCGCCGGGCGAGGAAGTCCACACAGACCAGTACGGCCGGGTGAAGGTTCAGTTTCACTGGGACCGCGAGGGAAAGCGAGACGACAAGAGTTCCTGCTGGATCAGGGTGAGTCAGCCCTGGGCAGGCAGCGGCTGGGGCGCATTCTATCTGCCAAGGGTGGGACAGGAGGTCGTCGTGGACTTCCTGGAAGGAGACCCTGACCGACCAATCATCATTGGCCAGTTGCACAACGGACAGAACCTGCCGCCGTACCAACTGCCTCTCGAGAAAACGAGAAGCTGCATCAAGTCGTGCTCGACACCGGAAGGAGGAGGGCACAACGAACTGCGCTTCGAGGACAAGAAAGGAGAGGAGCAGTTGTACATCCACGCGCAACGGGAGCAGGTGACCCGGGTGGAAGAGGACTCGCTGGAATGGGTAGGGCAGGACCGTCACCTGGTCGTGAACCGGGACCGGTTGGAGAAGGTGTCGCGCGACCAGCACCTCGAGGTGCTGGGAGATTGCAACGAAAAGATCGACGGAACCCTTTCCATTTCACTGGGCGCCGATCTCCAACTGAAGGTGGCGGCGACGTGCGCCTTGCAAGCGGGAGAACTGATTCAGATAAAGGCGGCCAAGAACGTCGTAATAGAATCTTCAAAGCAACTGTCGCTGAAGGTTGGAGATAACTTCGTCAATATAAATGCTGACGGGGTCACCATAGTCGGCAAGATGGTGCTGATCAACAGCGGCGGCTTGCCGGCATTTTGCACCGGAGCGTCGCCGGAACAGCCGAAGCCACCTAAAGAAGCCGGAGGAGCAGGTGCGGCGAGCACCGGCGCAAAACAGGTGGCCGACATTTCACAAGTGAACCCTCAGTCAACGTCTTTTGAAAGAGCAAGTGCGGTGCATGCACCGTTATGCGACAGATGACCGTGACCGCGAATCGGCTGGTCGGGCCGATAATATGAGGGAAATGATGATTCAAAGCCTTGAAGGCCTGCTCTTCTCAAGCGGGTGTCGCAGTCTTTTCAGTATCCTTGATGGCGCCATGGTGCCGGATCTCCCTTCGGCTTTGACCTCTTTCGAGCCGGAGCACTTTTGTCTGCTGAGAGGCGTATTGCCTCCCGATCTGGCACAGGTAGCTCCCTACCTTGTGTCGCTCAGACAAGGCAGTGCTTTCACAAAGTGGTTACTGGCTAAAGGGTGGGGCAGGCATTGGGGGATCTACGGCGGGAGTAGCGGCAACATGATTGAGTTGCGCAAACATTTTCGACATTTGTTCCATGTATCGGATGACGCCGGCAAATCATACTACTTCAGGTTCTACGATCCCTACGTCACACGGAATTATTTACCGAAATGCACACCCAAGGAAGCGACACGATTTTTCGGACCTGTGCAATGGTACCTTACCGAGGACGGCATCCCGGGGATAGCGAAAAGGTTCTTCCTGATCGACAACGCGCTGCGCGATGACAGGTTGGCAATCCCACAGCCACAAGAACGTTGAGGAGGCATCATGGAAATACGGACCGAACAGATAAACGACGCTGCACACGCCGCCTTTGTAGAGCGCTTGGACGCTGCGTTCGAAAGCGACCTTGCCGACTACCATAGGATCGAACGTGAACAGCGCCTCCAGTTTCTCGCCGCCGCTGTCGAGCTGGCAGAAAACAAGGGGTTCAGCTCGGAGCAGGGGATAGCCTCCTACGTCCTGGCTCTTTGGTACCTGGACATCGACTTCGAGGAGAAGAGCGACGAACTGGCGTCGTTGCTCACTTCGTCCATGCCCGAGGTGCGTCGCGTCCATGCCATGAATCAATGGGTGGAGGCGCTTTTGGGAGAGCCGGACAACATTGCGGCTGCGGACGAGGCTTTGAAAAAGGCGCTGCACCTCACAGAGCCCTGGGGCAACTGACATAACGGCATACGCCCCGGCCTCTGGCGCCAACAGAAGCCGGGGCGATTGTCACCGTTCCCTCATCACTTTTGACCACCGACCCCTCGCTAGTATCCCGCAGATGCACTCACCCAAAATTTAGCAGTTGACATCGGAGCACTTCTTCTTTATAAAACTGATAACAGTTTTCATTTTCGCCAAACGCATTGACCCTGCGAACCGTTTGTCAGTGCGATAAAGTGTTGAGAGATTATTGGAATTCTCTGTGAGGAGCTGTGGAGGGGAGATGAAAGTTGCTGTTGCTGTGAAAGAGGATCTGTCGGCGGTGCAAGGTGTCGATGCGGCGGGTTCAATACGGGGGGCGCGGGCTTCCTGGCAGGATTTTGCCGGGCTATACCCGACGGAAGAGGAATGTCTCGCCTCCTTCCTGGCCCTCGAGCTTGCCGAGGTGCTGCAGGGCGCGAAACCCGCCAACCTCGTCTGTCTCACCAACAAGCACCGTTCCTGCGGCAGAAACCTTTACCTCCTCTGGCAAGAGCACGGCGAGGCCCTTCTAGCGGAAAGCGGCCTCAAGGTACGGGTACTCGACGACCGCGGCTCGTCCATCCTTCTCCTGCTCTACTCGCAGCAAGCGCTTCGCGAGCTCCTGTCGCAAAAAAGCGCCTCCATCATCCTGCGCAAGTCAGGCTACGGCAACCCGGACGATCTCGACACCACCCTCGATGAACTGGAAAAACGGGTGACGGGGGAGGGATTCCCGCACGAGATCGGCGTCTTCCTCGGCTATCCGCTGAAGGATGTCGTCGGCTTCATGGGATGGGCGCCGCTGGCCTTCACCTGCCAGGGGCCCTGGAAGATCTTTGGCAACCCGGAGCAGAGCCTGCGCCTTGCCGAGTGCCACCGCGAGTGCCGCGGCAGGATGTCCGAAAAGCTTGCCGGCGGTTGCAGCCCCTTGCAGTGCTTAAGAAGCGTCGCCGCAGGAGTCGCCGATTCCTACGACGCAGTACCGACCGTTTTTTTGCCGGTGTCGTGAAAATGAATGTCAAAGCCCGGAAGCCGGGCGGGAGGGCGTTATGTGCATAGCTCTGATCGGAGGGATGGATCGCTTGGGTAAGCACTACCAGGAAGAGGCGGAACGGGCGGGGATGACGCTGCAGTTCTTCAGCACCTCGGAAACCAACATAGCATCAAAACTCAAAAAGGCCGACGCCATGGTCATCTTCACCAACAAGGTGTCGCATCGTGTGAAGATCGAGGCGATGCAGGTGGCGAAGGCGAAGGACATTCCGGTGTTCATGCACCACGCCTGCGGCATCTGCACCTTCAGGAACTGCCTGGAGTGTCTGAAGCAGGGGCACTAGCCGTCAACATGACGTATTTCATGTTGCACCGGATCTGTGCTACGTGTAGCCTTGTTTGACACTTCCGCCGTACAGGATCCGCATGCCCGATGCCAGCAGCAACTCGACAATCAGAAGGATGATAACGACCGGAGTGCTCCTTGCTCCGGTCGTCGTTCTCTGCATCCTCTACCTCGACGTCCCCCTTGCGTACTTCGTCAGGGACTACCTTTACGCCAACGCCCACTGGTCAAGGACCACCTCGGACCTTCCCGATCTACTCTCCTTCGTGGTGCTCGTATCCATGGCGGGGTCCTTCGCGCTCTACCTCCGTCGCTCCCGTGAGGGGATCTACGACCGGCTCACCATCTTCGCCAGGGAGGTGCTTTGGCTTGCCCCATCCTCCTTTCTGGCGAAGACACTGCTGAAAATCGTCTTCGGACGCAGCAACACGCGCTGTTGGTTGAGCGAGCCAAGCCTGTACGGTTTCCACTGGTTCCAGATGAAGGAGCACTGCGAGGGGTTCCCCTCTGGCCACATGCTCGTGATCACCGCGCTCCTCGCCGCTTTGTGGCGCTTCTATCCCGGCAGTCGCATCCTGGTGACCGTCACCGGGGTACTGCTCGGGTTCGCCCTGATCGCCACGAACTACCATTTCCTGAGCGACGTCCTTGCCGGCGCCTACCTCGGCGTACTGCTGGAGATCATCCTTTTCCGCTTGCTCTTCAGGAAGCAGGACCCCGGCGGCGCCACATCCTAAATTAGCTTTCGTATACGGCCACTTCGCCCGCAGCGCCGCGTCAGGTGCGGCTTTTGCGCCTGCTTTTTCCCTTGCATCCGAAGCCGAAATCCCTTATATTTCAACGGCACATCAAGGAAATAGTTAACGTTAAACCAACGATACGTAGCAGATGGCGGGGCAGGGAGCACCGCACTCAGATAACGCATGGAAAGGGTTTAGCCGCCTCGGTTAAGCCCTTTTTGTTTGAGCATAAAAAGGTCAGGGAGGCCCAATGGAAAGAAGAACTTTAACGGCAGGAGATATGGTTGATTCGCAGTGCACGCGTTGCAAGGCGCTCTTGAACCACACCATCGTGGCGATGGTGGGGGGACAGGTGGTGCGGGTGAAATGCAACACCTGTGGCAGCGAGCACAACCATCGTCCCGCGAAAGAACCAAAGGCCGCCACCGTGAAGGGAGCAAAGGCTGAAAAAGAGGCGAAGACGCCGCGCACCAGGGCGGCAAAGGCACCGGCCGTTTCCGATGAGGCGATCTGGGAAGCGATGATCGAACCGCTCGATCCGGACCTGGCTGTGACGTACAGCATGGACGGCAAGTTCAAGCCGAACACGCTGATCGCCCATCCCGTTTTCGGCACCGGCGTCGTCGCCGCCTGCCAGTCCGGCAAAGTCGAAGTGGTCTTCAAGAGCGGGCGCAAGCTCCTGAGAAGCGCCTGCTGATACCAAACGCACGCGGTTTATCAAAATGAGAAAGGGGCTGTCGGAATAAATTCGGCAGCCCCTTTTTGTTCATCCGAGAATTACGGAGGAACCGAAAGTGTGTTCGCTCGAAAGGATGAAGGATGCCAAAGGTTCCCCCCTTTGCGAAGGGGGGACAGGGGGGATTTGCCTTTCGTTGGCACAGCTGTCCCCCACCTCGTCTTGCCCTTCATCCCCTATTTCTTAACCCTGAACCCCGCCCGCTCCCAAGCCGACGCGTCGTTGGCCGGTTTCTGCTCCCTTGTCTTAGGCTGCCCCTTTTGCTGCTGCCCCTTCGGCGCCGCGCCCTTTTGCGCTTTCTCCGGCTCGGCCTGCTTGATCGAGAGCGAAATGCGCTTGGTCTGCGGGTCGGCGGAGAGCACCTTCACCTTCACGATCTCGCCGACCTTCACCGCCTCGTTCGGGTCCTTGCAGTAGCGGTGCGAGAGCTGGCTTACGTGCACGAGGCCGTCCTGGTGCACACCGATGTCGACGAAGGCGCCGAAAGCGGCCACGTTGGTCACCACCCCCTGCAGGATCATCCCCTCTTTCAGGTCGGTTATGGTGACGACGTCTTCCCTGAAGGACGCAGTCTGGAACTGCTCGCGCGGGTCGCGCCCCGGCTTTTTCAATTCGGCCAGGATGTCTTTGAGGGTCGGAAGGCCGATGACCTCGGTCACGTAGCGCTCGAGCTTGATCCCGGCGCAAAGCCCGGCATCGGAGGCGAGCTGCGCCACGGTGACCCCCAAGTCCGCCGCCATCTTTTCCACGACCGCGTAGTTCTCCGGGTGCACCGCGGTGTTGTCGAGCGGGTTGTCGCCGCCGCGGATGCGCAGAAAGCCCGCCGCCTGCTCGAACGCCTTCGGTCCGAAGCGCGGCACCTTGAGCAGCGCCTGCCTGGTCGGGAAGGCGCCGTTCTCGTCACGGTACTTCACGATGGCGCGCCCCTGGCTCTCCGAGAGGCCCGCCACGTAGGATAAAAGGGCCCATGACGCGCTGTTCAGGTCGACGCCGACGTAGTTGACGCAGGATTCCACCACCGCGTCGAGCGCCTTTTTCAAAAGCGACTGGTTCACGTCGTGCTGGTACTGTCCGACCCCTATGCTCTTCGGATCGATCTTGACCAGCTCCGCCAGCGGATCCTGCAGCCTGCGGCCGATGGAGATGGCGCCGCGGACGGTGAGGTCCAGCTCCGGAAACTCCTCGCGCGCGATCTCCGACGCCGAGTAGACCGAGGCACCCGCCTCGTTCACCATCACCGTCTCGGCCTTCACCCCGGCCGCGCGCAGCGTCTCGCGCACGAACACCTCGGTCTCGCGCCCGCCGGTACCGTTGCCGATGGCGATCAGGCGCAAGTCGTGACGCTCGATGAGGCGCAGCAGTTCCGCCCCGGCGCTCTCCGCCTTCGGGCCTCCGGTGTGCGGGTAGATGGTCGAATGCTCGAGGAAGGTCCCCGTCTCGCCGATGGCGGCGAGCTTGCAGCCGGTCCTAAGCCCCGGGTCCACGCCGAGCACGCGCCTTCCCCCGGCGGGGGGAAGCAGCAGGAGGTTTCTCAGGTTCTGCGCGAAGACGGCGATGGCCGCCTCGTCCGCCTTCGTCTTCGCTTCGAGCCTCAGCTCCACCTCGATCGATGGGGCGATGAGCCTCTTGTAGGCGTCGAGCGCCACCGCTTCCAGCACCACCTTGAAGACGCCCTCGCGTTTGACGAGCCCCCCCTTCAGGCGCGCAACGATCTCCTCCTCGGGTGCCAGGAGGTTGAGACGCAGGACCTCCTCCTTCTCGCCGCGGCGCATCGCCAGCATGCGGTGCGATGGGATCGTTTTGAGAGACTCCTGGTACTCGTAATACATCTTGAACTTGCCTTCGCGGTCCGCCCCCTCGCCCAGGAGTTGGGACGAGAAGATCCCCTGCTCGCGGGTGAGGTCGCGCACCATGGCGCGCCGGTCGGCGTCCTCGGAAAGCTGCTCCGCGATTATGTGCGAGGCGCCTTCGAGCGCCGCATCCGCGTCGGCCACACCGAGTTCGCCGTTCACGAAGGGGGCCGCGACTTCGGCGGCGGTCCCGGCGGTGAGTTCCTGGGCGAGAATCAGTTGGGCGAGCGGCTCCAGGCCGCGCTCGCGCGCGATGGTCGCCTTGGTGCGGCGCTTCGGCTTGTAGGGGAGGTAGAGGTCCTCGAGTTCGGTCTTCTTGCGGCAGGTGGCGATGCGGGCGGAGAGCTCAGGGGTGAGCTTCCCCTGCTCCTCGATGCTTTTGAGCACCGTCGTCTTGCGCTCGGCCAGTTCGCGGTGGTAGGCGAGCAGGTCCTCGATCTCGCGGATCTGCACCTCGTCCAACTCGCCGGTCTGCTCCTTGCGGTAACGCGCTATGAAGGGGACGGTGCCCCCTTCGTTCAAAAGAGCCACCGTGGCGAGCACGCCCCTGCGCGGCAGCCCGCTTTCTTCTACAACGATTTCAAAGAGTTCCTGTGTATCTGTCGCGTGTATGGTCAAAAGTAACCCTCCCGAAAAAAGAGGTCCTTCTTACACTCTTTGGGGCCCGGGGGCAAGAACTTTCCCGCCGCGCGCTACGGGAGGAAGCCCTGCTTTTCGTAGTCCGCGAGTTTGCGGTACAGGGTGGCAACACCGATGTTCAGCTCCGATGCGGTGCGCGCCTTGTTGTTACCGGTGGCTCTCAGTGCCGCGAGGATGTATTCCCGCTCCACCTCCTCCAGCGGGCGCACCGATTCGACGATCCCCGCGCGCGGCAGCGCCGACCTCAGCTCCTCGGGAAGGTCATCCAGGTCCGCCCTGCTGTCCTCGCAAAGCGCGACGGCATGCTCCACGGCGTTCTGCAGTTCCCGCACGTTCCCCGGCCAGGTGTAGCGCAGGAGCTGGTCCGCCGCCTTCGGGGTGAAGCCGGTGACCTTGCGTCCCGCGCGCCTTGATGCCTGTTCCAGGAAGATACGCGCGAGGGGGAGAATGTCCTCGTTGCGCTCGCGAAGCGGAGGAACGCGCACCTCGATCACGCGCAGACGGTAGTAGAGGTCGCGCCTGAAGTTGCCATTGCTCACCTCGTCCGAAAGGTTGCGGTTCGTGGCGGCGACGACCCGGATGTCCACCGGGCGCGAGACGTTCTCTCCCACACGCCGCACCTCGCGCTCCTGCAACACGCGCAGAAGCTTCACCTGCATCGCCGGGGAGACCTCCCCGATCTCGTCCAGAAAGAGCGTCCCGCCGTGCGCCGCCTCGATCAGCCCCATCTTGTCGCGATCCGCGCCGGTGAAGGCTCCCCTCACGTGCCCGAAGAGCTCGCTTTCAAGGAGCGTTTCGGTAAGGGCGCCGCAGTTCACCGCCACGAAGGGGCGCCCGGTGCGCGCCGACTCCTCGTGGATGAGGCGCGCGATGCGCTCCTTCCCAGCGCCGCTCTCGCCGGTCACGATAACCGAGGAGTCGACCCTCGCGATGCGCCGCGTCAGCTCGACGACACGCCGCATGGCGTTCGAACGTGCCGTGATGCAGCCGACCTCCTCAGCCGAAGTGCTCAGGCAGGACATCTGACGCCGCTGCTTTTTCAGGCGCTCCTCCGTTTCCCGCAAAGCCTTAGCCAGGTTCTGGAACACCTCGTCGCCGCTCTCCGACTCGAAGTAGGGGAGGTGCGGCTCGAGCGCCTCGCCCCACTGTTCCCTGGTACGCCCCTCCACGTGACAGACCGCGTCCCCCTTGCCGCAGCAGCGGTCCTCGATGAAATAGACCTTCTCCCCGGCCCAGTAAGATACGTAGCCGCTCGCGAAACCGGTCAGGGTCCAACAGACCGGCTCCTCCGAGAGCCCGAGATGCAAAAGATGCTGCTCCACCTCGTAGGAGTCGTACCAGTAGGACTGCACTTTAGGCTCCCCGTCCGCGCCGTCGCTGCGCTGGTTTTCCTCTACGCGAACCATCCCCTGAAGCATGTGCAGCTTCGGGCCGGTCCAGCTGTCGGCGAAAAGATCCGGAAATTCCATTTTGAGACTCTCCGCCGTCCTCATGCCGTGCGTGTAGCCGAACCTGGTCAGGATGCTTCTTGCCGCCGCCGTCCCGAGCGAGTCGATCAGCTCCTTGCGCAAAAGCCCGAGCGCGACGGCGTCGAAGAGGAGTGCCCTGCGCCCCATGAAGAACATCGTCCCCCCGTCAGGACGAAAAGAAAGTAACTCCCGTAAATCCAGATCCGTCGATTGCATCCCCGCCTCCTCGAATGCCTATCACAATAATAAGAGACCTTATCATAATGATAGGCAATTTCCTCGTTGTATACGTACCAATTCTGTAACACGCCGTAAATACGTTTCTTTATCCGTGGCACGTTCGCTGCTATTCCCACGTAACAAGCACGTTTTCTGCCAGATCGGGCGGGTTCCAGGAAGGATGTGTGTCCCGGCGGGTAAGCCCTTTCCCAAACCTACAAAAACAATAGGAGGTTCAAGTGAAGAAGAAAGTTCTCGTATCCCTGTCGCTTTTGGCGGCGCTCGGCGCGTGGGGAAGTCTCATGCCGGCGCAGGGGGCGACCATCAAGGGCAAGCACGCCTCGGAAGGACTGGGCTGCGCCGACTGTCACAAGAAGGATAAGCCGACGGCAGCCGCGGAAGTGGCGGCATGCCTCGAATGTCATGGCGGATACGACAAGATGGCCGAACGCACCAAGGCGATGCACAACAACCCGCACGACTCGCACCTCGGGCGGATGGCGTGCCTTAAGTGCCACAAGGTGCACGCCCCGTCGGAGTACCTCTGTCTGGAATGCCACAGCGACTTTGAATTCAAGGACAAGTAGCCCGGATCCTAAAGTACGCGGCAACGCCGCGTCTCACCAACCCCGCAAGCGGGGCATCTAATGGAGGAATCGATGAGAAGAGTTCGTGGTATCGCGATGGTGTTCGTCGCCGTTCTCGCCTTCGCCGCACCGGCCCTGGCTGAGAAAGAGATGAACACCGACGTAGTTGTGGTGGGCGCCGGCACTTCCGGCCTGGCGGCCGCGGTCGAGGCGCTGCAGCTGGGCGCCAAGGTGGTCGTTCTCGAGAAGCAGGCAAAAGTAGGCGGCACCGGAAGCTTCTGCGAGGGGGTCTTCGCTGCGGAGAGCAAGCCGCAAAAGCGCATAGGCATCGACGTCAACAAGGACTTCGCCTTCAAGCTGATCATGAACTACAGCCACTGGAAGGCGAACGGCGCGCTCGCCAAGAACTTCGTGGACAAGTCCGCCGAGACCATCGACTGGCTTGACGACCTCGGCGTGAAGATCGAGTACGTCGGCGTCGGCGGCTTCGGCGGCCCGCTCACCTGGCACGTGATCGCCCCCGGTCCGGACTACCCGGATAAAAACCCGAGGGATTTCCACTGCCAGAGGATGATCAACGTGTTCGAGAAGTACGTGATCGATCACGGCGGGAGGATCCTCCTCGAAACCCCGGGCACCGAGCTGATCACCGACAACGGCAAGGTGGTCGGCGTGGTGGCCAAGGAGAAGTCGGGTGAAACGCTGAAGATCAGGTCCAAGGCGGTGATCGTAGCGACCGGCGGCTTCGCCAACAACAAGGAGATGATGAAGAAGTACGTCGAGTACGCGGAGGTGATCCCGGTCGGCAACATCGGCAAGGACGGCGACGGCATCCAGATGGCGCAGAAGGTCGGCGCCCAGCTCGAAGGGATGGGGACCGTTGAGGCGTACCGCCCGGGTCTTCCGGGCTTCCACCCGGCCGACCAGATGATCGCCCTCGCGGTACAGCCCTACTTCTGGGTCACCCCGCGCGGCGAGCGCTACGTAGACGAGTCGAGCGTCGAGTTCTGGCCCTATGCCGGCAACGCCATCACCAGGATCGGCGGCACCGCCTACTCCATCTTCGACGAGGCGACCAGGAAACAGGCCGTCGAGAAGGGGATCGAAATGCCGCTGGGCGAGTGGGTTCTCCAGGGAACCAAGCTCGTGAAGTTCGACGAGTCCTTCAACAAGGAGCTTGCGAGAAAGCGCGGCTTCGCCTTCAAGGCGAACACCATCGAGGACCTCGCGAAGCAGCTCAACATGGATTCCAAGATCCTGAAGGCGAGCGTCGAGACGATGAACAAGTCCGCCGCCGTGCGTGAGGACAGCCAGTTCAACAAGAAGGCCAAGTACCTCCGCCCCATCGCGAACGGTCCCTTCTACGCCGTCAAACTGCTGCCGCGTCACCTCGGCACGCTGGGCGGCGTGAAGGTCAGCGGCAACACCGAAGCGCTCAACGCGAAGGGCGAGCCGATCCCGGGTCTCTACGCGGTCGGCACCGACTCCGGCGGGATGTACGGCGACAGCTACGACCTCCTCCTCGGTGGTGGTACCGCAGGCTACGCCATCAACTCGGGTCGCATCGCGGCTGAGAACGCACTGAAGTACGCAGGTATGAAGAAGTAACGAGGAGAGCCTGCCGTGGCGCACGCCGCCGCGGCAGGCAGTGCAAAACGATCAACGACTACCAATCGTAAGGGGATCTGTACATGAAGAAGATGAATTTAGGCGCCATAGCACTGGCCGGCGTACTGACATGCTCCGCACCGGCACTGGCCGTCGACCTCAACGCCTACGGCAACATCAAGCTCGGGACCTTCTGGACCCAGAACAACTTCTACAACGCCGCAGGCGACAAAAGGCACGACAGCGACTTCAGCCTCGACAACTTCGGCGACAGCTTCGTCGGCGTCAAGGTGAAAGAAGGCGAGTACTCCGGCGTCGCCGAACTCGGTCTCTACAACCCGAAGGCGTACTCCAAGGGTGTGGAAGTTCGCCTGCTCTTCGCCGAGTGGGACTTCGGCGAGGGGAAACTGCGCATCGGTAAGACGCCGAGCCCGTACGTGTTCCGCTCGCAGCAGGTCTGGGACAGCGACGGCGGCTTCAACGGCTACGGCTCGCTTTGGGACGGCCGCTACGCGAACATCAAGGTGACCATGAACAACGGTCTCTACGTCGCCGCCATGCAGCCGCGCGTCGGCAACCAGGCCAACAACACCACGAACGTCTCGCCCAACGCCGACGTGACCGCGGCCTACAGCCAGACCGGCAACAGCTACCAGACGACCTACACCGGCTACGACACCATGCTCCCGAAGATGGTGGTCGGCTACGAAGGAAAACTCGACAACTGGAGCTGCGGCGGCGGCGTCGCCGGCAACATGTACAAGGTCACCAGCTCGGTCAACGACTCGACCCCGGTCAAGCACGACATCTACTCCTACCTCGCCTTCTTCCACGGCAAGGTCGACCTCGCGCCGCTCGAGTTCAGCTACAACGTCTTCGCCGGCCAGAACACCGGCGACCTCATGAGCACCGCGACCGGCAACGGCACCGGCAATACCCTTGCCAACCCCGGCCAGGCTAACGGCGCCTACTACGACGTGCTGCACGGCAAGAACTCGCACACCTACGGCGGTTTCGGGCAGTTGGGCTACCGCGTGACCGATCGCGCGACGCTCTACACCGGCGCCTCCTACGTGGTCGACGACAACTCGATCGCCCACGCCGACGCCCGCATGGCCTCGTTCGTCAACGTGAACTACGCCATCGGCAAGCACTTCAACATCGTCCCGGAGGTCGACTACATCAACGACTTCAAGAACTCCCTGGGACAGAAGGAGCCGCGTTCCCTGATCGCCGGCGCCAAATGGCAGATGAGTTTCTAGAAAGGCTACGACAGCGGGGGGAGTCTCTCCCCCCGCACCTTGAGGACACGCATGGAACGGAACAGCACCAAGTTCTCCCCGCAAAGCGGTTGTCTCGGCGCCCTCGACGAGTGGGACAGCCGCCACCGCAGCATCATAGGCCGCCTGAACCGGATCGTGGAAAAGGCGCGCCGGCAGCCCGGCTGCGATCTGAGCGTCGAACTGGACCAACTGGTGAACGAGACACTGAGGCATATCGGGCCGGAGGAGAGTTTCATGGAACTGGTCGCCTTTCCCATGGCACGTGAGCACAGCATCCGCCACCGCTCCATCAGCATCGATACCGCGAAGCTCCGTTACCAGCTGCAAAAGAGGGAGGAAGCCCTGCCCGACGCACTGGACCGGATCCGCCTCATGTGGCTGGAGCACATCGAGGTGCACGACCGCGCCTTCGAGCTGTTTCTCACCTCTCGGGGGTAAAAGATGGAAGTCCGCGCGCCGCTCAAGACCCTTTTCCTGGTCAACTTCGCCGTGACGCTTGGCTTCGGCATCGCCGACGCCTTTTTCCCGACCTACCTTTTCGGCCTCGGCGCCCGCGGCATCATGCTCGGGCTGCCGCTGGTCCTGTATTCCCTTTCCAAGATAATATTCAGCCCGGTGCTCGGAGCGTGCGCCGACCGGGTCGGCTACCGCAGGATCGTGCTTGCGAGCCTCTTTCTCTACCTCGCGGTCTCCGTCGGCTACCTCTGCACCCACGACGTCCTTTCGCTCATCCTGCTGCGCCTCGCCCAGGGGGTGAGCTGCGCGATGTTCCGCCCGGTCATCCTCGCCATGGTCGGGAGCACCACCGGAAAAGAGGAGCGGGGGAGGGTGATGGCGACCTTCGACATCTCCTTCTACGCGCCGCTCGGCCTCGGGCCGCTGATCGGGGGAGCCTTGAAAGACGCCTGGGGCTTTCCCGGCATCTTCGCCGCCGTGACGCTTTTAAGCCTGGCCGCATTCCTCTTCGCACTGCGGCGCCTGCCGCACGCAACGGTCCGGTCGGGGCGCTCTGCTGCGGCACAGGGGGGCGTCGTTCCGCTGTGGGGACTGCGGCGCGGCAGCTACCGCGGCCTTCTTGCCTTCATCTTCGGGCGCGCCTGCGGCATCTCACTTTCCGGCTCCTTCCTTCCCATTCTGCTCAGCAGCAAACTGGGACTTTCCGGCCTGCGCTCGGGGCTCGTGCTCGCCTCGGGTACCGCCGCGATGACCCTTTTGCTGCGCCCGATGGGGATCCTGTCCGACCGGGCGCCGCGGCCGTTATTGGTGCTTCTTGGCGGCGGCGCGGTTTCCCTTTTGTACCTGCTCGTTCCCGTCGCCACAGGTTTCGGCTCCATGCTGGTACTGGCTGTCGCCATCGGAATTTTCAGCGTCGTCTCCCAGCCGGCGAGCAGCGCGCTCCTCGTCGAGGAAGGGACGCGGTACGGCATGGGGGCGACCGTCGGGACCTTCAACGCGGTGCTGAACGCGGGGTTCGTAGCGGGGCCGCTTTTGGGCGCACTCCTGCAGGGAACGCTCGGGCTTACCGCCGTATTTCACGCGGCAGCCGCGGTGGGACTAGCCGCCGTGGCCCTGTTCGCCGCCGAGCTCTGGGGGGGCGTGCAGCTTGCCGCCGCGGCACCGCCGGAACACGAAGAAGTCCCCGTGGTCACGACGCGCGCCAGCGTCTCATGTGAAAGCGCCCCGCCATTCTCTCACGCCGCTTGACCGGGCCTGAGAAAACCGCTATTCTGGCCAAATTTCACATGAGAGGGGCTACTTATGGCACGTCCCAGCTGGGATGAATATTTCATCGAGATCACACGCCTGGTCGCCAAGCGCTCCACCTGCCTGAGAAGACAGGTCGGCGCGGTACTGGTGAAGGACAAGAACATCCTCGCCACCGGCTACAACGGTGCGCCATCCGGGACTGCCCACTGCCTGGACATCGGCTGCCTGAGGGAACAGATGGGCATCCCGTCCGGCGAGCGCCACGAGCTCTGCCGCGGCCTGCACGCCGAGCAGAACGCCATCATCCAGGCGGCGAAGCACGGCACCTCCATCGAAGGGGCCACCCTGTACTGCAACACCATGCCCTGCATCATCTGCTCGAAGATGGTGATCAACGCCGGGATCAAGCGCGTTGTCTACCTTACCGGGTATCCGGACCAGCTGGCAGAGGAGATGATCCGCGAGTCCGGCATCCTCGTCGAGAAGTACGAGGAGGCGCAGCCATGAAATGTCCCTTTTGCGGATTCAGCGACAGCAAGGTGATCGACTCCCGCCCTGACAAGGGTGGCGCCGCGATCCGCCGCCGTCGCGAGTGCGAGTCCTGCGCCAAGCGTTTCACCACCCACGAGCGTGTCGAGGAAGTACTGCCACTCGTCACCAAGCGTGACGGCAGGCGCGAGCCCTTCGACCGGATGAAGCTCGTCGCCGGCATCCAGAAGGCGTGCGAGAAGCGCCCCGTCTCGGTCGATACCATCGAGAAGCTGGTGGATCGTCTCGAAACGAAGATGCAGGAGTCCGGCGAGCGGGAGATTCCGACCACCACCCTCGGCGAGTGGATCATGTCCGAGCTGCACGCCGTCGACCAGGTCGCCTACGTCCGTTTCGCCTCCGTGTATCGCTCGTTCAAGGACATCAACGAGTTCATGGTCGAGCTGCAGGACCTGCTTAAAAAATAAAAGCACTGCAGGAGCCCCACGGGTTCCCACTGTGCGAAGGTTCTAAAGGACCTGGGAACGTCGAGTGCAACTGCCTACGAAACGCTGCACTTGCCCTGGCGTCCCCCACTTTGCGAAGGGGGGACAGGGGGGATTTGCCTTTAGGCCTAGAATCCCTTCAAACTTGTGCAGGCTGAATGCAGATGCCGGGCAGCAGCTGATTAGGCAGCAAAGAAAATAGCAAATCCCCCCCAGCCCCCCTTTGCAAAGGGGGGAGTTTGCGCAAGCGGGGAATGCGCGATTACGTGCCGCACGTCGCGACTGAAACAGGAAAAAACATGTCGGCAACCCATCAAAAAATGATGCGCATGGCGCTCACCGAGGCGAGGAAAGGGGTGGGTAAGACCGCTCCCAACCCGGCGGTCGGGTGCGTCATCGTGAAGGACGGCGCCGTCGTCGGCAAGGGGTGGCATAAAAAGGCGGGCACGCCGCACGCCGAGGTCCACGCCCTGCGTGCCGCGGGCGAAAATGCCGCAGGTTCCGACGTCTACGTGACCCTCGAGCCCTGCTCCCATTTCGGCAAGACCCCTCCCTGCGCCAAGGCGCTCATCGAGGCCCGCGTCGCGCGCGTTTTCGTAGCCATGGTCGACCCGAACCCGGTCGTTTCCGGCAACGGCATCCGGATGCTCGAAGAGGCGGGGATCGAAGTCGAGGTCGGTCTTTTGGAGGCCGAGAGCCGCGCGTTGAACCTGGGCTTCATCAAGTGGATGCAGACCAAGCGCCCGTTCGTGGTGCTGAAGAGCGCCATGACCCTGGACGGGAAGACCGCCACCGCCGGAGGTGATTCCAAGTGGGTCACCGGCGACATGGCCCGGCGCGAAGTGCACCGTCTGCGTGGCAAGCTCGACGCCATCATGGTCGGAGTCGGCACCGTCATCAAGGACGATCCGATGCTCACCTGTCGTGTCCCCGGCGGGAAGGACCCTCTGCGGGTCATCGTCGATTCGACCCTCAGGGTGCCGCTGCACGCCGCCCTTTTCAGTCTGAAGTCCGAGGCGAAGACCGTGATCGCCACCTGCAGCGGCAACCTCGCGCGGATCGACGCGGTGCGGGCGCGCGGCGCCGAAGTGCTCGTCTGTCGGCAGAAGGAAGGTCGAGTCGATCTGGAGCATCTTTTCGAGCGTCTGGGAGAGCGCGGCGTGCAGTCCGTGCTGCTCGAAGGCGGCCATCATCTGGCCGGTGGCGCGCTGAGGGCGGGGCTTATCGACCGTTGCATGTTCTTCCTGGCCCCGAAGCTCGTCGGCGGCGCCGGTACCGGTCTTTTTGCCGGCGAGGGCGTGTCCCTAATGGCCGATGCCATCCGCCTGGAAGGGATGACCGTAAAGCAAATAGGAGCCGACCTCCTGGTGGAGGGAAGGCCAACAAACAAGTTCTAGGTTCTACGTTCTAGGTTCTAAGTTTAAAACCTGCCCTCCGGAGAGAGCATGATTATGGTTTTAACGTAGAACGTAGAACATAGAACGTAGAACGTCTTCAGAGGTTTTATGTTCACAGGTCTAATAGAAACAGTAGGCGAGCTGGTTTCAATCGAGCGCCGCGGCGCTTCGGGGAGCCTCACCGTCAAGACCGCGCTCCCGCTCGACGAGATCAGGATCGGCGACTCCATCGCGATCAACGGCGCCTGCCTCACCGTGGTCCGCAAAGGGGGCGGAGCCGTCACCTTCGACGTCTCTCCGGAGACCATCGACCGCACCGCCTTCAAGAACCTGAAAAGCGGCTCGCCGCTCAACATGGAACGCGCCATGCGCCTGTCCGACCGCCTGGACGGCCACCTCGTTTCGGGGCACGTCGACTGCATCGCCACCGTCATCGAGCGCCGCGAGGTCGCCGGCAACATCGTCTTCAGCTTCCGCTTCCCGGCCGAGTTCGCAAAGTACATCGCCGCCAAGGGCTCGGTGGCCATCGACGGCATCAGCCTCACCGTGAACAGCGTCGGCCCGGACAGCTTCAGCGTCAACATCATCCCGCACACCGCCTCGAAAACCACGCTCCTGCAAAAGCGCGCGGGGGACGAGGTGAACATAGAAACCGACCTTCTGTGCCGCTACCTGGAGCGCCTGCTCGCGGGTAGGGAGGCGAGGGAAGGCGGCGTCACCCTGGACCTGTTGGCGAAAAACGGCTTTATGTAGCCGCTTTCGCTTCCACTTTCACCGTTTTTTTGTTATGGTCAACGACCTGCAAGGTTTGTTGTCCAACCAATCGGTCCGGGATGTGACAGCCGTCATCGATTCCCGGCCGACACTGAATCAAGGAGAGGTTATAGAAATGTCTGTTTCAAGCATCGAGGAAGCCATTGAGGAGATCAGGGCCGGCAGGATGGTAATCCTGGTGGACGACGAGGACCGCGAGAACGAAGGCGACCTCACCATGGCGGCCCAGTGCGTGACTCCCGAGGCGATCAACTTCATGGCGCGTTTCGGACGCGGCCTGATCTGCCTCACCATGACCGCGGAGCGTTGCGACCGCCTCGACCTGCCCCCCATGGTGCAGGACAACACCTCTTCTTTCGGCACCGCCTTCACCGTCTCCATCGAGGCGAAGAAGGGTGTCACCACCGGCATCTCCGCCGCCGACCGCGCCCACACCATCCTGACCGCAGTGGCGCCCGACGCGCAGGCCTCCGACCTTGCCCGTCCCGGCCACATCTTCCCGCTGCGCGCCAAAAAC
>MTLD01002946.1_pt1 | contig 20903 bp, 24 predicted proteins | sample 1982471 | NCBI WGS metagenome assembly MTLD01 (sample SAMN05712604, study PRJNA340218) | biofilm metagenome | isolation source: sample SPM anode biofilm adapted to -50 mV | place: USA | collected 2012-02-03 | reverse complement strand
ACGTGGCCGCCAGGACACCCGCCTCTTCCAGGCCCAGGGCGAACGTCCGCGCCGCCCGCATGGGCCCCACGGTGTGGGATGAACTGGGCCCGATGCCGATGCGGAAGAGGTCGAAGACGGACAGCGCCATCCCCCATTGTCCCCGAACGGCCAACCGGAGGCGCCCTCCCCCACCCGCCTGCCGCCGCCTCAGTCCACCCGGTAGTGGCAGCCCCGGCTCTCGGGGTTCTGGAGGGCGGCGTTGAGGATGAGGCGAGCGCAGATGATGCCGCTGCGCAGGTCCAGCAGTTCCCTGCTGAGGCTGGCCTCGTGGTAGAAGCGCTCCATGCGGTGCTGGAGATATTCCAGGTCGGCCCGGGCCCGCTGCAGCCGGGCGCCCGTCCGCACGATGCCGGCGTAGTTCCACAGGGTGCTGCGGATGAGGCCCCAGTCCTGGTCAATCAGGAGAGGATCGGTCTCCTCGGGATCCTCCGGCACCCGCCAGAAGGCGAGATCCGCGGGATCCGGCACTGCCACGTCGGCCAGTTCGCGGACGGCCGCCTCCGCGCCCCGGAAACCCCAGACGAGGCCTTCGAGCAGGCTGGTGGAGGCGAGGCGGTTGGCGCCGTGAAGCCCTGTGCAGGCCACCTCGCCGGCGGCGTAGAGACCGGGCAGGCTCGTGCGGCCCTCCAGGTCCACCAGCACCCCGCCGCAGAAATAGTGGGCGGCGGGCACCACGGGAATGGGCTGCCGGAGGGGATCCAGGCCCTCGGCACGGCAGGCCGCCAGCACCGTGGGGAAGTGGGACTCCAGGTCCAGCCGCGCGGCCACCGGGGCCAGGTCCAGGAACACGCAAGGTTCCCCGCTGGCGGCCATCTCCTGGAAGATGGCCCGGCTCACCACGTCACGGGGGGCCAGCTCCAGCTGGTCCGGTGCGTACCTCGCCATGAAGCGCTCCCCCTTCCGGCTGACGAGCCGGGCGCCTTCGCCGCGCAGGGCCTCCGTCAGCAGGGTCCGCGGCTTGCCGGGCACGTAGAGGGTCGTGGGGTGGAACTGCAGGTACTCGCAGTTCACGATGCGGGCGCTGGCCCGGTAGGCGGCGGCGAGGCCGTCGCCCGTGGCGCCCGGCGGGTTCGTGGTGTGCAGGTAGAGGTAGCCCAGCCCCCCGGTGGCCAGCAGGGTTCGTTTCGCCAGCTGCCCCTCCACGGCGCCCGTGGCCGGGTCGAAGAGGTAGGCGCCGTGCACCTGGATGGGCTCGTACACCCGCACGGGGCTGAGGCAGTGGTGGGGGCTGGTGATGAGGTCCACCAGGCAGAGGTTCTCCCGCACCTGGATGCCGGGATGGTTGCGCACGGCCTCGCTGAGGGCGGTCTGGATGGCCAGGCCCGTGGCGTCCTTCGCATGGTAGATCCGCCGGGCGCTATGGGCGGCCTCGGCGGTGGGATCGGGTGAGCCGTCCGTCCCCAGGTCGAAGGGCACGCCCAGGCGTTCCCACAGGAAGCTCCGGCAGAGGCGGGGGCCTTCCTCCGCCAGGAGCCGCACGGCTTCGTGCCGGCACAGCCCCGCCCCGGCGGCCTCGATGTCGGCGGCCAGCAGGGCCGGCGAATCGCCCTCCTCCTCTGGAGGCAGGCCGATGATGCCGCCCTGGGCCCAGGCCGTGTTGCTGGCGCCCAGGTCGTCCTTCGCCACCAGCACCACCCTGGCGCCCAGGTCCGCGGCCCGGAGCGCCGCGGAACAGCCGGCGATGCCCGCACCCAGAACCAGAAGGTCGGTCGTCCCGTTCATCGCAGCTCCCAGGTGGGGCGGTCCAGCGCCCAGAGATCCGCCAGGTCCCCGCCGTCAGCGAGGGCGCGGGCCTGCTCCAGCCGCCGGGCCGTGAGGTCCAGGGCCGCCTCGGCGCGCACGTCGCCCCAGGGCGTGGCCACGAGGCCGCCGCAGGGCGCCAGGCGGGCGAGGGCCTCCTCCCAGACGGCGCGCATCCCGGGCAGGTTGTGCAGCTGCAGGTGGTGATGGCCAGCCGCCATGAGGATGAGCCCCTGGAGACCGGCCTTGAGGTCACCCGAAGCCTCCGTCCACAGCGGTTCCAGGGCGTCGTGGCACTCGTGGAAGAGGCCGTGGTTGAAGAGGGACACGCCGCAGGCCAGGGGATAACGCTCATCCAGCGGCAGGGGCGTCAGGGCCGCCAGCTGCCAGCCGCAGCGCAGGCTCACCAGGGGACCCCAGGCGCCCCAGGCGGCCGCAGGCCGCCATCCGGAGGCCCCGGTCTCGGCCGTGTCGCTCCAGGCCTCCCGGTGGGTCCGCCAGGCGGCCCCGGGGTCGACGATCCCCAGGGGCGCCAGCAGGCGTGCGGCGTGGGCGAGCAGTTCCTCCTCGGGCAGGCCGTCGGGGTGGGCCTGCCGCAGGCGGGGGGCGCCCAGGACGGTGGGCCACACCAGGACCTCCCGGGCGCCGGGATCGGCCAGGGCGGCCTCCACCCGCGCCCGCAGGACTCCCTGGATCCCCAGGGGCAGGAGGGGCTGGCGCTGCCAGAAGGGGGTCCGGTTGCAGTCGTCGCTCAAGGGTCCATCCGCAGGGTCAGGGTCAGGCCGCCCCGGTCGTTCGCCACGGCGCCCTCCCAGGTGCAGCCCGGGATGCGCCCCTTCAGCACCACCGCTGGGTCGCCCGTCTGGCGCTCCAGGATCCAGCGGGCCACCAGCCCCCGGTAGCGCTTGGAGAAGTGGGTGATGGCCCGGCCGCCCTGATCGAGGATCTCGAGGGTGTGGCGAGGCCGTTGCCAGCCCTTCAGGAGGGCGGCATGCTCCTCGGGCAGCAGTTCCCAGACGGGGCCCTCGGGCAGGGCCGACAGAGGCCGGGGCAGCCGCTCCCGCCAGTGGGCCTTGAGGCCGGGGAGGCCCGTCAGCTTGAGCTTGTAGGACGGCACAGGCTCGTCGCCCCGCACCAGGCCCCGCAGGCTGGAGAGGATGTAGACCTGCGCCCACCGGTCCCGGGACAGGCCGAGGGGGTCCAGGGCCCGGAAGGCCACGCCCGTGTAGCGCTCCAGGGCCGGCAGCAGTGGAACCCGCCCATTGAGGGCCAGAGCCTCGGTCCTCGCCCGCTCCAGGAGATCGTCCTTCACCTCGAAGGCCCGCTTCTGGGCGAGGGGCGTGCCGGTGTGGACGAGCTCCTCCAGCCGTTCCCGGACCCAGGCCTGGGCGTCCGTCTCCTTCAGCCGGCCGGGCTGGCCGCCGGGGGATTTCCCCTCGGAAGGGGCGAGCAGGATGAGGGGCGGCGCGGACGACATGTACTGGAAGACCTCGAATCCTCAAGGATAGCGCCCCGGAAGGCCCTGAGACCGGCAGGCCCCTTGAGGAGGGGCGCCGGCTGGCCGATAAGGTCCTGGGAGGATGTCATGGACGTTGCCAGCGCTGGGGCCATGGCCGCCTTCACCTACAAGACCTTCCTCAAGACCGGCGGTTCGGCCCAGGCCCTGCATCAGGCCTTCGCGGTGGCTTCCACGGCAGGCGCCCAGACGGCCCAGCTCGCCGGGGGCGGATCCGATGCTGCGCTGCTGGACCTGTCCACCCAGGCGCCCACGAGCCTCGCCACCTACCAGGTGGCCAGCCAGGCCGGACTGGGGGCCAGCGCGGTCCAATCCCTCCTGGCCGCCTCCCCCAGCGCCGACATGCTTCTCGCCGCGGGCATGAACGCCGGCTCCCAGGCCTTCCCCGTGGCGGATCCGAACACGACCGCAGCCTGGAGCGTGTTCCAGTACACCTTGGCCCAGCAGTCGGGTCCGACCTCCGCCAACGCGTACGCCCAGCAGGCCGCCGCCACGGTCCAGGGAGCCCAGGGCCTGAACCTCCTGGCCTGAGTCAGGCCCCTTCGAGCCAGGCCTCCAGGCTGACGAGGCGGAACCCCGCCCAGAGTTCGCGCAGGCGGTCGCCGTGGCCCCGGAGCCCCGCTCCATGAGCGAAGCGGTGGCCCGGACTGGCGCCAGGCAGGGGGGGCTGCCCCTCGTCCAGTTCCCAGGGATGCAGCACCAGGGGCGTTCCCGCATCCGCGAAAGCCAAGTCCTCCAGGGCGCGGCGGAGGAGGCCGAAGGGCAGCACCCGCAGGCCCCAGCCCCAGAGCGGGGAACGCACGGGGCCCGACCACAGCACCGGCGGTGGCAGCTCCCAGAGGCCGCCCGGAAGCCGGTGGGCCGTCCGCGGCCACCGGGGGTCCCCCAGCAGGGCCAGGGGCGCGCGGCTGGAATCGTAGGCGAAGCCGAGTTCCGCGAGTTCCTCCCACCAGCCCTCCGCCGGGCCGCGCAAGCTCCACTCGGGGGCGCGGTAGCCCAGCACCGGCTGGCCCGAGAGATCCTCGATCAGCGCCTTGCCATCGCGCAAGGCGGCGCGGAACGCGGCCCGGTCCATCTCGAAGGCCCGCTGGTGCGTCAGTCCGTGGAGGCCGAGGCGGTGCCCCCCAGCCCCGATGCGACGCAGCAGGGCGGGGTGGCGCCGGGCCTGGTCCCCCAGGCAGAACCAGGTAGCCGAGGCGCCGAGTTCCGCGCAGAGCCCCAGGGCCAGGTCCGTGGCCAGGGGCAGCCGGCAGGCGTAATGGTCCAGGGCCCCGGGCGCATCGTAGGGCGGGCAGCAGAGCTGGAACCAGTCCTCCCAGTCGAGGGAGAGGGGGAGGCGACCGCGGTTCAGGTGAAGTTCCGCTCGGAGAGGCTGATGAACTCCAGGGAGAAGTCGTCCAGCTCCGTCTGGATCTGCTTGAGCTGGCCCTGGAAGAAGTTGTAGGCCATGAGGGCGGGGATGGCCGCCACCAGGCCGATGGCCGTGGCCACCAGGGCCTCGGAGATGCCGGGCGCCACCGTGGCGAGGTTGGCGTTGCCCGTGGCGCCGATGCCGCGGAAGGCGTCGATGATGCCCCAGACCGTGCCGAAGAGGCCGATGAAGGGGCTCACGGCTGCAACCGTGGCGAGGATGCCCAGGTTGCGCTCCAGGCGGCCCATCTCCACCACGCTGGCCCGCTGCAGGCTGCGTTCCACCGCCTCCATGCTGCGGAGCTGGGGTTTGCCGTCCGAGCCCAGGTGCCGGAGCTGGTAGGTGACCTCGCCGTAGCCCGCCACGAAGAGGCCCACCAGGGGGCTGAGGGCGAACTTCTCCACCTGCTGCTTCAGCTCCCGCCAGTCGGTCGCGCGCTTGAAGGCCCCGCGGAACTGCTCGGAGACCGTGCGGCTGCGGTGGTAGAGGAGGGACTTGCGGAGGATGATCATCCAGCTCAGGAGGGAGAAGCAGGCCAGGATCAGCAGCACCGTCTTGGAGACGGCCCCCGCGTGGAGCATGACCTCCAGCAGGTTCACCTCATTGCCCGTGGGCGCCGCCAGCATCGCCATGCCGCCTCCATGGGGGCCATCATAGCAAGCGGCCCAGGTACGGCTACACTGGGCCTTTGCGTTGAGGTCGCCCCATGCAGGTGATGGTCATCGGATCGGGATATGTCGGCCTCGTGGCCGCCGCCTGCTTCGCCGAAGCTGGGCACCATGTCCTCGGGGTGGATGTGGATGCCGCGAAAGTGGAGGCGCTCCGCTGCGGGCGTTCGCCCATCTACGAGCCGGGCCTCGACGAGCTGCTGGCGAAGTATCTGGCCTCCGGCACCCTCCGCTTCAGCACCGACCTGAAGGAGGGCGTGGCGGAGGCCGATGCCGCCTTCATCTGCGTGGGCACGCCCCAGAGCGAGGACGGCAGCGCCGACATGAAATACGTGCTCGCGGTGGCCGGCCAGATCGGCGGGGCCATGGCCCTGCGCGCCGGCGACGCGAAGCCCCTCGTGGTGGTGGACAAGAGCACGGTGCCCGTGGGGACCGCCGCCCGGGTCCACGCGGAGATCGCCGCCCGCACCGATCGCGCCTTCGAGGTGGTGAGCAATCCCGAGTTCCTGAGGGAGGGCTCCGCCATCGGCGACTTCCTCGAGCCCGATCGCGTGGTGGTGGGCTGCCGCACGGACCACGCCGAACGCGTGATGAAGGGCCTCTATCAGCCCTTCCTCGACCGCAGCGGCGGCAAGTGGTTCCGCATGGATCCCCCCAGCGCCGAGCTCACCAAGTACGCCGCCAACGCCATGCTGGCGCTGCGCATCAGCTTCATCAACGAGATCGCCAACCTGGCCGAATCGGTCGGCGCGGACGTGGACCACGTGAAGACCGCCATCGGCGCGGACCACCGCATCGGGCCCGCCTTCCTGAACCCTGGCCCGGGCTTCGGCGGCTCCTGCTTCCCCAAGGACCTCCAGGCGCTGCTGAAGGTGGGACGGGAGCACGGGCAGCCGATGATGACGCTGTCAGCCACCGTGGAAGCCAACCGGCACCAGAAGCAGGTGCTCCTGCGCAAGGTGAAGGCGGCCTTCGGCGTGATTCCAGGCGTCCCCGCCCCCCTGAAGGGCTGCCGCTTCGCCCTCTGGGGCCTCGCCTTCAAGGCCGAGACGGACGACATCCGCGAAAGCATGGCTCTGGAACTCATCGACGGCCTGGTGAACCTGGGCGCCGAGGTGGTGGTGCATGATTTCGCGGCCATGGAGGCCGTGCGGGCCAAGATCGGCGACAAGGTCCGCTACACGCAGACCCCCCTCGAGGCTTGCAAGGGCGCGGACGCTCTCCTCATCGCCACCGAATGGGCCGGGTACCGCCAGGCTGACCTGGTCGCCGTGGGCGGGGCCCTCAAGGCCCGCCGCATCTTCGACGGCCGGAACCTCTTCCGCCCCGAAGCCATGGAACAGGGGGGATGGACCTACCATTCCCTGGGGCGCAGGACTGTGGAGGGGAAATGACCAGGATCCGCCTTGAGGACATCGCCCACGCCCGCAGCGGCGACAAGGGGGACGGCTCCAACGTGGGCATCATCGCCTACACGGAGGCCGGCTACCGGTTCCTCCATCGGGAGTTGACGGTGGCCCGCGTCAAAGATCACTTTTCAAACATATGCCTAGGTAGCGTTGAACGATTCGAGGTGCCTAACCTCAAGGCTCTCAACTTCATCCTGCACGACTCCCTCGGGGGCGGCGGCAGCGAGAGCGTCAAAACCGACGCCCAGGGCAAGACCCACGGGCAGGCGCTGCTTAGAATGGAACTGGACCTGCCCGCGGATGTCCCGCTGACCGGCCTGAAACCCTGAACTACGGCCATTCATCTCTCAACGGAGCACAATCATGGGCAATCTTGGAATCACGGAGATCCTGCTGATCGGCGTCGCGCTGCTGATCTTCTTCGGCCCCTCCCGCCTGCCGGAACTCGGCAAGAGCCTCGGCAAGGGCATCCAGGAGTTCAAGAAGGCCAGCCGCGAGCTGACGGATTCCGTGAAGGAGGACGTCAAGTCCTCCGACTCGGACAAGAAGTAGGGCCCCAGGCCCGGAACACGGCCGGCCTCCCTTGGGAGGCCGGTCCATTTCTACCGCGGGGACCATGGCGATTCCGGCTACGCCGCCCAACAAGATGAGCTTCTGGGAGCACCTGCAGGAACTGCGGGTGCGGCTTGTGCGCTCGCTGCTCATCGTGGCCGGGGGCTTCGCCCTCACCTATGCCTTCCGGTTCAAGATCTGGGACTGGGCTCAGCGGCCCTTCCTGGAGGCCATGTCCCGCCAGGTGGGCAAGCCCATCGCAGAACTGCAGCCCTGGGCCTTCACCAGCCTCACCGAGCCCTTCTTCTCGCTGATGCGGCTGAGCCTATGGGCCGCGGCCGTGCTCTGCGCGCCGCTGCTCTTCTACCAGCTCTGGGCCTTCATCCGGCCCGGCCTCCTGCCCAAGGAGCGCAAGCTGGTCATCCCCTTCGTCTTCGTCACCTCCGCCTGCTTCCTCGCCGGGGCGGCCTTCGCGTACTACAGCGCCTTCAAGTTCCTGGGCGACATCCTGTTCCAGGAGGCCAAGAGCGCCGGCCTCCGCGCCAACCTGAGCGTGGACACCTACCTGGACATCTTCATCTCCACGGTCCTGATGACCGGCGCGATGTTCGAACTTCCGGTGCTGTTCTACTTCCTGGCGCGGTTCCGGATCGTCACCGCGAAGTGGATGCTGAAGTACTGGCGGCACGCCACCATCGTCATCCTCGTCTTCAGCGCCTTCTTCACGCCGGGCGACGTAGTGGTGACCACGGTCTTCTTCAGCGTGGTCCTCCTCGCCCTCTACTTCGTATCCGTCATCGTGGCTTGGCTGGCGGAACCGAAGGCGCCCAGAGCCTGAAGCGGCTTCAGGCGAGTCGCGCGAGATCCTCGAGGCAGGCCCCGACCGAGCGGTTGGGCTCCGGAAGGCCGCCCAGGCGGATCCGGGCAGAGGCCTCCGCCATGAAGTCCCGGCAGCGGGCCTCGAGCCGGTCCGCGAGATCCTCCCCTTGGATCTCCACCACGGCGCGGCCCTCCCCGGCCAGGGCCCGCGCGTTCATGAGCTGGTGGCCGCCGGCACTGGTGGGGAGGGGGACGAGGATGGCCCCCCGCCCCGCCGCCTTCAGCTCCGCGCAGGTGCTCGCGCCGGAACGGCTCACCACGAGGCTGGCGGCCTCCATGGCTTCGTCCATGCATTCCAGGAAGGGCACGAGCTCATGACGGGCATGACGTGGCCGGTCCTTCAGCCGCTCGAACTCCCCAGCGCCGGCCTGTTGGAGGATCTCCCAGTCGGGGAAGGCTTCCAGCAGCGGCGAGGCGATCACCATCAGGGACTCGTTGAGGGCCCGGGCCCCGCCGCTTCCCCCCAGGACCAGCAGCCGGAAGGGCGGCCGGTTCTCGGCGAGGGGCCGGAAGCCCCGCAGGAAGGCCGCCCGCACGGGCGTGCCCACCGCCAGGCAATCCGCCTTCCGGAGATGATTCCGGACGGCCTCCATGCCGCACCAGACGCGCCGGGCCCTCGGCGCGACCAGCTTCACCAGCGCTCCCGGCGCGGCATTGCTCTCGTGCAGGAAGAAGGGGATGCCCAGGCTCCGCGCGGCGAGCAGCGCGGGGGCCGCGGCATAGCCTCCTGTTCCGATCACGGCCCAGGGCCGCTGGCGGCGCCACTCCCGCTTGAGCAGGACCACCGCCCGCCACAGCTTCCAGGCGGACCGCATGGCGTGGCGCGGCGAGCGCCCGAGGAATCCCTCCACGTCCAAGAGCAGGTGAGGCCAGGGCCCGCCGGGCAGGCGCCGGGCCTCGATGCCGCGCCGGGCGCCGACGAAGACCACCCTCCGTTCCGGCCACCGCGCCTGGGCGCCCTCGGCGAGGGCCACCGCCGGGAAGAAGTGGCCACCGGTGCCTCCGCCGGTGAGGACCAGGGCCTGGGCGAAATCGGGCATGGACATGGGTCCAGCCTATCGGAGAGCCCTCCGGGAACCCAGCGGGCCCTTCAGGGGGATGGCAGGTCTGCCGGAACCTACCCGAAGTCGGAAAACGCAGGAATGGCGCCGGTGTGCATAATGACTGTGGTGGTCGTCAGACCCCCATCCAGGTAGACTGACCGGTTCAGTCCGGGACCCCGGTCGGGGTCATGTCCAGGGAGCATCCATGAAGATCCTCGTCGCCCTCAAGCAGGTCCCCGACACGGAGACCAAGATCAAGGTTGCCGCCGACGGCCGGTCCCTGGACCCCGCGGACGTCAAGTGGATCACCGGCCCCTACGACGAGTACGCCCTGGAAGAGGCCATCCGCATCAAGGAGGCCAAGGGCGCCGAGGTGGTGGCCCTCTCCGTGGGCGGCGACAGTGCCAAGGAGGTGCTCCGCAACGCGCTGGCCCTGGGCGCCGACAGCGCCGTGCTCCTCAAGGGCGACGGCCAGGGCGACGCCCTCGCCGTGGCTCAGATGATCGCGGACTACGCGAAGGACAAGGGCTTCGATCTCATCCTCTGCGGCAACAAGGGCATCGGCGGCGACAACGCGGCCATGGGCCCCATGCTGGCCGAGTTGCTGGGCGTGGCCCAGGCCAACGTCATCGTGAAGCTGGAGCTGGGCGAGGGCACCTTCCGCGCCGAGCGCGAGATCGAGGGCGGCTCCGAGATGGTGGAGGGCAGCCTGCCCGCCGTCATCACCGCCCAGAAGGGCCTCAACGAGCCCCGCTACGCCAGCCTCAAGGGCATCATGGCCGCCAAGAAGAAGACCATCGAGGAGCTGGACGCCGCGGCCGCCCCGGCCGTGGCCGTGGTGAGCGCCCTGGCCCTGCCGCCCGAGCGCCCCGCCGGCCGCCGCCTGGAGGGCGAGCCCGCCGCCCAGGCCCAGGCCCTGCTCCAGGCCCTCAAGGACGAAGCCAAGGTCTTCTAGCCGTTCCTTCCCGCGACCGATCCGATTCGAAAGGACCACCCATGATTCTCGTGTTCTGTGAACTGAAGGACGGCCAGATCCGCAAGCCCAGCGCCGAGGCCCTGAGCGAGGGCCGCCGCCTGGCGGACGCCTCGGGCAAGCAGCTCGGCGCCCTCTTCGCCGGCGCCTCCTGCGCCGGCTCCGCCGAGGCCGCCAAGTACGGCGCCGACGTGATCCTCACTGCCGAAGGCGCCGCCCTGGCCTCCTACTCGAGCGACGCTTTCGCCCAGCTGGTGGCCGATGCCGTGAAGGCCAAGGGCGCCACCGTGCTCCTGGCCGCCGCCACCGCCATGGGCAAGGACGTGGCGCCCCGCGCCGCGGCCCGCATGGGCGCCGGCTACGCCTCCGACGTCACCGGCCTCGCTATGGTGGACGGCAAGCTCCAGGCCGTGCGCCCGGTCTACGCGGGCAAGGCCTTCGCCACCACCACCTTCACCAGCGCCGTCCAGGTCGCCACTACCCGGCCCAACGTCTTCCCCCTGGCCGAGAAGGCCGGCGCCGGCGCGGCGGAATCCCTGGCGGCCCCCGCCGGGAGCTTCAAGTCCATCGTGAAGGAGATCCTCGCCAAGGCCGGCGGCAAGGTGGACCTCACCGAGGCCAACGTGATCATCTCCGGCGGCCGCGGCATGAAGGATGGCGCCAACTTCAAGATCCTCGAGGAGCTGGCCGACGCCCTGGGCGGCGTGGTGGGCGCCTCCCGTGCGGCCGTGGACGCGGGCTGGGGGCTGCCCCACAGCATGCAGGTGGGCCAGACGGGCAAGGTCGTGAGCCCCACCCTCTACATCGCCTGCGGCATCAGCGGCGCCATCCAGCACATCGCCGGGATGAGCGGCTCGAAGTTCATCGTCGCCATCAACAAGGATCCCGAGGCGCCCATCTTCAAGCTGGCGAGCTACGGGATCGTCGGCGACCTCTTCGAGGTGGTTCCCGAACTCACCAAGGCCGCCAAGGCCATGGGCATCGGCAAGGGGTGATCCGCCGATCCCTTGCCCCGTCCGCGCCCGGCGAAAGCCGGGCGCTTTCGTTCAGGCTGCGCCTCCGGCTTGCCTTCGCGAACGGGGCTACGCCTCCATCGATCGGACGGCGCCCCGCGCCGTCCTCCTGCTCTCCGGCTTCGCCGGATCTCAGCGATGGAGCCTCCGTCGGCGACCTCTTCGAGGTGGTTCCCGAACTCACCAAGGCCGCCAAGGCCATGGGCATCGGCAAAGGTTGATCCCCGATCCCTTGCCCCGTCTGCGCCCGGCGAAAGCCGGGCGCTTTCGTTCAGGCTGCGCCTACACGGGCTCGAAGCCCTCGTCCCGGAGGAAGTCCCGGGCGTCCTCGGGATCGCCGAAGCGGGCGATGACGTCATCGCCTTCCCGAGCGTCCCCGTCCAGAGCGTCAAGGATATTGCGCTCCCGGATCACGCAGGCGCCGCCGATCTCGTCCAGGCCGAACTGGACCAGTTCCCGGATGGCTCCGTGCTCGTCCTGCCAGAGCTCCACGTGCAGATCGGTGGGCATGGGACCTCCCGTCCGCGCCGGAATGGCTTCCACAGCGCCCGGCGCCAGAGGCGCTGCGGGGTAAGGTTAAGTCCGCTCGAAGAACAGCACCACCATGCCGAAGCCCACGCGGTCGCCGTGCTTCAGCTCCCGGGGCTCGCTGGGCTGGATCCGCTCGCCGCGGATGAAGGTGCCGTTGGCCACGCCAGGCTCCTCCAGCAGGAAGTATCGGCCGTGCTCGCAGAGGATGCGGGCGTGGCGGCGGGACACGCTGAGGTTGTGGTCCTCCTCGGTCAGGTCGATGTCCGGATGCACGCCGGTGGTGGGGTCGAAGCGCCCGATGAGCGAGCCGTGGGCCAGGATGGGATAGGGCTTGCCGCTCAGCACGGACACCAGATTGGCCACAGGGCCCGTACTTGGCTTGGCCGCCTTGCTGGCATCCAGGCCCTCCACCCGGTCCCCCAGCTCCCGATGCCGCTGGGCGAGGCGCTGCATCATCTTCACGGACACTTCCGGGTTCTGCCGGATCATGCGCATGAAGGTGCCGCGGTTGATGGCGATGAGATCCGAGTCCTCCAGGGCCAGGGCCGTGTGCTGGCGCGGCAGGGCCTCCAGCAGGCTGCCTTCGCCGAAGAAATCGCCCTTCCCCAGCTCCTCGAGCCAATCGCCCTTGGGCTCCTCTGAGACGTAGAGCCGCACCTTCCCCGAGAGGATGATGTACATCTGCTGGGCCATCTCCCCTTTCCGGAAGATGACCTCCCCCTCGCGGAAGCGAAGCTTGCTCTGATCAATGAAGCTGGGTTCGGCCATGGATGTCCCAGGGTTTGCCTAACTCTACCCCAGCCTGCGCCGTGGGTGGAACCTCACCATTGCAAAGGATTTCCGAACACCCGATCCAGCAGCCCCTCCAGGAGGTGGGCTTCCCGGGCCGAGAATCCGTCCGGGTGGGGGCAGTCCAGGTCCAGCACGGCCCGCAGCCGCCCCTCCGCCACCACCGGAATCACCAGCTCGCTGCGGGTGGCGTCGTCGCAGGCGATGTGTCCGGGAAAGGCGTGGACATCGGGCACGAGCTGGGTGGATTCCGTGCGGGCGCAGGCACCGCAGACCCCCCGGGAGAAGGGGATGCGCAGGCAGCCCATGCCGCCCTGGTAGGGGCCCACGGCCAGCAGTTCCTCTCCGATCCGGCGGTAGAACCCGCACCAGTTGCTCTGGACGAGGGTCTCCCAAAGGAGGCAGGCCAGGGTGGCCTGGATGGCCACGGCATCGGTCTCGTCGGCCACGGCCGCCTCGATCTGGGGCAGGGCTGCCCCGAGCCTTGCGACCCGCTCCGGTTCGGGGAGCAGGGTCCCCCGCGCCACCTTCGCCAGCAGAATGCCCTCGCTCACGACCCCTCCGTTATGCTCATGCCATGTCCATTCTGCGCCACCTCGCGGCCCCGCTGGCCCCGTTCTACGGGCTGGCGGTGCGGGCGCGCAACCGGAGCTTCGACACCCACCCGGAGCGGATCGCGCGGGTGGGCGTGCCCGTGGTGTCCGTGGGCAACCTCAGCACCGGCGGCACCGGGAAGACACCGATCACCCTGTTCCTCGCGGAGGGCCTGGAGGCCGCAGGCTGGTCCAGCGCCGTGGTGTCCCGGGGCTACGGGGGACGGCGGGACATGGATCCCATGAGCGTGGAGGCCGGCTCCGATCCCCGCCAGACCGGCGACGAACCCCTCCTCATGGCCCAGCGGCTGGGACCGGATCGCGTCGTGGTCGGGCGCCGGCGCCACGCCGCGGCCCTGCGCGCCCTGGCCCAGCGCCCCGATCTGCGCTGCCTGCTCCTGGATGACGGATTCCAGCACCGCGCCCTGCACCGGGACCTGGACCTGCTGCTGCTGGACGGCGTCCGGCGCTGGGGGGATGGCCGGATGCTGCCCCTGGGGGATCTCCGCGAACCCCAGGCGAGCGCCGCCCGCGCCCACGCCCTGGTGGTCACCCGCGCCTCCCGGGTGCAGGACCGGAACGACGTCGAGGCCTGGTGGGCCCGGTACGGATCCGGCGGCCCCATCTTCTGGACGGATTTCATCCTCGTGGCCCTCCGCCGGTGGGACACCGGCGAACGCCTGAGCATCCCCCTGGCCGGAGGGGGTCCGGCCTTCGCCTGGTGCGGGCTGGGCCATCCCGCCGCCTTCTACGCGGATCTCCTGGTGGCCGGCCAGTCCTGGACCGGAACCCAGTCCTTCCCCGACCACCGGGGCCCCACCCCCGCGGACCTGCGGCGCCTGCAGGACCGCGCCCGGGTCGAGGGCGCCGGATGGCTCGTCTGCACGGAAAAGGATGCCGTGAAGCTGGGGCCGGTCCATGCGAGGGCTCTGGAGCTGCCCCTCCTGGTGGCCGAGCAGGGGGTGGCGGGCGGCGAGGCGCTGCTGGCCTGGGTCCAGGCGCGCCTGGAATCCACGATCGCCCTGCGGGCCTGAAGGGGCCTCATCCTCTCATCGTCCTGGAAGGAATCGACGCCTTCCCGGAGTGGGACAAGGGGGCTATGCTTTCCGCCACCCTTCCACTCCACACTGTCCGACCCCTTTCGGAGGATCCGATGAAGCATCACGTCCTTCTCGGTACGTTGCTGACCGCGGCCCTCGGGCTCCAGGCCCAGGGCACGGTCAAGATCGGCATCACGGGCCCCTTCACCGGCGGCTCCGCGCCCATGGGCGCCTCCATGCGCGACGGCGCCAAGCTTGCCATCGCCGAGATCAACGCCTCGGGCGGGATCCAGGTGGGCCCGAAGAAGATGAAGATCGAGGCCATTGAACGCGACGACGAGGCGAAGAACGAGCGTGGCGCCCTCATCGCCCAGGAGCTGGCGTCCATGGGCGACCTGGCCGGCGTCATCGGCACGGTGAACACCGGCGTCTGCATGTCCGGCGACCGCTACTTCCAGGAGAAGGGCCTCACGAAGATCATCACCCCCGCCGCCGGTTCCGCCTCCATGACCCAGTGGAGCAAGGCCGGCGTGAAGGACCTCTCCATCTTCCGCTTCGCCGCGGACGACGCCATCCAGTCCTCGATGGTGGTGGAGGAGGCCATCCGGCGCGGGTTCACCAAGGTGGGCCTCCTCTACGACTCCACCAACTACGGCGTCTCCGGCCGGGACGACCTCGTGAACCAGATCAAGATGCAGGGCGGCAAGCTGCAGGTCGTGGCCTCCGAGAAGTTCAACATCGGCGACAAGGACATGACCGCCCAGCTGCTCCGCTGCAAGCTCGGCGGCGCCCAGGCCGTCCTCATCTGGGGCATCGGGCCGGAGCTGGCCGCCGTGGCGAACGGCATGGCCAAGATCGGGATGAAGGCCCCCCTCATCGGCGGCTGGACCCTCTCCATGTCCAACTTCATCGACAACGCCGGCAAGAACGGCAACGGCACCCTGATGCCCGAGACCTTCATCGAGGATCCCATCACCCCCAAGGCCAAGGCCTTCATCGAGGCCTACCACCGCACCTTCAACGTGGGCCGGATCCCCTCCCCCGTCTCCGCCGCCCAGGGCTATGACGCCGTCTATATCTTCGCCGCCGCCGTCAAGCAGGCCAAGAGCACGGACACCCGCAAGATCAAGGCGGCCCTCGAGGATCTCAAGGAGCCGGTGAAGGGCGTCATCGCCACCTGGCACCGCCCCTTCAGCAAGTGGAACCCCGCGGACGAGCGGACCCACGAGGCCTTCCACCGCCAGCAGGTGGTGATGGGCATGGTGATGGACGGGCGCGTGGTGTTCGCCAACCCCGCCGAGAAGGCCCAGCTCATCAAGGCCGCTGGCAAGTAGCGGATCGCCCTGCCAGGGGGGCTCCGGCCCCCCTCCCTTTCCCTGCGCGAAGGGTCCTGCATGAATGCCCTGATCATCGGCCAGCTGGCCGTGAGCGGCGCCCTGATGGGGCTGGTCTACGCCCTCATCGCCTACGGCTTCCAGCTCACCTACGCCACCAGCAAGAGCATCAACTTCGGCCAGGGCGAGTTGGTGATGGTCTCGGCCTTCTTCAGCCTCACCCTGCTGGACCACGGCGTGCCCTACGCGCTCATGGTGCCCGGCGGCCTGGCCTTCGGGGCCCTCCTGGGCCTCCTGGTCGAGCGCACCGGCGTGCGCCTGGCCCTGGAGGAAAAGAGCGAGGGCTGGGTCCTGCTCACGATCATCCTCGGCCTCTTCTTCTTCTCCGCCGCCGAGAACATCTGGGGGCGCGATGACCGACCCTTCCCCACGCCGCTCTCCGAGAACCCCGTCCATGTCTTCGGCATCGACGTCACCCGGATGGAGATCGCCGTCGCCGTGGGCGTGTTCGCCATCATGGGGCTCATCGAGCTCTTCAAGCGGCGCACGCTGCTCGGCAAGGCCTTCGAGGCCGTCTCCGCCGACCGCGACGCCGCGGAACTGATGGGCATCTCCGCCACCCGCACCGTCATGCTCTCCTACGGCCTCTCTGGCGCGGTGGCCGCGCTGGCAGGCATCCTGGTCTCCCCCATCACCACCGTGGGGCCCACGATGGCCTCAGCCATGATCCTCAAGGCCTTCTCGGTGGCCGTCGTCGCGGGTCTGGATTCCGGTTTCGGCGTGGTGCTGATCGGCATGATCCTCGGGGCCCTGGAGGGTCTCGCCAGCTTCTACATCGGCAGTGGCTGGCGCGAGGCGCCGGGGCTGGTGCTGCTCATCCTGGCCCTGGCCGTGCGTCCCACCGGGGTGTTCGGCAAGGCCGGCATCCGGAAGGTGTGAGATGAAGCGCCTGCTCCTCATCCACGGTGCCGAACTTGCGGTCTTCACCCTGCTGGCCGCGATCCCCCTGGCCGTCGCGAACCCCTACGCCCTGGGCCTGCTCACCCTGCTCGCCATCTACGGCATCCTCCTCATCGGCCTGGACGTCACCGTGGGCTACCTGGGCCAGATCAACCTGGGGCACGTGGCCTTCCTGGGCCTCGGCGCCTACGCCGCGGGCATCTGCATCACCCGCTTCGGGATGGGCCTATTCCCGGCCCTGGGTGTCGCCGCGCTGGTGGGGATCTTACTGGGCGGCCTTCTGGCCCTGCCCGCCCTCCGGCTCGAAGGCCCCCAGTTCGCCTTGGCCACCCTCAGCTTCACCGCCCTCAGCTTCACCTTCCTCAATGAGATGGAGAGCCTCACCGGCGGGGCGCAGGGCCTCAGCCTCACCCGGCCGCCCCTGTTCGGACACGACCTCACCCCGCAGGGCTTCTACTGGCTCTGCACGGTGCTGCTCGCGTTCGTCTGGCTCAGCATGCGGAATCTGCTCCATTCCCAGTGGGGCCGGGCCTTCGAGGCCCTGCGGGACAGCGCCATCGCCACGGACGCCATGGGCATCGGCGCCTATCGCCACAAAGTCGCGGCCTTCGCCCTGGGCTCCGGCCTGGGGGGCCTGGCCGGCGGCCTCTACGCCTTCAACTTCCAGTACCTCCAGCCCCAGAGCTTCGTGTACGACCTGATGGTGATCCTCCTGCTGGGCGTGGTGCTGGGCGGCCGGAAGAGCCTGTGGGGGGCCTTCGTGGGCGCCACCATCGTGGTCCTCCTGCCGAACCTGCTCTCCAACCGGCAGGTGTTCCTGGCCGTCTCCGGCCTCGGCTTCCTGCTGGCGCTTGGCGCCGGGGCGCGGGGCCTGATCCGGAAGACCACCCGCCCCTTCCAGGCAGTGGCGCCGATGGTGGCCATGGGCCTGCTGGTGGCTGGCGGCGTGCTGGTGAAGAACACGGAGGATTGGCGGAAGGCCATCTTCGCCCTCATGCTCTTTTCCGTGGTGGTGGGCCTGCCCGAGGGCCTCATGGGCTTCGCCGCCCGGGCCCTCACCCGGCTCTTCCGGGTGGCACCGGCACCTCTGCCTTCACCCTCGGACCTGGACGCGGTGCTGCCGAAGCGCCCGGCGGACGGCTCCGCCTTCCTGGAACTGGAGGACCTGAAACGCCACTTCGGCGGCGTGAGGGCCGTGGACGGGCTCTCCATGACCGTCCGGTCCGGTCAGATTCATGGCCTCATCGGACCCAACGGGTCGGGCAAGAGCACCGTGGTGAATGTAATCTCCGGCCTCTATCCCCCGACCTCGGGCCGGATGCGGCTCCGCGGACGCCCCCTGGGCACCGGCAGTCTCTATCGCGCGGCCCAGTCCGGTCTGGCCCGCACCTTCCAGAACCTCCAGCTCTTCGGGGAGCTCACCGCCCTCGAGAATGTCATGGTGGCCCTCAAGGGCGTCTACCGGAGCCCGGTGCCCCTCGTGCTGCTGGGCCTGGCGAAGGGGGAGGAACGGCAGGCCCGGGCCGACGCCCTGGCGCTGCTGGATCTCCTCGGACTGATGGACCAGGCCCGCACCCGCGCGAAGGATCTCACCTACGGGGACCAGCGCTTCCTGGAGATCGCCCGGGCCCTGGCCCGGAAGCCGGACCTCCTGATCCTGGACGAACCCGCCGCAGGCCTGGCCCATCCGGACGTGCAGCGACTCATCCAGATCATCCGGCGCATCCACCAGCGGGGCATCGCCATGATCCTCATCGAGCACCACATGGATGTCGTGAGCGAGCTCTGCACCGTCGTCACCGTGCTCGACGGCGGCCGGGTGATCGCCGAGGGCCCGCCGGACGAAGTGAAGCGCCATCCCAAGGTGGTGGAGGCCTACCTGGGCCAGGCCGACCCCGGGGACATCACCCCTCAGCCCGCGTGAAGGAGGACCGGATGCTGCTGGTGGAAGACCTGCACGCAGGCTACGGCACGAGCGAAGTGCTGACGGGCCTCTCCCTCGAGGTGAAGGCCGGGACCGTCGTCGCCCTCATCGGCGCCAACGGCGCGGGGAAGACCACCACCATGCGGGCGGTCTCCGGGGCCCTCCGGCCGACCCGGGGCCGCGTGGTGCTGGATGGCCGCGAGGTCCAGGGCCTCGACGCCTCGCGCATCGCGCGCCTGGGCCTTGCCCACTCGCCCGAGGGCCGCAAGGTCTTCGGCCCCCTCTCCGTGGAGGACAACCTCCTCCTGGGCGCCTACGCCCGGCTGCCCCGGTTCTTCGGCTTCCGGCGCCGCGCCAAGGACGACCTGGAGCGGATCTACGGCCTGTTTCCCCGTCTGAAGGAGCGGGCCCGCCAGACCGCCGGCACCCTCTCCGGAGGCGAGCAGCAGATGCTGGCCATCGGACGGGCCCTCATGGCCGCCCCCAAGGTCATGCTCCTGGACGAGCCCTCCATGGGCCTCGCCCCCGTCATCGTCCAGGAGGTCTTCCGCACCATCCGGCAGCTCAAGGAATCCGGCATCACCCTCCTCCTCGTGGAGCAGTTCGCCCGCAGCGCCCTCGAGGTGGCCGATTACGCCTACGTCATGGAACGGGGCCGAATCGCCCTCCACGGCACACCCGCCGAGCTTCACCGCGACGAGCGCGTGCTGGCGGCCTACCTGGGCTGACGGGGACTGGCCCATCCGGCCCCCATGAGGTAGGATGGGACCCTGCCGCGGGCGTAGTTCAGTGGTAGAACGCAAGCTTCCCAAGCTTGATGTCGTGGGTTCAATCCCCATCGCCCGCTCCAAACCACAAGGCCCGCCCCCAGCGGGCCTTCACGTTTGGAGACCGGCAGGACGGGGATTGAAGTCCCTGAATCGCCGGCAGGCTGATCCAGGACCCGGGCTAGCCCCTTCCCTGGGCCTTGCCGTCCATGAGCCGCTTGGCTTCGCGACGGAGGAGCTCGGGCACGTTGCGGTCCTTCATCAGCAGCTTCATGTCCGATTCCAGGAGCCGCTTGAAGTGGGTCATGGCGATGGGCAGCGGCGTCCGAGGGTTCATCACGAGGTTCTTGGTGATGGTGTACTTCTTCATCCACTCGCGGGTGTTGGAGATGATCCGGAGCACCTCCTCGTTCACCGTGCGCATCTGGGCGATGTAGGCGATCTCGCCCTCGGTGATCCGGCCGTTCCGGATGACGTTCACCTGGATGAGGCGGTTGGCCTCGCGGATGAGGAGGGTGCGCTCCTCCTTGCCCCCCTTGAGGGCCAGGATGATCTTCTGGTTGGTGCGGAGCCGGGCGATGCGCTGGGTGAGGGTGAGGTTGATCTCGTTGCCCTCGTCGTCCACCAGCGGCTTCTGGGCCAGCAGGCGGCGCTCCGCGGCCAGTTCCTCGCTCTCGTCCTCGGCCTCGGCCTCCTCGCGGCTCTTCTCCTTGGGCAGCGGCAGTTCGGACCAGGCCCGGTCCAGGTGCCCCGCCTCCACCTCGTCGATGATCTCCAGGCGCTCCTGCTTCACCTCCTCGGGCACCAGGCGCAGCACCTCGAAGCGGTACTCGTTCACGCGCCGCTTGATGACGTACTCGCCCTCGGGGTGCTCCTCGAGGAGGTCCAGGATCCGTGGGCGCTGCATCCACAGCACCTGGTTGTTCAGCACGATCTCCAGCACGCTCCCCGGCATGGAGGGCACGGAAGCCTCGACGATCTCGGCCGTCAGCGCGGGATTCAGGAGGGCCGCCTCCAGCAGTGCCGGCTCCTTGCGGTGGCAGAGGATGGCCTGGAGGCCCGAAGGCGGGTCCACCGGGGCGAGCACCACGCCTGCGAGCACCGATTCGGGGAGGGCCTCGAGGGCCCCTATGGCGCGGGCGGCGTAGGGCGTCTCCTTCTGGATGGCATGGGCCAGGGCCGTCAGCAGGTCCGGCGCCGGGACCGGCAGGGCCCCTCCCGCCAGGGCCATGGCCATGGGTTCGGGGAGCTGCCCCTGGAGGAATCGGTCGACGATCGGATGCATGGTCACTCGGGCGAGGGCTCCCCGACGGGAGGGGGGACGGGGGAATCCGGAAGGGGTTCGGGCGCCGGCTTCAGCCAGTGGCCCTGGGCATCGAAGCGTCCGGTCCAGGCGGCGCCGACATTCTCGCCGTGCTGGATGCGGACCCCCGCCACCTCGACGCCCACCACGCCGGCGTTGTCGAGGCTGAGCGAGAAGGGCCCCTTCACCCGCAGGCGCCAGGGCTCGGACACCCGCAGGGTGTGCTGGAGGCGGGTGCCGTCCTCGCCCTCGATGCGGGCCTCGCAGGTGTCCATGGCCCGGAGGCTCACCAGGATGCCCTGCTCGTTGATGGGCGCCTCGGGCATCAGTTCCCCGAGTACCGGGTAGGGGCCGGCGGCGGGCGGCGGGGGCGGCGGCATCGGTGCCCGCGTGAAGCCGGCGAGGTAGCTGGGCGC